>ENA-OSET01003453-OSET01003453.1-sediment-metagenome-genome-assembly--contig:-NODE-3453-length-14500-cov-14.274423_pt1 | contig 14500 bp, 14 predicted proteins | sample MGYA00237882_ERZ534229 | MGnify/ENA primary metagenome ERZ534229 (study PRJEB26408, sample SAMN06266212) | sediment metagenome | isolation source: Hudson Canyon methane seep mesocosm | place... | reverse complement strand
ATAAATTGACCAAATTTCGTATTAATTTTATTTTCAGCTGTTCCCCATTGTATGGTGTCTTTTTCAATGTCAGTTGGCATTGAGCGAAATTTAAGAATGTTAAATTTTTGACCATTCCAGCCAATTCTAGATTGCTTATAAAAAATGGGTCCAGGAGAACTCGATTTTACACCTATACTTACGGCAATCATTATGGGCGAAATTATTAACATGATGAGCGTCGAAAGAATAATATCTTCTAGGCGCTTAATAAATTGAGCTGTTTTACTACTGAGAGGGGTGTCAAATACACTAATCACAGGAATGCCATTAATTTCTGACCACTTAGAATGCATTAGATCGAAACTAAAAAGATCAGGGATGTACTTTACAATGACTGTTGAGTCAGTAAGAGAATTGAGCAATAGTTTTATTTTTGATTCTGCTCTTAAAGGTAGACATATATATAGTTCATCGAATAAATAACTATTCGCTTTTTTAGTAATGAGATCTAAGTTGCCGACAACGGGGACTCCGCCTATTTCTGTATTGAGCAATTTAGGGTTGTCATCAAAATATGCAGTTACATTGTAGCCAAGCCATTTGTTTGACAGGATAGTTTTTGCAATTTGTTGCCCGACTTCGCCTGCTCCAGCGATTGCAATGTTCCTATAGTTTCCTGTTTCTTTTCTATATTTAGCTAGAACTATTCGGACTAATAATCGATAAAATATTAGAAGTAAAGGTGTTAAAAGAGCCCATAGACTAATAACCACTCGTGAAAAATTTTGAGTATCTTTATACAAGAATGCGATAATAATTAACGCTACCCAAGTTATTAGCCAAGAATTTAGAATTAACTTAACACTGGAGAAATACATACGGCCACGCCAATTAGTATAAATACCGGTAGCTTGAGCTGAGAGTATAAAAAATAACCCTCCCGATGTTCCCATAATGATATAGCGGTCAGTCCATAGCAAAGAATAGGCATCTGATAGAAGGAAAAGAACAGTGATCGGTATAATTGAATCAAGTAATCGATGAAACCATACAAAGCCCGACTCAACTGTTTTTATACCGCGATGCATTGTTTATCCTTAAATGTAGGAGTAAAATCTTAGTGACTGTACATAATATCACCGTATAGGTACTATAGGTACTATGAATTTAAGGGAAATATTTTCTGAGATGACTGGAAAAATTTTAGTGGTAGGCGGCGCTGGTTATATTGGGTCTCATATGGTGAAAAAATTGAGCCTATCGGGTAATGATGTTGTGGTGTTAGATAATCTCTCTACGGGTTATGAACGTTTAGTCAAATATGGACAGTTGATTGTAGGGGATATGGCTGATACTGCTCTTCTAGAAAAATTATTTTCAGAGAATAATTTTGATGCTGTTATGCATTTTGCGGCAAGTAGCTTGGTTGGGGAATCAATGAGTAACCCTGCTAAATATTATCGAAATAATGTAGCCAATACGCTTAATCTTTTAGATGTAATGCGACAGCATAATGTGGATCATTTTATTTTCTCATCAACAGCTGCCACATTTGGCGAACCAGACTATGTACCTATTGATGAAAAGCATCCACAAAATCCAATTAACCCTTACGGCTCTAGTAAATTAATGGTTGAGAAAATCTTAATGGATTACGCTGATGCCTATGATTTTAATTCGGTATCACTACGATATTTCAATGCCTGTGGGGCAGATCCAGAAGATGAGTTAGGTGAATGTCACGATCCTGAAACACATCTTATTCCTTTAGTCCTGCAAGCTGCATCAGGTAGACGAAAATCGATTACTGTATTTGGTCGTGACTATGAGACTGATGATGGTACCTGCATTAGGGATTATATCCATATCAATGATTTATGTAGCGCTCATGCCTTGGCATTAGATAAAATTCTAGAAGAAAACTCAGGGCAAGCCCTGCAGTATAATTTGGGTAATGGCGGCGGGTTTTCTGTTCAACAGGTTATTAACACCATTAAAAAAGTGGTTGCTGAAGATGGCTTTAACATAGAAGTAGAAGAGGGCGCGCGCAGGTTAGGCGATCCTGCTGTTTTAGTAGCGGATGCGACTAAAGCAAAAAAAGAACTTGCTTGGGAAGCAAAGTACTCAAATTTAGAGACTATTGTCAGACATGCATGGTCATGGGAGAAGAAACTGGTCGGTTAATGGTATTGCTGTTTTCAATATGTCGCATCACCACATCTGTTGACTTCCAGCCACCTGCAACCATGATTTGCGGTAGACTTTTTCCTTCTTTAAGTAAATCATGAGCATGACCTACTCGTGCTGAGTGACCGGATATATCCCTCATGATTTTCTCATTAAACTGTGCTTTTTTAGCGAGCTTCTTAAAGATCTTAGCAATATGACATGAATCTAATGATAACCCAATTGTTTGTTGACGTATAAACCCTCGCAGTACTTTTCCATCAGTAATATTAGCGTGACATTTCCATTCTTGAAGCGCTTTGACTGCTTCAACATTAAGGGGGATATGTTTACCATAACCTTCTTGGTCAGATTTAGAAAAGCGCATAAACCAGCTACCAGTTCCATCCTCATTACTGCTTATGTCAGACCATTCACAGTCACAGAGCTCACTACGTCGTCGCATACTGTCATAAGCAAATAATAATAGTGCACGGTCACGGTAGCCTTTAATAGAATTATCTGTGATATCTAATAACTGGGAAAGAACTTCACGTGTCATAGCAAAAGCTTGGCGCTGCCAACGACCTTTAGTACGATGCATTCTCCGGAGAGCTAAAAAGACGTCTTCGTCTTTTGTTGGATCTTCCATACGGGCCAGTTTGTGTATTTTACGAATACTGGCCATACGCCGACGAATGGTTGAAGCAGAACTTTCCTTCATATCAAAACTAATAAAATCACAGATAGTTTCAGGATTAGAAGGTAGAGGACAAAGTCCTTCACTGTTACACCAATGACTAAATACTTCAAAGTCTATGCGATAGGCTCTGATAGTATTTTCTGCGTAGGCACCTTCCATTTTATTTAGTAAAGTATTGATCATGTTATAGTAATCCTTAAAACGCTATTTTATATGTATATTATAGCATTAATGATGTAAATACAATCAATAGTGATGTAAATATGATTACCTCCTCGCAACTGAGAGCCGCTAGAGCATTACTAAAATGGAGTGCTAATGAACTTGCTAGTAAATCGGGTATTGGTAGCGCGACAATACAAAGATATGAGGTGGTTGATGGAGTACCTAATGCAAATATCAAAACTCTAACAGCGATTAAGGTTGCCTTGGAAAAGGCAGGTGTCGAGTTTATTGGTACTCCCGAGCATGATCCTGGAGTCCGCTTACTAACTCGCTCACAGGGTGAGAATGAATAATGCGATGGAGATAGGTAATGGCTGCAAAGAAGTCCACTAAAAAAGCTAAATCGAACATTATCGTATTAGATCTCAATGCTGAGCAGACTGAGTTACTAGCTAATATTCCATGGTTTAATACGCGCTATCTTTTGCCAGGTGAAGCTGTGTCAGATTACGATAACGATCTGCAACGGTTAGTCGAAAGCATTGAGGTTAAGGATCCGTTAGATGCCATTTTAGCTAAAGACATTCATGATGATTTACGGGAAGTACAGAGAATGCGCGCTTTGCGACAAGCGATTTTGTTGCGTGGTATGAGGAATAAATTAACTAGTTTACTCAGTGGTCCTTATGGACTTAATGACAATTCACAAGCTGACGCTGCGTTTACACTATGGGAAAGCAATCCTGAGAATGGGTATGAGGCTATCTTGATTTTGTTGGAAGAGGTGGGTGTCACCATGGATAGTTTACAGGCGGATGCGTTCTCCAGAGAGCTTAAAGAATTACAACTGTTAGACATACAGTTAGGTCGTTATGAGAAAAATATCCGCGAGACCTTAAAAATGATAGACGCACGAAATAATCACAAAGTGATGCGACAGCGTATTGAATTTGATTTAGAGCAAGATCAACAAAAGCGTCTCATCGATAAAACTGATGGCCACTAAGAAACAAACACAGGCTAATAAGAAAAATGCTTTACGTTCTTCTGGGCCTAAAAGTAGTGACGGTAAACAGCAGTCCTCTATGAATGCTCAAACTCATGGTTTAAATCAACAGGTGCAGGCACTCACTAATCCAGAAATAATCATATTACAGGCCCTATTTGAGACTGATGGCCTATCTGCTGATGAGGCACTAGAACTTGCTGAAGCGCATAGTGCAAGATCACGAGTCAGAGTCGCTCGTCATCAGGCCTGGAGTGCCGTTTACCATAGTCATAAGATGGATCCTAAAATCTTCGGTGCCTTGTATGATGCCTCAGCGGAAGAAATAGCAAAGCTTGATAAAGAATTTAACGGTAAGTTTTGGCATCGAACTGCAAAAAACTGTTTTTTAAAGCCCTTTAGTAGTGAGCAGGACCGTTCAGATCGAGTAACAATGGCATTCTTAGATAAACAGCGACGCCTCAACCGTTATGATGTCCGAGCGGTATCTCAATTATCAAAACTGTATAAGAAAGCCTATTCAACTAAGTAAAAACAAAAATAACAAAACGAACCCAATTTGTTCTTTTGAAAGTAGGGCCCGATAAACAGCGTTATTGTTGTGACGTGATGACGGTATCGTGGATAATATTTTATCCGTAGTGTCGTATGGTAAAATATACGCATTATTGAACCTTCATTATGTAGTTTTAATCATGTTCTATTGTCTGCTAATCGTAAGTTAAAATTTCTATGAAAAGGATAAGTTGAGTGAGCAGTATTGTTTATTTCTTGCGGTCGCAATCGACGATTGTTATTTTTCTCTCTTTGCTATTAGGAAGTGGTGTGTTCTCACACCTCGTAACGGGAGACTATGTGAATGATAGCAGTGGTAAGCAGGTCGCACTCACAGCAAAATTATTGTTAGCATGCTCATATGGCTTGTCACTGAGTTTGATTGTGCTTTTTTGGCAGGAATTTAAAGCGAAAATGACGCCTGCTGTCTGGGTGTGGGCGGGGCTCATAAGTTGGTGTGCGATATCACTGATGTTCGGACAGTTTTCTATACCTACAATGATACGGTTTGCAGGCCTGTTAGGTGCAACCTTAATTGGCTTTATGCTGTTTGTGTGTACTGAGAATGTGAAGCAAGCACTCAAGCCTCTATTTTGGGGAATGGTCGCTATTATTATCATTAATGTGTTCTATCTCGATGGGGCCATTTTGCTTGATAGTGAAACAAAAAATATTAAAGGTGTCTTTTTTCAAAAAAATCAATTGGGCCAGTTTTCCTTTTTAGCCATGTTGATATCGGGATTTGTCTTTTTTACGCAACCTAAAGCCTATAAATTTGTGGGATCCATCACGTTTGTCGTTGCTGCATGGCTTCTTTATTTATCAACATCAACGACGAGTAATCTTCTTGTGTTAATAACACTTGTAACGATTGCTGCTATCGTAATAATGAGGTGTTACGCTAAAGGTGGGTGGGGTGTGCTCGCTGTTATTTTACTGGCAGGCAGTATCTTGGCTTTCAATTGGAATGACGCATTTTCTTTAATAGGGAAAAATGCAACATTGACAGGACGTACATCTATTTGGGCAGAGTATTGGACCTTAATTGAACAGCGGATGTGGCTTGGACATGGTTACGGTGCATACCCAGAAAAAATAACGCATTGGTTGAGGCTCAGTCATCACAATGGCTATATTTCTCTACTTTATTATAGCGGTATCATTGGTAGCTGTATTATGGCTGTAATCATCGGTCTTGCGATAAAGCAGGGATTATATATTGTTAGAAATAGCACGTTAACCCTAGAGGCCTATTTTCTAATTACGTTTCTCATTGTCTTTTTAACCGTTAATATTTCTGAAACCTATATGTTAAACAGAAGTGGTCTATTTTGGCCCCTATTTATCTATGCAACATTACAGCTCGCGCTGTTACGTAAAAAGAACAGGGCTTGAGCTAGATTCTATGTTGTCATTGTCCCAATTAACTCGTTTTATCCGCACAGATGTGCTGTGGGTTATTACGGGGCAATTTATAGCGCTTATTGTGGGTTTATTGAGTTTGAAAATATTCACCACGCTTTTTTCGGCGCAAGAGTATGCCTTTATCGCGTTAATGATGGCGCTGTCGGGCTGGATTTGGACGGGACTTTATCTACCACTTAATCAAACGATTTTTAGGTTCTACTCTTTATCCTTGGAACAAGGTTGGCAGAACACGTTTTTTTCCTATATCTGGCACTATGAAAAAAGAGTAGCGGCGTTAGTGGCTGGTATCGCCCTTGTTTTATTAATGTATGGGCTGGTTACATCACAAGCCGACTCCTTTTTATGGCTCGTCATTTTGTCTTCTGTATTAGGCGTTATGTATGGTGTTATCCATGGCAGTGTTTCTTTCTTTGTAGCACAAAGAAGAAGAAAACCTATCACACTTATTCAAAGTTGTGATGGTGCGATGAGATTGGCAGGGGGGCTAATAGCCTTTTATTGGGTGAGTCAGTCCGTATTTGTAACCGCAACCGGTATGGTGGCTGCTGGAATAGTTGTATTTATTGTTGTTGTATGGTTTTTAATGAAGCAGATTTCAGTGGATGGAGATGCTGAAATACCTCTTCGTTCTAAAGAGAATCAACACGCCTTTTCTAGTTATTTTAAAAAAATGGGGGGCGTGATGATGCTAAATGCCTCTATTATTCACCTGGATAAGTGGTTATTACTCCCATTGCTGGGTGCAGAGGGGCTGGGTCAGTATGCCGCTGTCTATCTTTTGGCGATGACGATTACAGCTATTATGTATGCTTTCTTTGAAATGCTTGCTTTCCCATTGATTCTGAATCAAAGTTCCGAAAAGAGACGCCAAACATATCAACGTTTGACAACATTGTCTTATACTGTGTGCCTAGTGTTGATTGTGAGTATTATTCACCTATTTGGCTATGAGTTATTATTATTTCTGACAACGGACTATGTGGCTAATCAATACGAGACATTTACCTTATTAGTGCTTGCCTGCGGTTTACTGAATTTAGGGCGAGTCACCATGGTACAAGGACAAGTGGATCTACAACCACATAAATATTGGCCTGCTTATTTGGTGTTATTATGCTTTTTTATTAGCTGGTGTCTATTGTTTGTTGGTGTGGACGGGGGAACTATTGCTGCTCAGGGGTATGTCTATGGCACCCTATTATTTGTAGTGATAACAGCAATGCTAAATAAAAGAAAAGTTCAGCAGTGATGTTTTTATTAGAACCTCTACTTGATTCCTCTCGGCTGTATTCAGCTTAACTCATATGGAAATGAATGATATTTGTATGCAACATAGACCTAGAATTCTTCTTTTTGTCAGTCATTACTTACCTGGGTATAAAGCGGGCGGACCACTACGTACTATTTCAAATATGGTTGAACAATTAGGGCATGAGTTTGACTTTTGGATCGTAACGCGTGATCGCGATCAGGGGGATGTTGGTGCTTATGAAAATATTGCTGTAGACCAATGGGTGACCGTTAATAATGCCCACGTTTATTATTGCTCTCCCAAGCAACAATGCTTATCTGCTTTGATTGCTGTCATAAATGAAACACCACATGATATTTTATATTTAAATAGTGTTTTTGACCGTAGTTTTACAATCAAACCACTGGTCGCACGTTTTTTAGGAAAGCTAAGTCATAAGCCAACATTATTGGCACCAAGAGGTGAGTTTTCACAAGGGGCTTTGAAATTAAAAAGGCGTAAGAAAAGAGTCTATCTATTGGTATCAAAATTCATGGGCCTGTATAAGAATATTACGTGGCATGCTTCAAGTGAACATGAAATGAAAGATATCCAACGTATTTTTCCGAAGGCGCTTCCTGATATTTTAATTGCGTTAGATTTACCAGCTGAAATAGGGTTTAGTGCGATGGACGTTAAACATCCTACTGCAGAGGATTATTCTACGGGAGAACTTCGAATAGTATTCTTATCACGAATTTCCCCCATGAAGAATCTAGACTTTGCATTACACGTATTAAGTATTGTTAAAAGTAACATCATTTTTGATATATATGGACCATTAGAAGATCCTCACTATTGGGAAAAGTGTCAGAAATTGATCGCAACGCTTCCGTCTAATGTGGCTGTTACATATCGAGGAATAGTGATTCCGGATGATGTGAGTGCCACTTTTTTCGCTTACGATCTGTTTTTATTTCCTACTCATGGGGAGAACTATGGCCATGTTATTGCCGAATCATTACGTGTAGGAACGCCTGTTTTATTAAGCGATAAAACACCTTGGCGAGATTTAAGCGATGATGGCTTAGGCTGGGATATCTCATTAGATGATACTGAGAAATTTGTTGAGATCATCGAATCCTGTGCTTCTAAAAACCAAGAAACAAGAACTAGAGATCGAGTTCATATCCAGGAAAAGATCATTGAACGATTAACTGAGTCAGCAGTACTTGAGGCAAATCGACAGTTATTTTATAAGCGCACAAGTAAATGAAGATCTTATTAGTGACGCAATACTTTTGGCCTGAGTTTTTTATTATTAATGATTTGGTTAAAACGTTAGTATCACAAGGTCATTCTGTAAAAGTTTTGACGGGAAAACCTAATTATCCAAGTGGGGATATATTTGATGGTTATAAGCAGGCGGGCTGTGAAGAGGAGTTGTTTGAAAATACTATTCCAATTTTCAGATCACCACTGAGACCTCGGAAAAAGGGTGGGGCAAAGAATTTGTTGTTAAACTATGGGTCTTTTATTTGGAATGGATTACGTTTCTTTCCTGATGCCGTAAAAAATGAAAAATTTGATACTATTTTAGTATTTGCTCCTTCACCTATAACAGCGGCTATTCCGGCAATTTATCTGAAATGGAAATTGAAAACACACTTGGCTATTTGGGTGCAAGATCTCTGGCCTGAAAGCTTGAGTGCAACGGGGTTTATCAAAAACCGGTTTTTATTGGGTTTGCTTGGGGGGATAGTCCGTGGGATCTATTCTCAAGCTGATACTCTATTCGTTCAGTCAAAAGGGTTCATTAATCCTGTTAGTACCTATGCGGCTCGAGATAAGATCGTTTACTATCCAAATTCTTATAAAGATACCTTAGCTGCTTCAGAGATGAATGCGAGTAAATTAAACATGCTCCCTAAAGACTTAATAGAGGTGATGGAACACACTTTTTGTGTGACCTTCGCGGGGAATTTAGGTCGGGCTCAATCGATAGAAACAATTCTAGATGCTGCTGATAAATTAAGTCATATATCAAATATCCGTATTTTATTGGTGGGAAAAGGATCGTTATCAGATTGGATATTAGAACAAAAGCGAACTAGGCAGTTAGATAACCTTATTTTGGCTGGACATTTCCCTGCTAATACGATGCCAGATCTTTTTACACGATCAGACGCTTTATTAGTCACCTTGAAAAAAGAAGATATTTTTGCGTATACCATTCCAAGTAAAATACAGTCTTATTTAGCATCTGGCCGGCCCATTATTGCTGCTTTGGATGGTGAGGGTGCTCGTATAATCGAGGAGGCCGGTGCCGGACTGACGTGTGGGGCTGAAGATGTGGATGGTTTGGTTGCTTGTATCGAGCAACTGTATACTATGACCAACTCCGAAAAGAAGACAATGTCTGAATCGGGGCGTGAGTATTATGTGCAAAACTTTGAAATGGAATCTCAGGCAAAGCGGTTGATAACAATTTTAGGCAAGAGAATTATTAGTGATGAGTAATTAAAGTATGAAAATCTTAATATTAGGCGTGACGGGGATGTTAGGGAATACTGTTTTCAGATATCTGACACAGGATAAACAGATAGACGTTTGGGCAACCTTACGAAACGCTTCTGGGAAAACGTATTTTCCAATCGAATGCCAAGATAAACTTATTTCTAATATTGATGTGTTGGATAATGATTCTTTAGTTTCTGTATTGGCAGATATAAAGCCAGATGTTGTGATTAACTGCGTGGGTTTGATTAAGCAGTTATCGCAAGCTGATGATCCTCTTGCAGCGCTACCTATTAATGCATTACTTCCACATAGGTTGCAACAACTATGTGCTTTATTGGGTAGTCGGTTAATTCATATTAGTACTGATTGTGTTTTTAATGGACGCAAGGGACAGTATGTTGAAAGTGATCTATCTGACGCTGAAGATCTGTATGGAAAATCAAAATTGTTGGGGGAGATTCAAAACTCACCTAATGCTGTAACGCTACGAACGTCAATTATAGGTCATGAGCTTAATAGCCAGAGCTCTTTAGTTGATTGGTTTTTGTCTCAGTCAGATTGTGTAAAAGGTTATAAAAAGGCTATCTTCTCAGGGCTGCCCACAATAGAACTAGCTCATGTAATAAAGCATTATGTTCTTCCCAATAAGAGTTTGAAAGGCCTGTATCATGTCTCTGCCGAAGCCATAGATAAATATACACTACTGAATTTAATTGCAGAGTGTTACGATAAAAAAATTGAAATTGAAGCCGATGATAAAGTGAAAATAGATCGGTCATTAGTGTCAAGTAAATTTCGTGAAGAAACGGGCTATAAACCTGATGGTTGGCCACAATTAATTGAGAAAATGCATCAGATGTATAAGGGAAATTAGTAGACCATGTTTGATAATAAAGTTTTAATGATTACCGGTGGCACAGGTTCTTTTGGTCATACTATATTGAAGCGGTTTCTTGATACGGGTGTAAAAGAAATTCGAATTTTTAGTCGAGATGAGAAAAAGCAGGAAGATATGCGTATAGATTTGGCTAATGATAAGGTCAAATTCTACATTGGTGATGTGCGTGATTATGAGAGTATTTCACAAGCGATGATAGGGGTTGATTATATTTTTCATGCCGCAGCCCTGAAGCAAGTTCCTTCTTGTGAGTTTTACCCAATGGAAGCGGTGAAAACAAATATTCTTGGTACGGAGAATGTGCTGAATGCTGCCATTGCAAATAATGTTAAACGTGTGGTTGTTTTGAGTACGGATAAAGCTGTATATCCTATTAATGCTATGGGTATCTCAAAAGCAATGGCTGAAAAAGTAGTGGTAGCAAAGTCTCGCTCTATCCCAGAGGGGGGGCCGGTTATTTGTTCTACTCGTTATGGCAATGTTATGGCATCTCGTGGTTCAGTTATTCCATTATTTGTTAACCAAATGAAGAAGAAAGAACCTTTGACGGTCACCGATCCCAATATGACACGTTTTTTGATGTCTTTAGAAGATTCAGTTGACTTGGTGCTTTATGCCTTCGAGCATGCCCAGCAAGGTGATTTATTTGTACAAAAAGCACCCGCATCAACAGTAGAGGATCTTGCTCAGGCTTTAAAAGAGATCTTTAAAAGTAAGAGTGCTGTAAAGATTATTGGGACTCGACACGGTGAGAAACTGTATGAATCATTGATCTCTAGAGAAGAAATGGCAAAAGCTGAAGATATGGGCTATTACTATCGGGTCCCTGCTGATAATAGAGATCTCAATTATAAAAAGTATTTTGTAGAAGGTGAAATACATATCTCGGAAGTTGATGACTATACCTCTCATAATACGGCGCAGTTAAATGTTGAAGAAGTGAAATCATTACTTTTGAATTTGAATTATATTCAGGAGACACTTAATGCTTAAAGTAATGACGCTGGTGGGTACCCGGCCTGAACTTATTAAAATGAGCCGAGTGATTGCTGAACTGGATAAACAGCTTAATCATATATTAGTCCATTCAGGGCAAAATTATGATTATGAATTGAATCAAGTGTTTTTTGATGATTTGGATATTCGTAAGCCTGACCACTTTTTAAATGTAACTGGTGAATCGGCTGCAAAAATGATTGCCGATATTATTGCTAAGGCTGATAATATCTTTGAATTAGAAAAGCCAGATGCTGTGTTGTTATATGGTGATACGAATACGTGTTTAGCCGTTATGGCTGCTAAAAGACGGAAAATTCCCGTTTTTCACATGGAAGCAGGAAACCGTTGTTTTGATCAAAGAGTTCCCGAGGAGTTAAACCGTAAAGTATTAGACCATTTGAGTGATATTAATATGGTTTTAACGGAGCATGCACGTGATTATTTAGTGGCAGAAGGAATCCGCCCTGAAACAATCATCAAAACGGGTTCTCATATGCAAGAGGTGTTAAATCACTATATGCCTAAAATTGAGTCCTCAGATATTCTAATGAAAGAAGGACTTGAGCAAGATAAATTTTTTATAGTGAGTACACATCGAGAAGAAAATGTTGATACTCAAGATAATTTAAGAGATCTGTTAGAGACATTGCACGCACTTGCTGAGAAGTACCAATATCCAATTATTGTTTCCACTCATCCTAGAACAAGAAAACGCTTGGAAGAGTTAGGTGAGGATATTCATCACCCTTTAATTCGTTTTGTAAAACCTTTTGGTTTATTGGACTATATCAAACTTCAGATGTCAGCTTTTTGTATATTATCTGATAGTGGAACAATTACTGAAGAAGCTTCTTTATTAAACTTACCTGCAGTCACAATTAGACATGCCCATGAACGTCCAGAAGGGATGGATGTTGGAACTTTAATTATGAGTGGCTTAAAGGTAGAAAGAGTACTTGAATCCGTTAAAATCATAACGAGCCAGCATCAGCGTAATACACGAGTCATGAATATTGTAAGTGATTATGAAGGTGGTTCAGTTTCAAAACAAGTTGTAAGAATTATCCCTAGTTATGTAGACTATATTAACCGTACAGTCTGGTCTAAGACGTAAAGGGTAAGAATCGTATGATTTTTATTACCGGGGCGACGGGGTTTGTTGGTCAGAGTCTTATAAAAAACCTTTTGAATGATAACCATAAACTTAGGGTGAGTTCACGGAGAAAAAGTGTGCATATTCCTAGTGGTGTCGAGTTATTCCTCACGGATGATATCACGGATACTACTGATTGGAATCAAGTATTACAGGGGGTTGATGTTGTGATTCATACTGTTGCTAGAGTACATGTGATGGATGATTCAGTGGTCGACCCTTTAAGTGAATTTAGAAAGGTCAATGTCGATAGTACTTTGAATTTAGCTAGACAAGCTATCATAGCAAAAGTGAAGAGATTTATATTTATAAGTTCAATTAAAGTAAATGGTGAAATGACATTGAAGAGTCAACCATTTACGGCCGATGATGAATATATACCCACAGATCCTTATGGACTTTCTAAATATGAAGCAGAGCAAGGTTTACTCGCTTTGGCTGAAAGTTCGGATATGGAGATTGTGATTATTCGACCTCCACTTGTTTATGGCCCAGGCGTAAAAGCTAATTTTTCATCAATGATGAAGTGGATTAAAAAAGGTATTCCATTACCTTTTGCAACACTTAATAACAAGCGTTCTCTTATTGCAGTAGATAATCTGGTAAATTTTATTACGCTTTGTATTAAGCACCCTAAGGCTGCCAATGAGGTATTTTTAGTGTCTGATGGTGAGGATGTCTCGATATCAGTGTTACTAAGAAAAATTGCAAAGGCTTTTGACCAAAGGTTACGTTTATTCGCTATTCCTGTTAGCTGGATGATATCGGCGTTAACGTTGATTGGGAAAGGGGATGTCTCAACTCGATTATGTAGTTCATTGCAAATTGATAGTTCTAAAGCACGAGATTTATTAGGGTGGAGTCCAGTTATTACTATGGATGAACAGTTACAGAAAACAGCAGACGCATATTTAAAAAATGAAAAGACTCTTTGATCTTATTCTGGCATTAATTGCCACAAGTATTTTATTAATACCTATAGTTATTACTGCCATTTTGGTTAAATTGACATCAAAAGGGCCTGCTCTATATTGGTCTGACCGTGTTGGAAGGGCTAATCAGATCTTCAAAATGCCCAAATTTCGAAGTATGAAAGAGGATACACCCGCTGTAGCAACACATTTATTAGAAAATCCACAAAGTATGCTAACGCCTATTGGAGATTTTTTACGAAAATCCAGCTTAGATGAACTGCCTCAGTTATGGTCAATTTTAGTTGGTGATATGAGTTTTGTTGGTCCTAGACCAGCTTTGTTCAATCAAGATGATTTGATTGGGCTTAGAACAGAGAAGAATGTACACATTTTAATACCTGGTTTAACGGGATGGGCACAGATAAATGGGCGAGATGATTTGCCTATTCCTCAAAAAGTTGAACTGGATGTTGAATACTTGAATAACCGTTCTTTTATATTCGATATAAAGGTATTATGGGCAACGTTTTTGAAAGTATTGATGCGAGATGGTGTATCTCATTAATAAATTAAGGGATCAATTTAAATGACGAACAAGAATAAAGTTAGAAAATGTCTTTTCCCCGCAGCGGGTTATGGAACACGCTTCTTGCCAGCAACAAAGGCGATGCCAAAAGAGATGCTACCTATCGTGAATAAACCTCTTATTCAGTATGGTGTTGAAGAAGCGTTGGAGGCAGGAATTTCTCAAGTTGGATTCATTATGGGACGCGGAAAGCG
>ENA-OSET01003452-OSET01003452.1-sediment-metagenome-genome-assembly--contig:-NODE-3452-length-14504-cov-3.584806_pt1 | contig 14504 bp, 3 predicted proteins | sample MGYA00237882_ERZ534229 | MGnify/ENA primary metagenome ERZ534229 (study PRJEB26408, sample SAMN06266212) | sediment metagenome | isolation source: Hudson Canyon methane seep mesocosm | place: USA:Hudson... | reverse complement strand
CTGGTCAGGCTTAACAGGTAACCCTGAGTTTGAAGGCATGGGCATGCCAAAGATGGTGGGTGCTCAATATGAAGAAATGCTTTACGCCGCAGATGTTTCTTTTGGTCTTTTTGTTTGTTTGACCTCAGGTGCAAGCCTGGCTATTGACGCGCATGCAACTCAAGAGCTTAAGGAAAAATATTTACCAAAAATGTACTCCGGAGAGTGGGCTGGAGCGATGGATCTGACTGAGCCTCATTCAGGTACTGACTTGGGTATTATCAGAACAAAAGCGATTGAAAACGGTGATGGCAGTTACAATATTACCGGTACAAAGATTTTTATCACCGGCGGTGAACAAGACTTATCTGAGAACATTATTCATTTGGTTTTGGCTAAACTTCCTGATGCACCCGCAGGGCCAAAAGGTATTTCTTTATTTTTAGTACCCCGAAACAAGATTGACGAGAATAATGTCGTTGGCGAAAACAATCAGGTTACGTGTGGCTCAATCGAACACAAGATGGGTATCAAAGCGTCAGCAACATGTGTAATGAACTTCGATGGCGCGCAGGGTTGGTTGATAGGTGAAGTTAATCAAGGTCTAAACGCGATGTTCACGATGATGAACTACGAACGTTTAAGTGTCGGCATTCAAGGCTTAGGTGCTGCGGAGCGTTCATATCAGAATGCAGTGGCGTATGCCTTAGATCGAATTCAAAGCCGTGCTCCATCGGGTGTAGTTCAGCCAGAAAAAGAAGCGGACCCTATTATTGTTCATCCCGATGTTCGTCGTATGTTGATGACAATGCGTGCTTACAATGAAGGTGGTCGTGCTTTTTCTACCTATGTTGCTTCATTTCTTGATATTGCTAAGTTCTCTGATGATGCTGAGCAAAAGAAATATGCTTCAACCATGATTGCTTTGTTAACGCCTATCGCGAAAGCCTATTTAACAGATCGTGCGTTAGATTGTTGTATTGCTGGTCAACAGGTATTTGGTGGTCACGGCTATATTCGTGAATGGGGACAAGAGCAGTTAGTTAGAGATGTGCGTATTACCCAAATTTATGAAGGTACTAATGGTATTCAGTCATTAGATCTAATGGGTCGTAAAATTGTTGCTAATGGCGGTCGATTTTATGAAGTATTTGCCACTGAAGTAGCTGAATTTATCGAAGCTGAATCAGGTAATGCGGCGCTGTCTGAGTTTCTTAAGCCATTATCAGCATCTGTTGAGCGTCTTAGTGATGTCACTGAAGCGGTTATCAATAGTGTCAAAGATGACCCTAATGCGATTGGTGCGGCTTCAGTTGAGTATTTAGAGTTATTTGGTTTAACTGCTTACGCTTATATGTGGGCAAAAATGGTTAAAACAGCAGCGCCTAAAGTAAGTGAAGATGAATTCTACGCTTCAAAAATCAAGACGGCTAAGTTTTTCTATAGTCGATTATTGCCTAAGACTGTGTCGCTTGCTGAGTCGGTTCGTTCTGGTAGTGAAGATATGATGAGCTTGGCAGCAGATCAGTTTTAATACTTGATTTGGTGTTGGTGAATTAAAAAAACCTGCTTCAGCAGGTTTTTTTATGTTTGGTAATTTGCGTAACTCTTATTGTTTTAAATAAAGAGACTAGATTTTGTATTGTTTAATTGAGGTGACTAGAGCTTGCTTAAAATCACATCCCAGGTATTTTCTAATATTGCCGATTGATATTCTCCGGTCCAAATCTTGTCAACAATGCCATTACCATCACTATCTTCAATCATTTTTATACGGTTACCATTAATGTCATAAACGTACTGCGCAACGAAATCCCATGAACCATTGCCGTCAGTATCGCGCTGGTATTGGGTGCGTTGGTTATTGTTATCGTAAGTATATAGTTCTGCATAGTCGGTTGACCCGTTCATGTCGCGATCTTGCGCGAAGCGAAGTGGGTTGTCTTGATTGTCATAGGTAAAGCTTGATGTCGATATTACGGATCCGTCAAGAGCTAGTTCGTTTGTTTGAGCTATTTTATTACCATCATCATTGACGGTATATAGAATCTGAATATTTGGTGCATCATCATTATTACTGTCTTCAGAGTAGGCCGATAATATGTTATTTACATAAGTATAGTTTGCGACAGAGTTAATGATGCCATCGCCATTGTTGTCGACTTGATAATGCGTCATATCGCCATTGCTGTTATAAAAGTAATGGGTGATTTTTTCAATTGAACCATTGTCCTCAAGATCCAGCTCAAAGCGGGCGAGTTTATTATTTGTATAAATGTAACTCTCACGCGTATTATTACCTGAGTCTGGTGCGATTATTCTGGACGTTAGATTATTTTGGTCATCGTAATTTAAGGTTTCAGTCGTTCCGCTTTTAGAGTTAGTAATGCGCGTAACATTTCTGTTGTCATCATAACTAAATATTTTTAATGTATCGATTTCACCGTTATTATCAGAGTCTGTTCTTTCTTCTGTTATATTTCCGTCGGCATCATATTCAAAGCTTACGGTTTCCAGCTGTCGTCTGTTTTGTGTTGAAATGAAGGTTGATGTCAGGCTGGATTTAACCTGTATTCCCAGGCTGGTGTACATGTGGCGAATGGCGGTACCGAACGTTGTATTTGTCGTGGTGCCTAGTGCGGTTTTCGCGTGAGTAAAATCTGTTTGATTTTCAAAATTTCTTGCCTTTGTATGCAATGATATTTTATAGGTCTTTAGCGCAGAGTGACTAGAGCCTAGGTCGATACCATTATCAGGGTCGTCATCTATATCGAAGGTCTGTAAAAGCGTGGCAATGTTTACAGCACGGTCATAGCTGTTCACTTCATTACCGCTGAGTGACTCGTTTATTTCAAATTCTGTATTTAGAGGACTTAAGCCAAATAAACTAAAGGGCGTCACCTCACTTGCGCCAAGCGTAATGCCCAGTTCAGTGCCACCTAAAGAGAAGGTGACTGACTCCCCATCAACATATTCAAATTCACCAAACTCATTTGTTAAGCCAGATTGAGTTTTGGTTTTATATTTTAAGCCTGCCACTGGGCTGTCAATAAAGATGCCCGTCAGGGTATCAGGGGATTTGTCTTTTTCATCTTTCTTATCACCTCCATCTCCACCTCCGCCATTACAGGCAGCAAGTAGTGTGGTGGTAAGTATCATGGAGATAGGGTATGTGCGCATACAATTGACTCCTTTTAATATCATCATTATTGAGGTGTCAAAGTAAGTTGATCAACATTCGCGCCACTGGAGCCGGTTGTCTGAAGACGAATAGTGTTCGTTCCAGATAGCGGCGTAATGGCAAAGTTTGCAGTAGTGCCCCAGGTTGTGAAGGCGCCAGTAGTCGGGAACGAAAGGTTGCCTAGTGAGGTGCCATTCAGAATGATTTCAAGGGGTCTATCTCCTGAATCTAAAGCAAAGCGTACAGCTAAATCATAGGGTACGCCGAAGGATGTGAAGGTATATTCTATAGAGCCTTCGCCAGAGTGAAGGATGTAGCCTGTACCGGTGAACCCGGTGTTGGTTGTATCGACAGAGTGAGCCCCTATGATAGTAGCAGTACCGCCATCAATAGTAACAGTTGTCGGGCTAATGACATTAACTGTTCGGGTGACAGTTACAGCATTATTCGATGATAGATCCGTTACATCATAACTCAGTACATAGCTGCCGCCAGTGTTAATGTCCAGTGTACCAGATGTCACTATGCTGCCTGAGATATCACCATTTATATTGTCGAGCGCACTAACGCCTGGTTCGACGAATAACTGGCCTAAGGTATGATCCATTGTCGCACCACCACTTATAGTGATGACGGGAATGGTGGTGTCAGCAACATTGACTGTTCGAGTGATAGTGGTCGCTGCGTTGGTAGCGATATCGGAAACGTCATAACTTAATATATATGTTCCTGCAGTGCCCGTAACTACGGCACCGGTTAATGCTATATTGAGACTGATATCGCCATCAACAGTATCTAATGCTGAGGCGCCAGCATCCGAGTATACCGCTCCTTGCTCATGACTGAGCGGGGTAGTGCCTAACAGGGTGATGACCGGTGGCGCTGTATCAGCAACAATTACGCTTCTGGTAACTGTTAGTGCAGCATTGCCAGAGCCGTCTGAAACGTTATAGGTGAGTATGTATGTGTTAGCCGTATTTGCGTCGACGGTTCCTGTTTTTACAACGTTGAGAGTAATGTCGCCGTTTATATTATCAGCAGCCGTTACGCCAGCATCGATGTATACCGTGCCTTGTTGGTGATTGGTCGGTGTGACGCCCTGTAAAGTAATGACCGGGATGGTTGTATCTGTGACAGTGACGGTTCTGGTTACTTGCGTAGCGGCATTTAACGCTGTATCAGATACGTCATAACGAATGATGTAGGTTCCAGAAGTGGCCGGGTCAACGGTATCGCCAGAAACGATAATACTACCTGTCACATTACCATCAACATCATCAGAGGCTGTGGCGCCAGCATCGGTGTAACTGCTTCCTTGTTCTACATTAACGGCTGCATTACCGGTAAGTGTGATAACAGGGACGGTTGTATCAGAAATGATAACGTCTCTAGTGATGGCGGTCGCCGCATTAGCAGATGCATCATTTACATTATATATCAGCGTATATGTGCCCGGTAAGTCTACGTTTACAGTGCCAGTTGCAACGATATCAGTAGAAATATCTCCGTTAATATTATCATTAGCGCTGGCGCCAGCATCTGTGTATACCACGCCTTGGTCATGATTAACGATGCTACTACCCGTTAAGGTGAGGGTAGGGATTGTTGTGTCTGTAACGGTTATTGTACGTGTTACCGTGACAGCTGCATTGCCAGCTAGGTCAGAGACGTTGTAGCTTAGTGCGTAAGAGCCAGCGGTATTCACATCCACACTGCCGGTCAATACTATGTTGGCTGTAACGGTACCATCTACAAGGTCGGATGCAGTTGCTCCGGCATCTGTATACGGTGTGCCTTGTTCGTGTGTGACAGGTGTACTGCCGAGTAAGGTTATTGTTGGGGCTGTGGTGTCGGCGACAATGACATTCCTTGAAATGGCTATTGCTGCATTCCCGGCCGTGTCTGAAACATTGTAAGTAAGTGTCGTACTGCCTGCTGTGTTGCCATCGACGGATCCAGTTACGACAATACTGACTGATATATCACCATCAACAGAATCATTTGCCGAGGCGCCTAAGTCAGCATAGGTTGTGCCTTGTTCATGATTAAAGGGTGTAGCGCCCGTGAGTGTTAAAACAGGGATAATAGTGTCGGCAACTATTACTGTTCTGGTGACGGTTACCGCATTATTGCCTGCGGCATCGGATACGTTGTAGCTTAATATATAGGTGCCTGCAGCATTTGCATCTACAATGCCGGATATTGTGGTATTTGCAGTGATGTCGCCATCTGTATTGTCGGTAGCGCTACTTCCTAGGTCGCTGTATGCGCTGCCTTGTTCATGATTGATAGTGGTGCTGCCAAATAAGGTGATAACCGGAATTGTGGTGTCAGAGACGGTCACTGTTCTTGTTACCTGAGTGGCGGCATTACCGGCAGCGTCGACAACATCATAGCTGATGACATAAGCGCCAGCAGTCAGTGAGTCGACAGCTCCTGCTGTCACAATGCTCGACGTTAAATTCCCGTCAATATTATCGCTAGCCGTCGCGCCTTGTTCGGTGTAACTACTCCCTAATTCAATGTTCATACTACTGTTGCCAGTGAGAGTAATCACGGGAATGGTGAAGTCACCTACATTTACGGTTCTAGTTTGCTGTGCGGCAGGGTTACCACCGGAGTCAGTCACATCGTAAGTAACTGTATAGGTGCCCGTCAGGCTTGAGTTAACATTATTTACAACTGCAATCGCTGCACTTAGGGTCGCGTCATCATCCACCACGTCAGAGGCGCTAGCACCTAAGTCAGAATAGGTGGTATTCAATTCATGGTTGAGTGGGTTGGCGCCCGTTATTGTAATAGTGGGTGCGCCAGTATCGGCAACATTGACCGTCCTTGTCACGGTGACTGCATTGTTACCAGCAAGGTCGCTTACATTATAAGATAAAACGTAGGCCCCAACGACATTGGCGTTGACGGTGCCCGTTACATTGATGCTCGCGCTAATGTCGCCATCAAGGTTATCTGAAGCGGTTGCGCCTGGGTCGGTGAATATAGTGCCCACTTCATGGTTTAAAGGGTTTACGCCGGTTAGTGAGATTACGGGGATTATCGTATCAGCTACTATGACAGTTCTAGTGACAGAAGTTGCACTGTTGCCAGCAAGATCGGAAACGTTATAGGTAAGGATATACGTGCCGCCAACATTGACATTCACAGAGCCGCCAATCGAAATGCTTGCCGTCAGCGTTGTGTCATCATCGATCACATCGGTGGCTGTTGCGCCTAGTTCGGTGTAAGTGCCGCCTTGTTCGACATTTACTGTACTGCTTCCCGTAAGTGAAATAACTGGAGCCGTAGTGTCTGCGACGATCACTGTTCTGGTGATGGTCGGAGCCGGGTTGCTTTGTGAATCTGTTACATTATAGGTAAGCGTGTAGGATGCCGCTGTATTTGGATCAACTGTGCCAGTGGTCAGGATTGAGCTGGTTAAATCTCCGTCAGCGGCATCTGAGGCAGTGGCGCCTGGATCATTAAAGGTAGTATTGAGTTCATGATTTAAAGGGCTTGCGCCTAATAAAGAGATGCTGGGTGCACCTGTATCTACAACGTTAATGGTTCTTGTGACAGTGCTGGCTGCATTGGCAGAAAGATCAGAGACATTATAGGTCAGAATGTATGCGCCTACTGTACCGGCATCGACCGTTCCTGAAACGCCAATACTTGCACTAATGTCTAGATCAATATTATCTGCGGCGGTGGCGCCTGGATCGACAAAAACGGTACCAACTTCATGGCTTACCGGGTTGGCGCCAAGTAAAGTGATAACGGGAATGGTCGTATCGGACACTATGACAGTTCTGGTAATTTGAGTGGCTGCATTTCCAGCAGTATCACTGACATCATAGGTTAATATGTAAGTACCCGCTGTGTTGGTATCAACGGAACCAGCTGCAGTAACGCTTAGGCCGGTATCGATTGCATCGCTGACGGTTGCGCCTGCGTCTACATAACTTCCGCCTTGCTCGACATTAACCGTGCTACTACCCGCTAAGGTAATGACGGGTGCGATTCTATCTGCAACGATGACATCTCGGGTGACTGTCGGAGCGGCATTTGTTTGTGAATCGGTTACATTATAAGTAAGAGTATAGGTGCCGATGGTGTTTGAATCTACAGTACCTGTTGGCACAATACTTGAGGTTAGGTCACCATCAGAGGCATCAGAGGCGGTCGCGCCTAGGTCAGTAAAGGTGGTTTGTAATTCATGCAGAATTGGGTTGTCACCGATTAAGGTGATTGTTGGTGCGCCAGTATCTACCACATTAACTGTTCTAGTGACTGTAGTTGCCGCATTACCTGCAATATCAGATACATTATAGGTAAGTATATATACGCCTATAGTATTGGGGTCAACTGTACCTGTTACACCAATTTTAGAGTTGACCGTGGTATCAATTGCATCCGTTGCTGTTGCGCCCGGGTCTACAAAAATGGTGCCTACTTCATGGTTTAATGGGTTGGCTCCAAGAAGTGTGATTATCGGTGCAGTCCGGTCGGCTACGTTAACAATACGTGTTACAGGAGCCGCAGCATTTAAAGCCGCATCACTGACATTGTAAGTGATGGTATAAATACCAATGACATTGGGGGTGACAGTATCGCCACCGACAGCAATATTGGCGGTAATATCATTGTCTGTATTATCTGTCGCGGTTGCGCCAGCATCAGCATAGCTTGTTTGAAGTTCGTGTAAAACAGTGGTGCTACCAAGAAGTGTGATTAGTGGTGGTGTGGTATCGCTGACGTTGACGACTCTTGTGATAGTGGGCGCGGGGTTGGAGGCGGAGTCAACAATATTATAGGTGACATTATAAGTGCCGGTGGCGCTTCCATTGACTGTGTCGCCAGCAATAATAATGCTACCTGTTAAATCGCCATCAATTGCATCTGTCGCGCTTGCACCTTGTTCAATATAGGTATTACCTAATTCATGTGCTAGTGGGTTATCGCCGGTTAATGTGATGGTGGGTGCGCCAGTATCAGCAACGACAACACTTCGAGTCACGCTTGTTGCAATATTGCCAGCGGTATCTGTTACGTCATATGTCAGAACGTATGTGCCAGCAGTACTTGTATCAACTGAGCCGGTTTTTACTATCGAGCCCGTTAAGTCTTCAGAAGGCACGTCAGAAGCAGTAGCGCCAGGGTCAATGAATGCTCCGTTTAGTTCCTGGTTATAGGGGGTTGCTCCTAGTAATGTGATGACGGGTATGGTGGTGTCAACAATATTGACGACTCGTGTAACGGTGACGGCTGCATTACCTGACAGATCTAAAACATCATACGTTAAAATGTAGCTACCTACGGTGTCAGTCGTGACAGAGCCAGTGGTGACGATGCTTGAGGAGAGGTCATTATCGATGTTGTCATTGGCAGTTGCGCCAAGGTCAGAATAGGTGGCGCCTTTTTCAATTGTTAGTGGGCTAGAGCCTAGTAAAGTAATGACCGGGATAGTGGTATCAGCGACAATGACATCTCTTGTAACAGTTGTGGCAGCATTACCTGTTGAATCTGATACGTTGTATGAGAGTGTATAGGTGCCAGCTGCAGCGGTATTAACCGTACCGGTGACTAGGATATTGGCACTAATGTCTCCGTCTCTGTTATCTGCAGCCGTTGCGCCAGGTTCAGCATAGCTAGATGCTTGCTCAACATTAAACGGATTTGCACCTATTAATGTAATGATTGGCGCGACCACATCTACTTCTAGCACGTATACGGTACGTGTTTGTTCGTCTGCAAGGTTTCCGGCAGAATCAACAACATTATAAGTCACAGGAAAGCCTTCAGCTGGTCCGGGGACAGTTGTGTTGATTAATGTGGGTGTATTAATGATATCGGGTACAGCAACTACTCCGACAGAAATGTCACCGTCTTCTGTATCCATAGCAACGTAACCTGGTTCTGCGTATGTATCACCTACGACCAAGGTTACATCTGTGCTGCCATTGGTTTGGGTTAGTGTGATAACCGGCTTTTCATCAACGCCAGATTCATTTACTTTTACTTGGATAGGAACGCCTGATGTGAAGCTTGCGAATGCGAAACAGCCGTCTGAGTCGGTTGACGCGGCTTGATCCGGGTCAGCGGTTTGCGTTAAAAGAACATCGCCATTAACACCGATACCATTTTTCTCGATGCAGCCAACTAGCCCAAAAGGAATTACACCACTTTCAAGCTTGTAAATAGTTTGGGTTGTCTGATCAACATGCCATAAAAATTCACCATCCCAAGCCAAGCCTTTAGGGTTAGCGCCGGGTGAAGCAAATTGAGCGAGTATGCTTCCGGTAATTGGGTCGACACGGTAAATCATTAAATCGCTGCGATCACTAACCCATAATGCTTGGCCATCCCAAGTAATGCCGTAAGGTCTGGCATTCGTAACAGAGGGGTTGCTGGCATAAGAAGGAAGAGAAGAGGGGCCAGGTATGTCAGAAATGATGGCACCCGTTTCGGCCAGTACTTTGTTAATTGTATTTGTCTGCCAATCCACTATCCAAAAGTGTGTTCCATCATAAGTCATGTCGCTGGGAGCAGGGAAGGCAAGGCTTGCGAGTACGTTTTCTACTTCAAGGTTGTCACCATCTACAGGATCAATCTTGATGATATCATCGGTAATGGGGCTCGCATTCCATAAAAAGTTTTCAGCAAATGTTAAGCCGCCACCACCACAATATTGACCTGCTGGGGTTGCGCTTGCGCAGGTTCCTATAGGTGTTCCATCACTGTTAATGGGGGGGGCAAGGGCATCGGCTAAGGGGATATTTAAATCGCTGTCACCAGGTGAAAATAATAAGGTAATTTCATCTGTGTCGTATAAATCTTGTGGATAAACTCGGTAAATTCTATCTGTAGCCCAGTCCGCTATATAAAGTTGCCCATCGTAATAGGTAATACCCTGTGGGGTAGTGGGGAGGCGTCCATCACCCGTTTCATTATTAATCGAAAAGGACGCTAGGATATCGCCTGGTAAAGCGTAAGCAAATTGAGTAAAAAGCAAAAAAAGGAAGGTAGTGGCAGCGGCCACTAATTTTCTTATAGGCATTTGGGTATCCATAACGAGTAGGTGCAAAAAAAGCGAATCTCATACCGGCTTCTGTGTATTTTTTATGATCAGAGTAGCGGTAGGCGGATGAAATATAGCTATATTAAATGATTTATTCTGCTATCTAGTAGACACAAACTGTAAATTCATTTTTATTTATAAAGAAATGTCATGAATAAATTGATGAAATGCATAAATTTGATTGCTAGGTCTCAAAAAAATCTATGTATTTTTATGTGGGGATAGGCGTTCTTCTAAAGGCATGAATAAACTGATGATAATTTATTTTATTTTAAAATAAATTGACTTGTTTCACGCTTAGGTATTTTGTTTTAGTGATATTTTCATGAAAAGAGTTATTCATTAGCACTGAAAGCTAAATGATTTGAGCGTAGATATTGAGTGTGGTTGCTAATTTGAGGGAATATATGAAGTGGTTTCTTGCGTTACATCCGGTTCTAGAGATTGCAACATATAGTATCTCAAGTTGATTTACTTAAGTTTTTTAATATATTGCGCTCTATCTAACCGGTTGGCGGTGCACAGTGGGAGATGTTTTTTCTGGATCTTAGAGTTGTTTTAGGATGACATCCCAGTTATTTTCAAGTACAGCTGTTTGATATCTGCCTTCCCAAGTCTTGTCTGCAATACCGTCGGCATTAGTGTCCTCAATCATGCGAACTCGATTTCCGTAATCATCGTAGATATATATGGCCAGAAAATCCCAGGTGCCATCAGCATCATTGTCTCGACGATTTCGGGTTCGGTTATTGTTTTCATCGTAGCTGTATGATTGGATGTAGTCGATTGTGCCGTTTTGATCGTTATCTCGTTCATAGCGAATGACATTGTTGTTAGAGTCGTACTCAAACGTACTTCGTGAGCTGGGAAGACCCTCTATCGAATTATCAATATCGTGTGAAATACGGTTTCCTCTGATGTCATAGGTGTATGTTACAACGGTATCTGGTGTCCCGTCATGGTCCTTATCTTCTGAAAAGGAAGTGACTATACCGTTTTCATAGGTATAGGATGTATTAGTGTCAGCTGTACCATCCCCATCATTGTCAATCTCATAATTGGTGAGGTTGCCATTGTTATCATAGTTAAAAGTAGTAGAGGTTTCGACATCTCCGTCGGCCTGTTGGTCAAGTTCTAAGCGGCTAAGTAAGCCGTTTTCATAAGTGTATGATTCAAGTAAGTCTTGATCATTATCAGTGCCGTCGACCTGACGACTCAATAGATTATTGTTGCTGTCGTAACTCAGGTTTTCGTTGGTGCTGGATGCAGTGTCAGTGACATGGGTAATGTTGTTGTTTGTATCGTACTGATAACTTTTAACGCCATCGATTACACCATCATTATTACGGTCGGTATTTTGTGTAGATAGTCGACCTTGAGTATCGTATTCGTAACTGATTGCTTCGCTATTGCTCGAGTTTACATTAGATACAAAATTAGCCACTAAGTTTGAATCAATATCTACGTCAAGGCTTCGATAGAGGTGTTGAATGGCATCACCATATTTACGAGTGCGGGTAATGCTGGCAATATTTTTTGCTTGGTTCAAGTCGCTTTGTGACTCAAAAACGCTGGCTTTGACTTGCAAATCTATAGTCGTATTTTCCAAAATTGAGTCGGCATTACCTAAATCAATGCCATTTTCAGGGTTACCATCCACGTCAAATGTTTGTAGTAATGTGGCAATGTTAATCGCTTTATCATAGCTGTTATGCTCGGTGCGAGTTAGTTGTGTGGTAATCGACGTTTGTGCTGTGAGCGGGGTGATGCCGACAAGTGTGAAAGGGGTAATTATGCCAGCCCCTTCGGCGTTACCTATTAAGGTGCTTCCGAGGTAAAAGTTAACCACTTCTCCTTGAAGGTAATCGAATTCACCATCAGCGTTGGTTAAGCCTGATTGTGTGAGGGTTTCATAGCGCAGACCTGCTACTGGGCTGTCTATAAATACGCCGGATAGTACGTTGCTCGGGGTTGAGTTATCTTCGGGTATGCTTGTCTCAGATTTCTCAGATTTCTCAGATTTCTCAGATTTTGATGATTTTGAATCACCGCCACCACCGCCACCACAAGCGCTAAGTAAGCCTGTGATTAACGTGATTAGTGCGAAGTGTCTTAACATGTTTTTGCTCCAGACCTGTCTGTAATTACGACTATTGTGGTGTAAGTGTAATGGTATCAATATTAATTGCCGTAGGCTCAAGTCCATTAATTCGGAGAGTGTTGAGGCCTGATGTTGGTGTAATGGAGATTGCAACTGTATCACTCCATATACCGGTTCCGCCTGTGGTATTGAGTGTGATGCTGTTCAGTAAGTCACCGTTGAGTACTATATCTAATGGTATGCTTGAATTTGATGCAAAGCGCAATGTTAAATCGTAACTTACACCGAATGCGGTAAAGTCATATTCAAGGAAGTCACCTGTAACAGCGGTTGTTAAATCAATATAGCCAGAACCCTCGAATAAAAGCTCAGTCGTTCCTACTGTGGCTGATCCGCCAATTGTAGCATCTTCAGCGTCAATGGTTATGGTGGTTGGTGTTACAACATTAACGGTTCGATTTTGTGTTATTGCTGGGTTTCCACCGGCATCATCTACATTATAGCTTATTAAATATTCAGTCCCATTATTGACGAAGGTAGTGATAACATCATCGAATAAATTGCCGTCAAAGTTATCTGTAGCAGTGTATCCAGGGTCTACAAATGGCGCGCCTGAGGTATGATCCATGACAGCGTCTCCGAGCATAACGATTACTGGTGCGGTGGTGTCTGCCACTATAATAGTACGAGTTACACTATCTGCAAAATTGCCTGCCGCATCAGCAGCTTCGTACTCATAAATGTAAGTAGATGCAATATTTGTGTTCACTGGCGGTGAGTCAAGACTGACACCAACAGATCCATCAAATGAATCAAACGCTGTAGCGCCGGCATCTGTGTAGGTATCCCCTTGTTCGTGGTTGACTGTTGCACTTCCTGTCAAGGTGATTACCGGTTTAATAGTGTCAGCAACAATTACATCTCGATTCACTGTTGAAGCGGCGTTGCCGGTACTGTCAGAAATATTATAGGTCAAGGCATAGGTCCCGCCGGTATTAATATCTACGCTTTCTGGGGCCAAAATAGTGCCCATGTCTCCGTCTACAGCATCACTTGCAGTTGCTCCTGGGTCGTTGAAGGGTGTGCCTTGCTCATGATTAATTGGATCGCTCCCCGTCAAAGTGATAAGAGGAATTCCTGTATCCAATACGATGATTGTACGTGTGACAGGAACAGCGGCGTTGCCAGAGCTATCGGTGACGCCATAGCTACGTGTATATGTACCATTGTTACCTGTATCAACTGTGCCGGTAAGTGTAATGTTGCTAGTCAATGTAGTGTCGTCATCTACAGCATCTGTCGCTGTTGCGCCCAGTTCGGTATAGGTGTCGCCTTTTTGAAGGTTGATTGCTTGGTTGCCGGTCAGAGTGATAACTGGGGTTCTGGTATCTGCAACATTGACGGTTCGTGTGACAGGGACAGCTGCGTTACCGGCTGAATCAGTGACGTTATAAACAAGCTGATATTGACCGTTGATGCTGGTGTTGACGGTGTCGCCGCTAATCACAATGCTGGCGGTTAGGGTGGCGTCATCATCCACTGCGTCCGTAGCAGTGGCGCCAGTTTCGTTATAGGTATCGCCTGTTTGGAGGCTTATCGTAGGGTTACCTAATAGCGTAAGACTAGGTGCGCCAGTATCGTCGACATTTACCACGCGTGTGACAGGGAACGCCGCATTGCTGCTTGCATCGCTAATGTTGTAAGTTAGTGTGTAGGCGCCTTTAACAGTAATGTTAACGGAGCCGGTAAACGGAACATTAGAGCTAATGACTTCTCCTGTACTATCCGCAGCCGATGCGCCGGAATCAGTATACGTTGTATTGAGTTCATGATTGACCGTAGCATCACCCCTCAAACTAATAATGGGAGCTTCAGTGTCAATAACATTTACGGTACGGTTTGTGGTGGCAGTATTACCGCCGATATCGGTAAAACTATAGTTTATTGTGTAAGTACCTACGGTATTGGTATCTACAGAACCTGTTGTGTGTGATACGTCGAGTGTGACGGTGCCATCTACATCATCTACAACTTGGGCGAAAAGTTCTGTGTAGAGAGTGCCTTTTTCTACGCTAACTGGATTGATTCCGTTTAACGTTATTGTTGCGGTAGTCGTGTCTTTGACTGTGATGGTACGGGTTGCCTCTACTGCGTCGTTACCCGCTTCGTCTGTT
>ENA-OSET01003450-OSET01003450.1-sediment-metagenome-genome-assembly--contig:-NODE-3450-length-14508-cov-24.168942_pt1 | contig 14508 bp, 13 predicted proteins | sample MGYA00237882_ERZ534229 | MGnify/ENA primary metagenome ERZ534229 (study PRJEB26408, sample SAMN06266212) | sediment metagenome | isolation source: Hudson Canyon methane seep mesocosm | place... | reverse complement strand
CTAACGTTTCTTCAATACCGTCTGGCAAGGCCGCATCAAGATAATCTGCCGTGCCATTATTATTAAGATCAAAGCTAACATTGTCGTCTATGCCGTCATTGTTGGCATCCAGCTTGCCGACATCAATTCCCCCACCACCATCGGCGTCAGCGTCGAAGCTGTCATCAATACCATCATTATCAAAATCATTACCACTTGCGTTACCTTCAATGAAATCAGTTAAGCCATCTCCATCTGAATCCGTATCGCGATAATTTGGAATATCATCATTATCAAAATCTTGAGTGGTTTCAACTACATCAGGAATTCCATCACCATCAGAATCCGCAACTAATCTTGGTTCAGAATTTAACCAAGGATGATAGTCAACATCGTCAGAAACCCTGTCACCTGAACCATTAGGATTATAGAGGTCGACTGAGTCGTCAGCATTTGATGGATCATAAGGTCCGCTCGGGGATCCCCAGAAATTGTTTTCGGCTAAAACAGGAAACCCAACTGATGTATTGTAAAGCCCATAACTAGTATTCCCCTCAATTGTATTCCCTGTAATCGTCGCGGCACTGTTATCTGATTTAATGCCAATACTATTAGCCTCAATCAGATTTCCTGTTAATGTAGGGGCACTACTTTGAATGAGCACACCAATGTTTGTACTTTCTCGGATCGTGCTGTTTTGTACTATTACATTTGATGACTGGATTCTCATGTTAACGTCCCCGTTAAATCCCGCATATTGGACTATCACATGATCTAAGTTGCCTGTGCTCGAAGGTTGAAAGAAGAGTCCTGACCACTGCCCCTTTAAAGGACTAATATCACCATCCCCATTAGTATCGCCACCATTAGCATCATCCGCTGCTGAGGTAAATATAATGGGGTTTAATTCTGTACCAATTGCATTCAGAGTACCATTTATGACTATATCCCTTTGTGGTTTGATAATAGTTCCGGGTTCTATTGTTAGAGAGACACCTTCGGCAATAGTAAAAGCGCCAATAAGTAGATAAGGACTTCCAGCCTGACCCCATGTTGTATCAACAATTATGTTTTCACTAATAGTTGTATTGGCAATGACAGGGTTTGAGTGGAAAAGAATGGTCGACAGAAGAATAAAAAGGCCTGGTCTTATCTGCTGAGTTACAGATTGGTTGTTTAATATGACATTGTAAAATTTGGATAATACGCCAGCATTATTAATTATTTTTTTCATGGCTATAGGCTCGCTAATTCAAAAAACATAATGTTTTTTTTGACAGTCACGCAGTCATAATCGGCATTCCGGCTTTCCTCGAACAAGGATCCTAGACTTTCCGCCCCCAACTTTCGATAGGTATGGTTTTATTATTTTTGATTAACTTATAACATAATTCTATCAGAAAAAAAACACGTATTTTAGTTTGGTAATTAGCACAAAAACAATAGAAAAAAACTTAGTTGAATGCCTGCTTTTGGCTGTCAAGCGCCCATTAGAAAAAAATCGATGGGGTCAGACTCGATTGAAAACAAACCCACACAAAACTACTTTTATTTCAACAGCTTCCAAATAACCCAGGGCTAATTTCAAATAAAAAATCTACCTTCCAACCAAACCTCCCTCTTTTGACTTTATCCTTTCATTTGATGAATTTTCTATACCAACCCATAATATACAAGTTAAACTCTTTCACTATATTATTTAAGGGGTAAATGCATGACTAGTTATGCCAAACTGAAGGAATTCAAAACTCGCATCACCAACGTTAATAATCACTTTGAGAAACATAAGAACAGTTCCCTGCACGATCTGATCATCGCTTTAAAAGCAGATCCTCAGGACAAACTTCAAGTTTTGCGTGAACTTATCAAGATTCCCCAGGGAAAAGTTCTTAAGTATAGCGTTGCACTACAGTATTTGATTGCAACCTATCCTGGACTTCATGCCGATATGCTTCCCTGGGGACCTTTAAAAGAGACAAATGCTGCAAAATTCCCCAAGACCGCAATGCCTGCTGACTACAACCCCGATAATAATCAAGGGAAAGAGATCGTGGCTGGCACACCTCCAAGCTCATTTCTTGACCAGACTTGCGAAAGGTTTTTGATTTCGTCCAATGCTAACAATGGGGTCATCCTTATTCATCTCGGCCACTTTCAATCTCCGATGAATAACGTATACAATGGTAAGAAAGTGAGTGAGCATATAAACTCTGTTCTACGTATTGCCAAGGCAACCAATACGCCTGTTTGCGCCTTACATATGCACAAAGATTTGCCTGTTTGCACCGTACTCAAAGATGCATTCAATGACCTGGTAAAACCAACATTGATTTACAGAAGTGATGGCCATATGGGTAGCGTTGATCCAATGTTTCGTGAGTTTGTATCTACTAAGGATAACTGCATAGTGATGGGGTTTGATGGTACTATTTGTGTTCACGCCAATATTTTTGGTTCACCAGAATTTTTACCTGGTATAGGTAAGAAACCAGCGCCCCCCTTGATTACATTAACAAACGTAATCACCTCTAGGGCTGTATTAGTCACTAATGGCGGTCTTTATCCTAAAGATTGGTCTAAACTTCAGTACGGCGTGCTGCATGGCACTGGCTAAACAAGAGTCCAGCCTTTATAACATAAAAAAGCCTCGCTGGCAGCTCATCTCAATCATTGGTTCCACAACATATTTAAGTGTCTACAGCCGATTTGGGTCGGAACCGTCCAATGATCAAATAATTGAATTGTGGTGAGTTTAATTCAACAAATGAGGGTAAAACATGATTGGGTATGTAACTATAGGCACTAATGATTTAGAACGAGGCGCCAAATTTTATGATGAATTGCTTTCAGCGATTGGAGCAAAGCGATTTATGGAAGAAGAAAGATTTATTGCATGGTCAGTTGCGCCAGATAAACCTGGCTTGGCCCTTACGAAACCATTTGATGGTAATGCTGCAACCGTTGGTAATGGTGTTATGGTTGCACTTGCAGTTGAGACGCCTGAGCAGGTAGATGCCTTGTACGCAAAAGCCATTGAACTAGGTGCGACAGATGAAGGAGCTTCTGGCCCCAGAGGAGACGGAGGTTTTTATGCTGGTTATTTCCGTGATTTGGATGGAAATAAGTTAAATTTTTTCTGCATGTCGTAACGGTAAATTAGGGAGCTGGAAAGAAATAATTGTCTAGTTTTTAACGCTGAATGGACACAAAAATAACTTAAGCAATTATTCGGGGCGCAGGTCTTCAGAGGCTGTGAAAGTAATGGCTTTTAGCTCCCCTCTTTGGAAAAGAGAGGTTGGAGGAGATTTTATTACAAAAATAATTCATTTAATATCAATGGGGTACTTATTTATAAAATCCCCCTCTATCCCCCTTTTCCAAAGGGGGAGGAATACTTTCACTGTCTCTTTAACCAGCAGATTATAAGCAGCCTAAAGGACTGCGCCCCATTATATTAGTTATTATTCGTGAACATTCCTTAGCTAGATCCAATCATAATTTTGGATGATTATATTATTCCATCCCCCTTATACCTGAATCAATACACTTAATCGCACTGCATGCCGACATCTTCTGCTACCTACCTTGCCAGGGCCATCAATGTATTTGCTTTAATTCATCCCCGGTTCTGGCTCCATACTTTCTTAAGGCAAATAAATAATCAGGGCGTCTACGTTGATGCTTTATAGCTATTTCATCGATCCATTTCAACCATAAATCCTCATTGAGCAAGGCCTTTTCATCTGGCTGCACAGGGAACTTATTACCTCCCCAAACCTGGCACACATAATCAAACACAGCCCAATCGTATATTTTTTCACCTTCTTTAAAACCCGCCATTTCATTAGGCCTGGCTCCAGCATCCAATAAAACCACTAGCATATCGGCGTCCATAGACAACATAGCCTGCGTAAGTGGTCCTGAGCCATCAGAATCAAGGTGGTTAGGATTAAAGCCCAGTTCAATCAAGCTTTTAACAATGTCATATCGATGAGGTTTTAATTCTTCTAGCAAATTAAAAACAATATCCGAAAGTATTGGCTCTCCATACTCATCAATAGATTCTTGATCGAACCCTGCATCAAGCAATTCCTTGATAGTGGTTAAATCATTATTATTCGCAGCTTGTACCAGCTTTTTAAAATCTTTATTCACAATTGTTTATCTATCAGACAGCATTTTGATGCCGTAGATTATATATCAAAATTTTTCCTTCTCGTAGGATGGAAAAGTGAAAATACCTGCTTAGCGGCCTGATGATCTTAAACACGACTCTAAACGCTCAGGTCGGTGTTTAAATAACCATTCGATAAAACCAGCCCAGCTTTACTTATCCAAAAAATCTTTTGTCATATATAACGCGGCTATTGATCTCGCTTCTGTACATTCCCCAGTAGCCAATAAGCCTTGAATATTATCCAGCTTCCATGGAATTACTTCTAGCTCTTCAGGCTCGTCGCCCGGTAATTTTTCTTCATATAAGTCCTGGGCAACCACAATATCAATCATGTGCTCAAGATAAGAGGGTGCAATAGATAATGAACTTAATGAGTGTAATTGCCGTGCACCATAACCCACTTCTTCTTTCAGCTCCCTATTTGCAGCCTCTAAAACAACTTCACCTGCATCAATTTTTCCCTTAGGCAAGCCCAGTTCGTACCTGTCCACCCCTGCCGAATATTCTCTAATTAACAATACGGTTTCCTTATCCAGCATAGGGACAATTAATACCGCGCCATTAGATCCGCTCCTGGTCAGACGCTCATATTGTCGCTGCTGACCATTACTAAATTTAATATCCATGGCTTCAACACTAAACAATCGCGTTTCAGCAATAATTTTTTTATTAAATATTTTCGGTTTTTCAGCCATTTTTGCTATTGTTAGTTATTGATAACTCTTTAACTATAGTCTACTGCGATGATTGAATGGAATAATATTGAAACAGTTTTGTTAGATATGGACGGAACTTTACTTGATTTGAATTTTGATAATCATTTTTGGTTAGAGTTTGTCCCTAGTCGCTATGCTGAAAAAAACCAGCTGTCTATTGAACAGGCAAAACAGCAACTTGTGCCCCAATTTAAAGAAATGGAGGGGAAACTTGAATGGTATTGCCTGGATTACTGGAGCAAAACATTAAAACTGGATATTGCGGGGTTAAAAGCTGAAATAGCGGGCCTAATTTCTGTTTTACCACATGTTGTCGAGTTTTTAGAAGCCGTTCAACATTCTTCACGAAGAATCATTCTGGTTACCAATGCACATAGAGCCAGTCTTGACTTAAAAATGGGTAAAACTTGCCTGCAACCTTTTTTTGATCAGATCATCAGCTCTCATGACTATGGTTGCCCTAAAGAAACACAGGCTTTTTGGTCACAATTAGATAAACAACAAGCTTTTAATAATGAAAATACTTTACTGGTTGATGACAGCCTGGCAGTTTTAAAATCTGCCAGGCTGTATGGTATTAAGCACTTAATTTCAATCAGTAAACCAGATTCTCAGCAACAAAAAAGAGACATCAGTGAGTTTCTGGCTATTGAGGACTTTCGGGAATTAATGCCTTATTTGTAGTGCTATCAGCAGTTTTAGCCTTTTCTCTATTAGCAGGCTTTACGCTAGCCGACGGTTTTGACTGCTGTCTTGGCTTATAGGGTTTTGAATTGGCTGAATGCGGTTTTTTACCTTGATAATTGCTTTTGCGCGGCGGCCTTTTTGCGGGTGGCTTAAGATCGGTCGCCAGCAGATCTTCGGTAATAGCATTGACCTGTATTTTCTCACCAATAAAATCTTCTATATCAGGCATAGAGTAAGCATAATCCTCACAAATAAAACTGAAGGCTATCCCTGTTGATCCAAAACGAGCTGTTCGCCCAATTCGATGTACATAGTCTTCTACATCTTGAGGCAAATCATAGTTAATAACATGAGAAACCGCAGGGATGTGCAGACCTCTGGCAGCAACATCTGTTGCTATCATCAAGTTAACTTTATTTTCCTGAAAATCATTTAACAAGCGCTGGCGTTTTTCCTGAGGTACATCGCCACTTAAAACAGCCACTTTATAATCATTTGCCTGTAAATAACCGTCCAGCTGTTCGGCACAACGCTTGGTATTAACAAAAACAATACTTCTTTCGGGCTGATGTTTTTTTAACAAACCGATAAGCAAAGGTATTTTTTGATCGTTTGCAGGACAAAAAGCGCTCTGGGTAATCGCTTTAGAGGTGACTTCTTCCTGCTCAATTTTAACCAGCTCTGGGCTGTTCATATGTTCATAAGCTAATTCTGTCACCTTATAAGATAAGGTGGCAGAAAATAGCAAATTCAGGCGTTTTTCTGGTTCTGGCATCCGCCTTAAAAGGTAACGAATGTCTTTGATAAAGCCCAAATCAAACATTCTATCCGCTTCATCCATGACTGAGACTTGAATATTATTCAGATTCAATATGTTTTGACGCTGAAAATCGATAACTCGCCCCGGGGTACCAATAACGATATCAACACTACCTTTTAATGAATCCTGCTGTTTTTTGTAATCTGTGCCACCGTATATCAGCGCATATTTCAAATTAAGCAGCTTCCCCAACAACAAGGCATCTTTATGTATTTGAATAGCCAACTCTCTGGTCGGGGCAAGAATCAACGCTCTAGGGTTTTTTATTTGCTCACTTTCATCATTAATCAAATGCTGAAAAGTGGCCAATAAAAAAGCCGCCGTTTTCCCCGTCCCTGTCTGAGCCTGTCCTGCAACATCCTTTCCCCGCAAGGTAAGCGGCAAAGTTTTATCTTGAATGGGGGTACATTCATTATACCCAGCTTGTTTAAGGCTTTTAATAATAGAGTCTGATAGCTCTAAATTACTGAAGCGTGTATTCGTTAAGTGCGTTTTATTCATACTGTATAGGATAACGTAAAAAAGCATTTGATTGAAATTGATTGACAACTTATTGCTATCAATTTTATAGTTAGCTTTTAAAAACTTTGGAGAATAACGTGAGTGACTCGGTCCTTCATGTAACAGATGCTGATTTTAACGACACCGTCATCAAATCAGGAACCCCTGTATTAGTTGATTATTGGGCTGAATGGTGTGGTCCTTGTAAAATGATTGCGCCCGTACTTGATGAAATTGCTACTGAATATACTGGTAAGTTAACAGTAACAAAGCTAAACATCGATGATAACCCAGCAACACCTCAACACTATGGTGTCCGCGGCATTCCTACTTTAATGATTTTTAAAGACGGTGAAGTCGAAGCGACAAAGGTTGGCGCTTTAACTAAGTCTCAATTAGCTGATTTTATTGATAGTAACATCTAAGCTAAATTTAGAAGATAAAGTGAATATAGTTTTTTACTCACACCTTTTCTAAAAAATATTTTACCCAGGGGCATAAAACTACTTGCATGCTCCTGGGTATTACGATATGATCCCTTGGTGTCCACCTCAGGACAGCTACAATACAACACAGTTACCCCTCTTCATTATCTTATTTTTTGACGGCTACTGCCGTTTTGCATATCTTTAAATCCTCATATATATGAATCTGTCCGAATTAAAACTAAAACAAATTGGTGAAATTGTAATCATTGCCGAGTCTCTTGGTATTGAAAATATATCCAGAGCACGAAAACAAGAAGTTATTTACGCCATCCTGAAAAAACAGGCTAAAAGTGGCGAAGATATCTATGGCGATGGCGTATTAGAAATTTTACAAGATGGCTTTGGTTTTTTACGTTCTCCAGGCTGCTCGTACTTAGCTGGCCCAGATGATATTTATGTCTCTCCCAGCCAAATTAGACGTTTCAGTTTACGCACTGGAGATACTATCAGCGGAAAGATCAGACCGCCGAAAGATAATGAACGTTATTTCGCAATGCTTAAAGTAGAGAAAATAAACTTTGAGCCACCCGAAAATGCAAAAAACAAAATTCTGTTTTCCAATCTTACCCCTCTTTTTGCCAACAAACGCTTTACACTTGAACAAGGCAATGGTTCCAGCGAAGACCTCACTGGTCGCGTTATTGACTTAATTGCTCCAATTGGTAAAGGTCAGCGGGGATTAATTGTTTCTCCACCTAAGGCTGGTAAAACAATGATCCTGCAGAGCCTGGCCCATGCTATTGCAGAAAATAATCCTGAGTGTTATCTGATTGTTCTATTAATTGATGAGCGACCAGAAGAAGTAACAGAGATGGAGCGTTGTGTACGAGGCGAAGTTGTTTCTAGTACTTTTGACGAACCTGCATCAAGACATGTGCAAGTTTCCGATATGGTGATTGAAAAAGCGCGTAGATTGGTAGAACATAAACACGACGTAGTTATTTTGTTAGACTCCCTGACCCGACTAGCCAGAGCTTACAATATGGTGACACCTTCATCAGGCAAGATTCTATCTGGTGGTGTGGATGCGAACGCGCTAGAAAAACCAAAACGCTTCTTTGGTGCAGCAAGAAATATTGAAGAAGGCGGTAGCTTGACTATTATTGCCACCGCTCTTGTAGATACGGGATCCCGAATGGATGAAGTAATTTACGAAGAGTTTAAAGGTACAGGTAATATGGAATTACACCTGGAAAGAAAAATTGCAGAAAAACGTGTATATCCTGCGATTAACATCAACCGCTCTGGAACACGTAGAGAAGACTACCTGGTTGCACCAGAAGAACTACAAAAAACCTGGATTTTACGCAAAATTCTACAGCCTATGGATGAAATGGCAGCATCAGAATTTGTACTAGGCAAACTGAAAGACTTTAAAACCAATGCTGAGTTTTTCGAGTCGATGAGAAGATAATTAAGAGCAGGTAAAGGGTACAAGGTACAAGGTAAAAAGCTAGAGCAACAGCTCTTACTTGCACCCTGTACCTTTCACCTGCCTTTAACCCTTCTCAGGCACATACCCTTCAGGTGTTTCAAAACCGCCTGCAAAAAGAAATTTCTCCCTCTCTTCTTCTAACAGCTTCTTTGCTTTTGGATCAAAACTTGCCAAACGCTGCTCATTAATAATCATTGTTTGCATAGTAACCCATTCTTTCCAGGCTTCCTGGGAAACATTATCATAAATATACTGCCCTTTAGGCCCTGGAAAAGGCACTGAGACCAGCCCTTCTGCTTCCACACCTAATTTCAAACACTTAACCATTCTTGTCATAACACTCTCTCTATTGATTTTGTAAAAGTCTTTTTATTGGAGTTGCCAGCCCCAAAGAATTGATTTGTTCCGTTTTATACCAGACTGACTGATTCGCTTCCATCACATTATTTATAGGGTTTTGTATTTTTACCACTACAGGCGTGTAATCTAAATGATAATGTGAAAAAGTATGGCGCTGCTGATCCAGTTCAGCAACAGACTTAATTGAATACTGCTTTTGCTCACATAGGGACTGGACCTGGGCAAATGAATCAAACTCCGGCAAGCTCCACAAACCGCCCCAAATACCTGTTTCAGGCCTTTTTTCTAATAAAACCTGATCACGCTCATCTTTCAACAGTAAAAATACAATTGTTTTAACAGGCATTACTTTCGTTGGCTTTGGCGTGGGTAATAATTTAACTTTACCCTCTATCCTTGCCAGACAAGCCGACCGTATAGGGCAGTCATCACAACGCGGCTTAGATCGAGTACATAAGGTCGCCCCCAAGTCCATCATGGCCTGAGTATAATCCGCACAACGCTCGACAGGGGTATAGCGAGCACTAACCTCCCAAAGTACCTGACTTACCTTACTATGCCCTGCCCAGCCAGATACAGCGTAATATCGAGCCAACACCCGCCTTACATTACCATCTAAAATTGGATGACTTTTATTAAAAGCGATACTCAATATAGCCCCTGCAGTAGACCGGCCTATACCGGGCAAGGCCATAACCCCCTCTAGATCACCAGGGAAGACACCTCCATTTTCATGGAGAATAACAGCTGTTTTATGCAAATTCCTTGCTCGAGCATAATACCCCAGGCCCGACCAATGCTGTAATACTGAATCTACAGGCGCTTCAGCCAAAGATTTTATATTAGGAAAACGCTGGATAAATTGATTAAAGTAAGGAATTACCGTAGAAACTTGAGTTTGCTGCAACATAACTTCCGACAGCCAGGTTCGATAAGGTGTTGCATCTAATTGCCACGGAAGATCTTTTCTACCGTGCAAATCAAACCAATCTAGTATTTTTTTCTGAAAAAATTCTGGGGACATTTACTAATTTATTTCGACTAAAGAGGGTGGGCACTGCCCTGCTATACACCCATACAAAGGATTGAGAAAATCACTATGAAGCGTACAAAGAAAAGACAGTCTTCTTTTTAAACTTCGAGCTTTTCGTGGTTAAAACATACATAACGGCCTAATTCCCTACTATAAGCTCCGCTTAAAGGTAGCCCCAACGTACAACCGCTCTTTACCCTCCCTTGCTAGATATAAGTATCTACACAACTTTATTGCACTGAGATAACAATAAGTTGTACGATTATTTTATGCTCTCTCCTTACGCATAAGTATCCCCACAAGTATTAGCCTTTTCTCCATAAAGAAAAAGAACAGAGATAAGCTATTGATTTTATTCTCCTCACCCCTGCCCTCTCCAGCAGGAGAGGGAACACGAGATAAAGACAGCCTATTGTTATTTATACTCGTGTAGATACCTATGCTCCTAATGGAGAGGACTAAGAGCAAAAAATATTTATCTTAAATCGCTTAACCCAATAGCATTGCCCCTACAAGAAGCCTCTTAATAAATCACCAACACCTGGACCCACCTTTTCATCTAACTTTTTCAACAACTCATCTTTCTTCTTATTGATTTTATCTTTGTTTTTTTCTAGCAACATGGCTGCTATATCAAGCTGATAAGAAGGCTTTGCAATTGTACCACCTACATTTACAACTATCGGCACACCTTCTATCTTTTCAGCCTCAGTTGCTGTCGCCACTCTTCTTAACAGCTTTGCCTTAATTTTATAATTCAGAGCATCCGTTGCCAGATTTGCCGTACCCTTTCCACTCACTCTTAACTTGGATGCTTCTGCATAGAGATCATTATTTCTAATCAGGCCATTACTAATATTTGCCGTTCCCTTAATAACTGAAAAAACAGTTTGATCATTTTTATTTTCAGTTGGTAAAGGCGTACCATCAATCAAGGCCTTGCCATTATCAATTATTTTTTGCAGGTTAAAACCCCTAATAACACCATCATTAAAGTTAAAATTAAGCTTACCACCCAGTGAAGATTTTATCGCCGAAGTGGAATTCCCTCGCCCTTGAATCTGAGCACTGGCATTAACGACCCCACTCATCCTGGCCTCTCCCAGCATATCTTTCAATAAAGGCTCAATATTTACCCTGCTTAAACTTTCATTTAAAGACAGGGCTGGCGTTCTGTTTTTCACATTAACTGTCGCCCTTCCCTTATAAGACCCCTTATATAACTGCTTAACTTCTTGCTGAGTATTAATCACACCCTTGCTGGCCTTTAACTTTAAACTCATCCCCTGCATGCTTAATTGATTGATTTTGAGCTTGCCTATGGTCACCTGCCCATTGGCATTCAAATTCCTCAGTGTTTCAACAGGAAACAGTGCCGCCCCTGCAACCGCAGCACTTGCCGGTGTTACTACTATTTTTTTCGATTCAGTCTCTTTTTTAGGCGCTAAATAACGATCGACATCAATAACATCAACTTTAATATCAAACGTTATTTCAGGCTTAGCAAAGTTGTTAATCCGACTAAAACCATTAATACGGGTATCATCAAGCTTAATAATTAAGTCTTGAATATCTGCCGAATCAGCCGTTGCATTCAACATAAAACTAGCCGACAACTGACTTAATGCATCAGCACTTTGCATTTTGGGCAATGGCATCGACATCTGTTGCATAAATCGGGCAAGATTAAATGACTCGATTTTAATAGGCCCAGTAAACTCAGGCTTATCTTTAATATTTTTTCCATTAATATCAGCAGACAACTCCATCTCCCCCGAACTTAACTTAAGTCCAGCAACAACCAATGTTTGCTGAACCAAATCCACAGCAACCTCCGCAACTAAACTAGCCTTAACTTCTTCCCCAGGCATTGCCTTGCCTTTTGTTGTGCTTTCAAGTTTTAAACCTTTTAAGTTAAAGGTATTAAACTGCTCATTAATGATTAAATCAGTTGAAAAAATAACGCTCTCTGTTAATTCAGGCTCTTTATTAACAATGGTTAGAGATAAATCGATTTCAATAGGCTTATCAAATACCAGCTTACCTGTACTAAAATTAAAATCATTAACCTCAACATACTTACCTTGCTGCTGATCATCCCAACTAATTTTAGCTTGTTCGATTGATACCCCTCCTATCGCTAACGCAGCCAATGGAGAAACATCTGTTGCTTCAGACTCAGCTGATTGAGAAGGGGTGGTAGCCGGAACCGTTTCTGTTTTACTTAGGTCATCCCAATTACTCACACCCTGTTTATTTTTGGCTAAATTTAAAACCAGGCCTTTTAGCACGACCCGGCTAACTTCCAGCTCTTTAGATAACAGGGGTATTAATTTAACTTTTATATCGCTTTCTGATATCTCAGCAAACACCTTTTCTGAAAAACCTTCGGCATTGCTTAAAGTTAACTTGCCGGTAGATATTCCAATCCAGGGGAAAACAGATAACTGCATATCCCCCTCAATTGCTAGCTCCCTCCCAAGATTATCTTTTACCGCAGCCTGAATTTCAGGTTTAAAATCATTGGGATTGACTAGTAGAGGCAATGCGATAACAGCAACCACCACTAACAAAACAATGACTGCAAAAATTGATAAAAAAATCTTGAGTAAACGCGCCATTTTTTAATCTCTCTATTTTAAAAGGTGTAATGGTAAAAGATATATTTTATGATAATACCTTTCCTCATTGATTATTCGTTGAATCTTATCCGAAATCAATGTATTTAACTAAAAAAAGGGGATCTGTAAACAATGATAATTATATTGGCTGCTTTTATCACTGTAATTGTTTTTTATCATTCAGGGAAAAACAAGGGTGAAAACGGTATCAAATGGGCGATAACAGGGTTATTTGGTTACTTATTAGGCTTTGCTGCTGGCATGCTAGTGATTGGTGAAACATTTATTTCTATTTTTATTGCCTGTGCTATCGTTTATTTCGCCCATATCCAGTTAACTAGAATGGCATTAAAAAATAAAAGCCAGGGCTAAGCGAGACGGGACAATTATTTCTTTCCAGCTCCCTAAGCAACAAACGCTGGACATAAAAAAAGCGGGTTATTCATAACCCGCTTTTCTCACACTCAAAGCAATAATGACTTATAACTTGTCAGAATTATCATTCAAGTATGATGCAACGCCTGCTGGACTTGCATCCATGCCTGCATCACCTTTATTCCAGCCAGCAGGACATACTTCACCGTGCTCTTCATGGAATTGTAATGCATCAACCATGCGAAGCATCTCATCGATATTACGACCTAGTGGCAAGTCATTAACTACTTGATGACGAACCATGCTATTTTTGTCAATTAAAAAACTACCACGGTATGCAACCGCAGGAACTTCCGCTTCTACATCATAATCTTTACAGATTTGGTGATTGATATCTGCAGCCATTGTATAGCCAACTTGGCCAATACCACCGTCATTAATTGCCGTGTTACGCCATGCATTATGAGTAAAGTGAGAATCAATAGATACTGCAATCACTTCTACACCACGTTTTTTGAATTCATCCATACGGTGGTCTAATGCGATTAACTCACTTGGACAAACAAAAGTGAAATCTAATGGGTAAAAAACCACAACCGCGTATTTACCTTTTGTCGCTTCTGAAAAGCTGAAAGAATCAACAATTTCGCCATTACCTAAAACTGCAGGAACTGTAAAGTCAGGTGCTTGCTTGCCTACTAATACACTCATATGTGTCTCCTTAAAATTAATGCTCTGTGTCGTAAAAGTACTCTAAATGATACCCACGATAAGGTGGATGTGAGAAATTCTACACTAAAGTGCTAAGCATTTCACACAACTGGAAAATTATTCTTGTTTTAATTAAAAAACGCTAGATAATCAATAGTCAGAGAATCTCTCTTAGCAGATTTTTCTTAAAACTCAATAAAAGTTAAATTTTTTTCTTGTTTTAATTTTAAAAAGGGAGATAATCCTAGTCACAGAAAGTGAGTAGCAGACTTTTTTAAAAATACAATAATAAAGGGAAAATTATTTGTATCCATTAAGACTTACATCTGGTTTTCGTAACTTTTAAGATATAGCAGATAATCCTATGATAAAATATAAACATATTACAGAACCTGATACCTTTGGCTTTCAGGTGCGTATCGTCCGTCGTGGCAAAGAGAGTAGCCGTTATTTTTCTCACAAATTATGGGGAGGGAAAAATAAATCTATTAGTGCCGCCATTGCCTGGCGTGACCAAATGCTCGTCGCCTTAAAAGGCAGTAGAACGCGCTTTTTAAAACCCCCTAAAAATAAGACGACAACAGGCTTAACGGGGGTTTCAAAAA
>ENA-OSET01003449-OSET01003449.1-sediment-metagenome-genome-assembly--contig:-NODE-3449-length-14511-cov-8.345573_pt1 | contig 14511 bp, 10 predicted proteins | sample MGYA00237882_ERZ534229 | MGnify/ENA primary metagenome ERZ534229 (study PRJEB26408, sample SAMN06266212) | sediment metagenome | isolation source: Hudson Canyon methane seep mesocosm | place... | reverse complement strand
AGTTTCAAAATTTACAAATCTTTTTTTTAATTGATTATGAAACAAAATATACAAAGCATTATCAATCACACTAAATTTCAAGAAAAGCTTCAATTAATTGCCGATAAACACAATATAGATTTTTCTGAAGTTCAAAGAAAAGGAGCAGATTGTATTTCTGAATTATATTCGCAACAACACCCTGTTGCAAATATGCTATCTATAAAAGGGTTTCAGTTTATGATGTCTAAGGCTTATAACAACAAAATTGATATTGACCCAAAAGAGATAAAAAAGTTAATGAAATTAATGCGACAAAACTCTGTTGCATTTATTTTAACTCACAAAACATACTTAGATAGTATCGTTTTAATAACGACTTTAGCACGTTATGGAATGCCAATACCCTATACTTTTGGGGGCATAAATCTAGCAGTTCCAGGTTTTAAACAATTAGGAAAAAGCTCAGGACTAATTTTTATTAGAAGGAGTTTTAAAGATGACCAAATCTATAAGGCAGCATTAAGACACTACATTTCTTGCATGATAGAAAATGGTGATCACTTAACGTGGAACATAGAAGGTACTCGCTCTAGAACTGGTAAAATAGTATATCCACAAATGGGCATATTAAAATACATAATGGAAGGTGAAAAAGAAAGTACGAGAAGCATAAAGTATGTACCTGTTTCTATTGTCTATGATTTGATTCCGGATGTCAAAGAAATGACTGAAGAAGGTAAAGGAAAAACTAAGAAATCTGAGGATATTGGAACCTTTATCAACTACTTTAAAAAATTAGGAAATCAATATGGAAAAACCGCCATTCGTTTTGGTGAACCTGTTGATGCAAGCGCACATCAAAATGCTATAATACCTGATATCGAAGAAGATAGTTATTCTGACAAAAACACATTACCTCGTTTTGCTTTTGAGTTGATTCATAAAGCTAATATGATTACCCCAGTAACTACAATTTCTCTAGTTTGCAATGTCTTATTAAACAATTTTGCTCTTACAAAAAAAGAAGTCGAATTTAATGTAATCAAATTAATGAATTACATTGAAGAACGTAAAAAAGATGTATTAATTGAACGTGGAAAAAGCATAAGTGCAGCGGTTCAAAAAGCATTAAATTTATTACAGGGATCAGGCATTATCCAGAAAAATAAAGCTGGCTATAAAACACAATATAGCCTAACATCTACTGAGTTCCTATCAGCAACCTATTATGCAAATATGGCATCTGCCCATTTATATCACAGAGCATTTATAGAAATGGCATTGGTAAAAATAAAAGATGAAAAATCTTCTAACAAGATAGTATCTTTTTGGAAAGAAATCATGCGTCTTAGAAACTTATTCAAGTTCGAGTTTTTCTATACCAACAAATCAAAATTCAGCTCAGAAATTGAAGCAGAATTAAATCTGTTTGATAAAAATTGGAGAGCAATAATTAATGATCCGAAAGGTGATGTAGAACACTTATTAGCAAAACAAGAAATGTTTGTTTCTAAAGGATTATTATTAGTCTACTTAGAAGCCAATAAAGTAGTTTGCCACACACTAAATACTTGGGATTTAGAGGATGATTTCTCTGATAGTGATTTTATAGAACTTTGCCTTTTTAAAGGTAAAGAGTTGCACTGGCAAAATAGAATTAGCAGACTAGATAGTGTGTCTAAACCATTTATAATAAGCTCATTACGTTTTGCTAAAAATACTAAACTAACTCCTATAGATAAAAAAATAAATTTCAAAGAATTGGATGTTTGGATGGATTTACTAGACAATCTTACAGAACGTTTGCGTTTTTTACAGAAACTAGAGATTCTTAACACCAAAAAATATATCAATAAAAAAATAGCCACAGAAGGAATTGTACCTGGCTCTGAATTAAATAGTATTTCTGAAGCTGTTTTAGATGATGAAGAAGGAAGCCATATTGCTGCTTTCTTTGATTTAGACAGAACTTTAATAAACGATTTTTCAGCAAAAAAGTTTTTACAATCAAGGCTATTGAGTGGGAAATCTACTGCTAAAGAATTACTCTCTCAATTCGCTACTGTTTTAATATACGCAGCTGGAAATAGAGATTTTGAAACCCTCACAAAAATATCTGCAATGGGTGTAAAAGGCATCAAAGAAAAGCAGTTTATAGAATTAGGAGAAGAAGTCTATCAAAATCATTTAGCAACAACCATTTATCCAGAATCTCGCGCATTAATTGCTTCTCATATAGAAAAAGGACACCAAGTAGTTATTATTTCTGCTGCAACTCGTTATCAAATAACACCCATAGCCAATGAACTTGGTGTTAAAGATATTTTCTGTACAGAAATGGAAGTAAGGAAAGGGAAATTTACAGGAAAAATTAGCGAAATGTGCTGGGCTGAAGGCAAAGCAAGGGCAGGGAAAAAATTTGCAAAAGAAAATAATATAGATTTATCAAAAAGTTTTTTCTATACAGACAGTATCGATGATTACCCATTATTAGAAATAGTGGGTAAACCTATAGCAACAAACCCCGACAATAAACTTTCTCAAGTTGCATTCGAAAGTAACTGGCCAATTCTTCGATTTAAAGAAACACAAAAGAAACCCATAATTAACGGCTTAAGAACTGCTCTGGCAGGCGCTAGTATTTATCCATCTGCTTTAAAAGGTTTGGTAACTGGAACTCTAAAGTTATCTAGACAAGAAGGTGCAAATAGTGCTTTTGCTAGTATCGGAGATCTAGGTACTAAACTTGCTGGTTTAGATATTGCTATAAAAGGAAAACATAATTTAGAAGACTTCAGACCCGCAGTTTTTTGTTTTAACCATCAAAGTTCTGCAGATTTTTTCATTTTGATGAAGTTATTACGTAGAGATATTGCTGGTGTGGCAAAAAAAGAATTAGAATATACTCCGATGGGTCCAATATTTAAGGCTCTAGGGGCTATATTTATAGATCGTTCAGATAAAAGTAAAGCAATTGCTGCTATGAAACCAGCTATAGAAGCTTTAAAAAGTGGAACATCTATTGTAATAGCACCTGAAGGAACAAGAAGCGGAAGTAAAGCACTAGGTAAGTTTAAAAAAGGTGCATTTCATTTAGCAATGAAAGGTGGTGTTCCTATCATTCCTATCGTTATTAAAAATGCATATTTGGCAATGCCAAAAGGAAGTAAAATATTTAAACCCACACACATAGAAGTGGTTGTTTTAGATCCTGTTGATACCTCTGAATGGAAACCAAAAAATATAGATATCTATGTAAATGATGTTAGAACATTATTTTTAAAAGAATTAGAAAACTAATAAACTAAAACGTATGAAATTAAAAGTAGGATTGTTAGGGGGTGGTTCTTGGGGCACCACCGTTGCGTCTTTAACAGCTAAAAATAGTGAAACTATTATTTGGGCTAGAAACCCAGAAACTGTTGAAGAAATAAATGAGTTTCATACAAATGAAAAATATTTACCTGAAGCTAAATTAACTTCTTCTTTGAAGGCTTCTACATCTATAAAAGAAACTGTAGAAGAAGCAGATGTTATAGTAATGGGGGTTCCTGCACAAAGTTTTAGAAAAGTTTTAGAAGAAGCTAAACCATATATTAGGCCTTGGGTTCCTATAATAAACTTAGCGAAAGGTTTAGAAATTACTACAAAAATGCGGATGACAGAAATCGTTGAAGAAATAATGCCTGGTCATCCCGCAGGAGTTTTAACGGGTCCAAACTTAGCAAAAGAAATTCATTTTGGAAATGCAGCAGCTGCTGTAATTGCTATGGTTGATAACTCTATAGCAAAAAAACTACAAACAGTTTTTAGCTCTGGTTTATTTAGAGTTTATACAAATTCAGATGTGATTGGCTGTGAATTAGGTGGTGCTTTAAAAAATATTATTGCTATTGCTACAGGTATGGGAGACGGTGCTAATGCAGGAGATAACACTCGCGCAGCTATTATTACAAGAGGTTTATCTGAACTTACAAGGTTGGGGATTGCGATGGGTGGAAAACAAAGAACTTTTGCGGGATTGGCAGGCATGGGAGATTTAGTAGCAACGTGTTCTAGTTCTAAAAGTAGAAATCATCATGTTGGTTTTCAGTTAGGAAGAGGAAAAAATTTAGAGCAAGTCATTGATGAAATGAATGAAGTTGCAGAAGGTGTTAAAACTTCAAAAGTAGTTGTAGAACTTGCCAAGGAATATAATGTTGATATGCCTATATCTCAAGAAATCTATAAAGTATTATACGAAGGAAATACAGTAAATGAGGCTTTTAGAGGGCTATTAAGATATGATGTAGGTTCAGAAAAAGAACCCGGTTAAAATTTTAATTTATGACAAAAAAACAAGATCAAATAGCATCATTTATGGTTCGTTTTAATCAACGAATTTTTGAAGAGAATGGAGAATCTTCTGTTCAGTGGCGTGGAAAAATTTCTCATATTCAAGACGGTGAAGAAGAACGGTTTACAGATTTTAACAAGGCATTGTCTTTTATGCAGAAAAAGCTTTCAGAATTAACTGAAGAAGCTGTAAAACATGAAACTTCAGAAAAGCAAGAAAATATATTAGATAAAAGCCTATCCATGTGGAGAACAATAAAACACGTTGGACCAAAAATATTAAAGGATACACTTAAAGATCCAAAAAAACAGTTGGGGCATCTGCAGGATGAAATTCAGGAGAAAATAAATACTTTTGGTGAAGAAATTAGTGAAAAAGTTCATATAAATGAATGGAGAAATGCTTCCAGATCAGATTTTAATAAAATCCAGAATCAAATAAATGATTTAGCTTCAGAAATTAAAAAAGTTTCCATAAAAATAGATTCATTAAACAAAAAGAAGTAATTTCTAAATGTCTGAAGCTCTAGATAAATTAAAAGAAATTCAATCCTTTGAAGAAAATGCATCCATTCGCATTCAAACTTTAGGACAATTTTATCTATGGAGAAATCATTCAAAAGTTGAAACAAAAGAATGGAGTAGAGATAAAACTGTTCAACTATTTCAATACTTAATTTCTAATCGCCATCGAAACGCACTTCACAAAGAAAAAATCATGGATGACTTATGGGAGGACTGGAATGACCGTGATTTTAAAGTAGCACTTCATGGAATTAATAAAGTATTAGAACCAGAAAGGCCAAGTAGAACAGATCCTATTTATATTATTAGACAAGGTGTAAGTTATCAAATTGATTTGGATAAAGTTTGGATAGACATTGAAGCTTTAGAAAAATATATAACTATAGGTAATGAAGCTTTATTCAAAAATAAATCAATAGCAAAGAAGTCATATAAATTAGCAATCGACTTATACAAAGGTATGTTTTTACCAAATCGTATTTTTGAAGATTGGTCTTCACAAGAACGAGAAAAAATTCAAATATTAATTTTAGGCGCTTACAATTCATTTATAGGGTTATTGCCTAGCCTTTATTTTCTCCTCTCCCAAACCCTCTCGGCAATTTCCCCTGCATTGCTCTACTTACCTACATCCCTGTAGGTATCCATCAAGAGGGCTTAAGAGCAAAGTAAACTAAAATTCCACACATATAAAATCACCAGCAATCGGCTACTGTAGAACTAGAAACACCTTTTGCTCCAGTATTTTGTATCGTTAAAGTCCCGCAACTATCTCCAGTTTGAGCGCCTGTTGGAATAGCTGATAAGGTATAAGAAACTTCAGTTACAGCTGTAATTTCCAGATTGTAATAAGCTGTTGTACCATCTACAGGACTGGTCGCAGAATAAATCGTTGGCACCCCTTTTGCATCTTCACAGTCTCCAGCAGCATCATCAGTACCAGCCCCACAATAATTGTTTGTTTCAGTAAAATGCCTTTCCATAGCATTGGCAAAACCAAGCAAAGCCCCTTTTGCATCACCTCTACGTGATTTTCTTATCGATTCTTGATAGCTCGGATAAGCGATAGAACCCAAAATCCCCACTATTGCCACAACAATCATTAACTCTATCAGAGTAAAACCTTGTAATCGTTTCATCAATTCCTAACCTACACTATTTCTATTTATTAAAAGCGACTAAAACACCTAAAAAACAATTTCATCTAATTTGACGCCATGACTGTCTACCCGTTGGGTCATCAGAAGATTCTTTTACTAATTTCTTTTCACCGCTAGAGCCACTGGTATATTTACATTCAGTACCATCCTCACAGGTTATAACCCCAGCCCCCTTTATTATCCCTTGGTCATCATCCTGTATCCCACTAGGCGCCAACTTATCATCATCACCATCAACATTACCATCGTTATTTGTATCATATATTTGCACATAATCATCCAGTGTAAACTTACCATCGCCATTAATATCAAAAGGGGCTGTATCCAGGCGCCCCCCTGTCACAGCATCTAACTCCATTAACCAGCTTGAACCACCCGCAGAACATGGATCAGCAGAAGGAATTAAAGTAGTAAATATTATTCGTCCTGCACGTAATAAAGCACCAACAATAACCCGCTCACCCTCAGAACCATTAACTGGTGAAATAAGGTCCATATACCAGCCTTTTTTCGTCGAATAATCCACTGAATTTTCAGTTGTAACTCTAATATTTATCCCTAATGAAGGAAGAGGTTCTTCTGCAAGAATTGATTGGGACTGCAAGGAATCTCTACCTGCCACCAAACTACCAGTGTCTCTTATCCCATAAAAAGTCTGGACTTGAGGCGATGTAACAACATTATCGCCATTCTCAAAATATTTCCCAGTACCGAAATACACCATTAAACCGCCATCAGGGTGATTTCCAACTTGGGGTTTTGCAGTAATCGGTTGGGTAGAGACACAGGGATCCTCATTACAAGCAACAAAAAGAGGAGCATCCTTAGCTGGACTCCCAGCACTATACGCCACTTCCCATTTTGAAGACAGCTTGTTACTGACATCAAATTTCCACATATTACCCAATAAATCACCCGCATATATAGAATCAATTATACGATCACCGTTTTCATCAACCGTAATAGGTGTAGACAATCCATTAGGGGTGCTGGAGTCACCTACACCGGTATCTATGCTTGTAATAATCTCACCCGTTTTAATATCAATAATAAATAATACTGCTTTATGATCAGCGCTTTTATAGCCATTTGCAACGATTGCGGCCCATGAACCATCATGCATTTTTACAATTGAGGATTGAGGAATGGTAAAGCCTAAATTAGCCTGAAACTCTGCCAAATCAGCGGAACTAATTGCCTGCGTTGTCGATATTTCCCAGAGAATATCAGTTGCAGAAAATTGAGTTGCTGGGGCAGTTGCAGCAGGGTTTGCATTAGTTAAATCTATAGCAAATATACCTTTGCCCCCGGCACCTAATGAACTAACAATCACTGAATGCCAGTCACTATCAAAATAAACATCTCCACCTTTAGCTGCGCCATCAACTATATATCTATGCTGGCAATCAACAGATGTTGTACAACCATAATCGGGGTGTGTTAATGCCGATAAATTACTGAATGCTGAATCCGGCACATAAGCAAATAATTCTTTACCGCCTGCAATATCGGCATCATTTGTTGCATCGCCATCGCCATCGCTATCTGTTGTTTTATCTTTATCAAAATCATCTGCTACCACAACATGGAGCATTCCATCATTTGCAGAATAGATTAACACGCTAGGTTTACTGGCTTTCTTTATTTTAAATGCGTTATAAGTACTTCCTTCATCACCGTCTAAAACACTATAGCCAAAATCGTCAAATCCTCCCATAAACCAGGGATCTGAATTAACAACATCCCCTAAAATTGATTCTCTATTTCTAAAGTTACCACTAAACCGTTGTTCTTTAAGCTCGTTACCCCGAACATAATCTAAGCGGTCTTCACCTAAGCTATCAAAATTCCCATATATATCCACATTCAATAAAGGTTGTTGAACAGTCGTATTAAGGTTTGCCCATTCAAAAACAATCCCTTTATTTCCTGTAGCCGTTGGATCATAAGAATATATATTTCTAAGGCTTTCAGTTGGAATACCTTCAGATGCTGTCCAGGCAACCGTTTCATTAATAGTACCATCACTATTAATAGGAAATGCAAACACATTACCACTCCAATCAGCAGAGTTGAACTGAGCTTGATACAGCTTTGTATTAGTATCTAGGCGGGTAGAATTAGTCGCTACGGCAGAAAAAGAACCAATACGTTTAATCACATCACTAAAAGCAGCATCTAACGAATCCTCCAGGTCAGCAGGGTTGGTTGCTTTAAAAAAGCGATCAGGGACTCCATCATTATCTGCATCCCATTGCTGTACATTGGGATTAGTTAAAGTAGCCTCTTCATCATCTATATTAAAGCCTCCATATTTGGCCATATACCATAATGGGTTTTCTAATAATTTTGCTGTAGAGGTTCCTTGACTTTGTTTATCAACAACAGGATTGGTTGTACCATCCGATGGAAGTGACTGCCCAACAGAAAAATAATTACCGCCAGGTTTTAAAATATTAAAATGTATACCATCTCCACTGGAAGTACCTGTAGCAATATAACCAAAACGCATGGCATGGCCTGCCGCTGTTGAAATCACACAAGTAGCCACTGCCACCTGATTAGTCCCCACAACCCCCCAATTAATTACAGTCGAACTTGAACTGGTTGTAGGACAGCTTGCAGTGAAAGCAGCACAATGAGTTGGCCCAGAACAAAATGCAATACGTGAAGCCCCATCCAGATCATAATCATTACCCCAGGTAGAATCTTCAAATTGCATTTGTAGACTACCAGCAACCAACTTGCCAGTGCTATCATAAACAAAATCTTCAATAGTCACTCCTGTTAAACTACACTCTCGCCAGTCAGAACTTGTTAAGCCAGCAGTTGATGTTGAATTAGCACCACAAGCAGGTAGTATGGTGACTATTTCAGCCCCTACTGAAATATCAAATTTAGGTAAGCTTTCTGCCAAAGCAATACTGTAGTTAGTAACTATTTGGTCCCCTGTTCTATCGCTTCTTAAATCACTTATTCTTGAATAATGCGCTAAACCAGCAAGATGATAGCCCCCTTCAAGACTAGGGACTTCAGGACAAACACCCTTTGCGTCAGACAAATTAGTTATACTTTTTGCTGTACAACTTTTATCATCAGTTGAACTATTCCCATCAATCTCACCAATTAAATAGTTACCCGTAATCCCCTCTAAGGTACCTACAGTATCGGTTACAGTATCTGCATTAATACCTAAATCATTAGTTAATTGATCGGTGTCAAAAGAATTCAGCCCTGTCGATAAAGTAATAATACTGGTATCAGCACAATGCTCTGCTTCTGGCATAGGGTCAATCCAACTACTCACGGGGGATAACGACATAAAACCAGAATCATTTGCACTAAATGCAGCTGTTGATGAACTTTTGCCAGCTAGATAACGTAATGTTTCAAGATAAATTTCACTTAAAGGATTACCCCAGTCAACACAAGATCCATCAGAAAATGAAGGTATGCCAGGACTATCACAACCATCTTGATACTTATTCGCACTATATTTATAACCACTAATCCGAATTCTATTTAATGTATTTATAATCCCTGCACTTGTAGAGCCTTGATTAATAAAAATACCTGTTGCGGTATCAATTTCATTCTTACTCGTTGAAACAGTATGCCCCGTAATTCGTTCAAGGTTTCGTCTTAATACACCACCTGATTTATTTTTTTGATAGCTACCCGTCATCAAGCCAAACCGAATAGGTCTGGATAAGGTGTGCTCACCATATTTCTGCAATAATCCAGTTGGTTTAGAATTGCTGCCATAAATTTTGCAGTTCTCTTCTTCTTTATCTACTACACAAACTTTAACCCTTACGGATAAATTATCTTGTAATTTTTCTGAATCATAGGGTTTAGAGGCTTGCTTAGCATCAGAGTTAGGGCGCCATTGACACTGTGGTTGCTCCGTATCTGCCCACTGAGGAAAAGAGCCTTTAACAATTTTAAATTCAGGGGGATAACTTGCTCTATCTACATCACGGGTAAGTGTATTATCTGGTCCTGGTGTATAGTTACACAGACTGATAGCCGTTTGATCATAAGGCGTTAATTTCTCCATATCAGCCCCAGTCGAAGTAGTATAAACTTTGGCAAAGGCATGTACATCATCAGGGATTAATGAGCGTTGAAGAATCGTTGAAGTAGAAATATCCGTTGACCTATAACCGCCATACAAAACTTTCCTTACTACATCCATTCGCGTCATGGTTGCCCAGTTTAAAAAGTTACCACTCCAGCGATCTGCTGTGGAACAATAATGATCAAATACGGTATCTGCATCATCGACCTTAGGGTCGTCAACCAATCCCTCCGGGCTAAACAAACTAGAAGCGTATGAATAACAGCGATTACTATTAAAATAGCCATAATAATCAATCCCATCATTATATGTAGTGTCTAAAGTGCCATCGCCATTTAAATCTGAATAATCGGTATAAGCTTTGCCGTGTAATTGGTGATCATTTGACATCGCCAGCATTACTCTAGGGTCAACTGAATCTGTTAAAAACAAGGGAATGTTTGCAATTTCTCCTGCTGTTGGCGTATACGGAGGAGGAACGACAACAGGAGGGACAATGTTAAGTGAGCCAGCGGGTATAACCTCTCTGCTAATAGCGGCTGTCTCCCATTCAACTGTCAGGTTATCTCCACCGGTTTTCTCAAAAAACTGTACTTCTATAATATAATTATTTGGCGTTAAACTGATATCACCAGACACGGTTGTCGTATCATGTAAACCATCATTATTAACCACCAGAGTACCATCGATAAACAACTTACTGCCATCATCCGAGGTTGTACGAAAAGTATAGGTTTCAGTTGTAGTAACCGTAAGTAATGCTCTAAAACGAAAGGCAAAACGCTCACCATCAGCACTGTTAGGCGTAATAGCAAAGCCTGATTGCGTTCCTGTTCTAACAGGAGTCAAACTATCGAAATCAGGCAATACATCCCATGTACCTTCATAGTATTCATAGCTCACATCTGCAAAACTGTTATTTGTATAGAACAAACCACCCAGGCAAATTAAACTAGCTAATACTAAATTCAATATTTTCGTTTTCATTAGATATACTCCTAACTCTAGCAGATTAGCGTTTATAAACGGATTGTAAAATAACCACTGCTGTTTCTGTACCACCCGTCGCTCGACTGGTTGCTCTATAAAATTTCGATGTTTGGATAACCCCCCCCTCTAAACTGCCTGTTGGATCAGGGACAGGGGGTAATTCTTCAATAATATATTGTGGTTGACTAGCTACATTATCAAGTGTTGAACTGTATTGCACCGAAGCTGAAGCATCAGTCCAGTCAATTTCTGAATCTAACCATACATCCAACCCATCTACTCCGGGTTGATATAGCCCATTGCTTCCATTAAATGCCGGAATAAGTGAAGTACTGCGCAAGTATTGTTCTGCATCTCTTAATGCTGCTTCAGCAGACTGAAAGGCCAGATTCCTGTCTCTGAAATTACCCGTCATTTTTTCCTGTAGCGTGGTAGTTTGCATGCCTGTGATGCCAATAAGTGTCATCAATAACAGCATAATAAGACCTACAGCCAACACAACACCCTGCTGTCTTTTAGGGGAACAGCTAATAACTTTTATTTGAGTTGTCATAACATGCGGTTCCTAATAGTGATGGTGGTAGAAAAAATACGTCTGATTCTGCCATCTGAACTAGTTACTGTTGCTCCGTTGTAGGTATAGACCTGATCACCTATCGTTATATTTTCATCTATGCTTTCGAACAAAAGATTTATTCTGGCACTGATAACATCGCCCCAATCATTGGGTGTTCCGCCACCAGGTGCTGTGGGGGGGGTCGGAAAAGTTGTATCGGCAGCATATACGCTAGCTATACCACTAACACCAACACCATAAGTTATTTGCATGTTTTCTACCCCCTCAACCAGTTCTACTGGGTTAGTTGAGCCAGCAACTGCCGAAGTGTTATCAAGCCGAAATAAAGAAGGCAGGCCATTTGTCCCTGAACCGATAAAAAAAGTATATGAGCTAAATTTTAATAACTGAGCAGGTGGTGAGGTATAAATCTTTGCACTACCTGTGGTACATGCTCCACTATTAGTTGTGGGATAAGCATTAGGATAACTCGTACATAAAAAGTTTGCAGTATTAGCACTAATAGCATGTGCAATAGTTTCTTTACCAGTTCCTGATGAAACGTTAGTTGCCCGTAATATATGCGCGGTAGAGCAATCAGTTACCATTGTGGCGTCACCTGCTTTCAAGCCACAATCATTCGGTGCGGCTACTTGAATATTAGCATTTGAAGCAGTGGTATTACCTGATAATGTTGCACCACAAGATTCTCCTTTTTGTATAGTAAGAACATCTGTACCCGCAACAACATTAGTGATTGCAGCAGGAACAGTCGCACTCCAGGTACTGCTGCTTTGATCCCACCAACGACCAATAACGGCACTATTGAGATCAAATGAAGGTAAGGGAGGGTTTCCAATTCTAAAAGTAGATATTTTATTTAAACCTCTACATCCTGTATACCCAGCCTCTCGAACCCCCCGACCTACCAACTCTAATACATAACGTGCATTTTCCTGAACTCTGGACTGCCCTTCCTGTAAGCGATAGCTTTGTTTATTACTAATAAATATCTGTATTACCCCAGCCAATAAAAATGTCCCTAGAGCCATTGCAACCATTAGCTCAATAAGACTAAAACCAGGCTGTTTGAAAAACCTATTACTTTTCATAACTCTGTACTCACAACAAAACTTTGGGTGGCACTTCCTGATGTACCTCTAGTATCATTCCATTGAACCGTAATATCAACAATCTGCTTAATTCCTACCGTTGTAATTTCAATTGCACCATCACCTACGGGTAATGTAGTGGAAAGATTATTCAGCCAGGCAATTCGATCTATATCGACTAAAGTCGTCCCTGTTGGCGCATCATCTGCAATTGCTATATCATATCCACCCGCTTCTGCAATAGATCTATTCAATCGCATACGATCAGCCATATCATAAGCCAGCATTGTTGCTGAAGTCCGATAATAGGCACTTTGATTATTCTTAAGCCCTGTAATCTGTATTGCTGCCAAGCCTAATAAGCCTACACTTAAAACAATTAAGGCTATTAAGACTTCAAGCAAGCTAAATCCACTGTTTTTTATCATCACTTCACCTTATGGAGTACAAGTTGACATATTTGATCCTGTAGCATCACTAGGTATGCCGTCATTATTTGCATCCTGTCCGACTCTTACTCTACCAACAGGGTTAATAATAACCACTCGTGAAGTATATGGTGCAGGTGTTGTATTCCCCCCTCCCTCACAAAGAAAAAATGAGCCATTTTGATTACTTTGCCCTCTGGAAGTAAACCTAACAAAATTAGTAAAATTGTTATTACCTCTTAAGGTATATCCTGTTTTAAGTGCCCCGTGAATTCTAAGCAAATTATCCCCTGTTTCAAATTTGCCATCGCTATCCGCATCGGTAAACACCTCCCAGCCACTCTCCCAATTAACACTGGTAGATGCTCCACTACCCGATGATGAATCATCATCTAACTTACGAACCGAAACCGATAGCCCTCGCTTAACAGCCTCACTTCGGGCAAAGTTAAGCGAAGTAATGAATTCATTATTAATCGTCGTCAAGCGATTCCTACTGATAAGCGAGGTAAAGCTAGGGATAGCTATAGACATAAGAATTCCTGCAATGCTAATCGCTACCAGCAATTCAATTAAAGTAAACCCTTTCTTAGAACAAATCATTTCTTTATTAGTCAACATAAACAATAGGTTTTAAATATATTGTGAATTAAGCATAGCTGAAAAAACAACTTGCGTCTGTGATCTTTAGCTCAAAACAAAATCTGGCAGAATTTGTTTAACAGCATACTATCGAAGCAAATAAGTTAATCCTAGGTGCATGAATAATTTGATTTTTTAACCAGAGAATCTCTATACTCGTTCATTCAATTGATTAACCCTTATCAGGTATTCATACACACTAAGCCAATTAATACTTTCGACTCAAAGCCTAAAATAAAAGTTTCAATTACTATGCTACTATTTTACTATTTGATTTAGGGAGGTTTTTATGGCACTGACCCAGGAAGATATTGAATTAATAGAAAGCATTGTCAATAAAGCAATTAATAATAGCCCTGAAATTAGAAATGGCAATGTTCGTTATGAGCTGGATTTACGTGAACGTACCATTCGTGTTGAAGAAGAGTTAAAACATCAGCGTGATCTGATGATTGAAGGCTTTAAACAAATGGAAAAACGGTTCGAACAAGTAGATAAGCGTTTTGAGCAGGTGGAAAAACGTTTTGAACAAGTTGACAAGCGCTTTGAACAAGTTGACAAGCGCTTTGAACAAGTTGACAAGCGCTTTGAACAAGTTGACAAACATTTTGAGTCTATACAACTGGAAATGAATAGACGTTTTGAACAGACCGACAAACACTTTGAAGCCATAACAAAAAGGCTAGACCGTTTTATGTTT
>ENA-OSET01003448-OSET01003448.1-sediment-metagenome-genome-assembly--contig:-NODE-3448-length-14513-cov-45.691397_pt1 | contig 14513 bp, 8 predicted proteins | sample MGYA00237882_ERZ534229 | MGnify/ENA primary metagenome ERZ534229 (study PRJEB26408, sample SAMN06266212) | sediment metagenome | isolation source: Hudson Canyon methane seep mesocosm | place... | reverse complement strand
GTTGAGGAAGATCAGGTTATAGCTGATGTGAGTACCGATAAGGCAATTGTCGAAATACCCTCTATGCATAGTGGGCGAGTTACTAAGCTCTACTATATTGCTGGTGAAACAGCCAAGGTTCATTCTCCTTTATATGCCATAGATATTGATGGTGAGGATGTTGAGCTACCAAATCAGGAAATAGAAACTCAGGAACACAAGTTAGAACTGGTTAAGCAGCCAATAAATGTGACGCAGAGCGAGATCAACAATAAGGTGTTAACCACGCCCGCAGTTCGCAAGTTAGCGCGAGAACATGATCTTGATCTCAATTTAATTTCTGGCTCAGGCAAAAGTGGGCGTATTCTTAAAGAAGATGTTTTGGAGTATCTTAAGCCAGATTTAAATGCACCTTTGTTATCCTTAGCTAAGGCGATAGAAGACCGAAGCGAAGCAATTGTGGGTGTGCGCAAAATTATGGCTAATCATATGGCCGATTCAGTCGCTACTATTCCTCATTTTACGTTCGTTGATGATGTCGATGTCACTGAACTATTGAAGTTAAGGGCTTTCTTAAAGTCCAGATACACTGAAGAAGTAAAGATCACCTTAATGCCATTACTTATAAAAGCGTTGTCTTTGTCTATTTCAGCTTTTCCCATCGTCAACAGTCGCGTTGATGGCGATTTTAGTGAAATCACTTATCTTGCTAGCCATAACATTGGTATGGCTGTGGATGGCAAAACTGGCCTTCTGGTGCCAAATATAAAAAATGTTCAACAGCGATCCATAATCGATATTGCTCATGAGGTAACTCGATTAACAGATGCCGCCCGCAGTGGTGTTATCAATCCATCGGACCTAAAGGATGGCACCATTACTATTTCTAATATTGGCGCAATCGGAGGTGTATCTGCATCACCGATCATAAATAAGCCCGAAGTCGCTATTGTTGCTCCAGGAAAGATACAAAAGCTTCCTCGTTTCAATGATGAGGGACAACTCGAAGAGCGCCATATAATGACAATGAGTTGGTCTGGGGACCATAGAGTAATCGATGGAGCCACAATCGCCCGTTTTAATAATTCTTGGAAAGCGTATTTGGAGAACCCCAGTACCATGCTAGCCAACATGGTTTAGGTTGCGAAGGACCTATCAGGACACAGATCATTCCGATGGTTGGCGTTATGGAGTCAGCGCAGAATAATTATCCAACTGGTTGATGATAATCTTACCGTTCTTCATAACAAATACAGGCCTTTCCAGTTTGCTTATATCTGCTAGAGGGTTCCCTTTAACAGCAATAATATCCGCTAGTTTACCAGCCTCGATACTACCCACCTTATCATCCCATTGAAGTAATTCAGCACCGACGATAGTTCCGGCTTTAATGGCATCCATTGGCGTCAAGCCAGCTTCAATAAGGGTCGCAAACTCGCGGGCACACACATGGGGCTCCACTGCATATCCACAAAGATCTGAACCCACTGCAATTTTTACACCTGCTCGATAGGCCTTACCGATCATTTTCAGCCAGTCATCCCTGAAGGATAAGTAAAAATCATCATTTTTACTTTGTGCTAGTAATTTACCGCTATTGGCATAGTAATCTCCTACATAGATGGTAGGCACATAAAAGGTTCCATGATCGACCATCAAGTCGATAGATCTTTCATCTAGGTAGCTGCCATGCTCTATAGACCGAGCCCCCGCAATAATAGCTTGATTGACTCCCTCTGTAGCATGGGCATGTGCCGCCACTGGAATGTTATGACGAGAAGCTTCCTCTATTGCAGTGCTCAACTCTTCTGGGCTAAAAGCCACATTTTTTGGATTGTCACCTACAGACATAAAAGCCCCAGTAACCATGATTTTTATCCAATCAGACCCGTATTTTATTTCCTGTCTAATAGCTTTTCGTATTTCATCTGGCCCATCAGCAATCAACCCATCAGCAATAACGGGTTGTTCTGGCGACATAAAGTTAATATCACCACCGCCACCAGTAATTGAGATGTAATGCCCGGCACCAGTGAGGCGAGGTCCAAGAAATATATCATTATCGATAACTTTACGAATATCCTGATTCGCATAGTAGACATCACCGTCACCCATTACTCTTATAGTTGTCCAACCCGCCTCAAGTAGGCCTTGCAGGGTAGACAGGCCTATTAGAGCCTTGTAGGCGGAGGAAGCTTGGAGATGACCGTTTTGATAGTCATTTTTATACAATAGAGGGTGTTCGTGGGCATTAATCATCCCCGGCATCAGGGTTGTACCTGGGAGCTCTAATCTAGTTATCTGTTTTGGTATGTCGCTAACATCTACTACTTCAGTTATTTCATGGTCTTTGACAATGATAGCTTTATTTTTCAGTAACTGATCCGAATAGCCATCAATTAAATAGTCAGCAACTAGGGCGTACTCTGCAGAATATGCCAGTGGTATTATGGTAATCGCTAGTGCTATGGACGTCAGACGTAGAGTGTTGAATATAGCCATACTATATTTTTCCCTTTGTTTGATGGTTTAATTATATACTGGCGTGAATCATTTTTAGTAATGAATAATTATAAAAATATAAAGCAAAAGCCAATACAAGTAACAAAAACATTTAATACAGGGTAGGTGTTTGTGGCACAAAGTAATCCTAAAAAACTCTTTGATCGCGCCATAGATTTATTAAAAAAGGGTGCTTCAGATGAAGCAGAAAGTCTATGTCGTTCTTGTTTATCGAAAAATGAACATGATGTAAATTTTCTATCTTTACTAGGGTCTATTTTACTTCGTAAGAATGATTTTGAGGGTGCTGAGAAACTTTTGAGGACGGTCGCTCAGATAGCGCCAGGTTATCCCAATGTTCAAGAGGATTTAGGTACTGTACTTCTTAACCTTGGCAAGGCCGAAGAGGCCTTGATTCCGCTTCAAAAGGCCATAGAGAATAATCCCAAAAGTGCAAGTGGGTTTTCTAAGCTTGGAGGGGCGCTCAAAAGTTTGGGTAGGGACGAGGCGGGTGATGCAGCTCTTAAGTATGCCGCAGATTTGTCTCCCGCTCAGGCTGACTTGGAAAAAGCGACCTTGCTTTTTGCGGAGGGAAAGTTCCGTGAATCTGAAGCGTTGGCCAAGAAGTTGATAGATAATAATCCTAGAGATGTTAATGCTGGACTACTTTTAGGGCGAATTGCAATTGATGCTCGTGCCTATGATGAAGCAGAAATATTGTTACGAAAAGTCGTGGAAATTGCACCACGGTTCATTCCCGCATGGCATGATCTAGTAGCAGCTTTTAAAGAACAGGGTAAAGAAGAGGAAGCGATTAAGGCTATTGAAAAAGCTCTTCAGTTGGAGCCAACTAATGCGGGATCTCACTACTTTTACGCAGGGCTTTTAGCTATGGTTGGACGCACTGAGGAGTCAGCTGAGTCCTATAAGCGCGCTGTTGAGTTAGATTCTAAGTTGGTTGGTGCTTATTTAGGTCTCGGTCATGTGCTTAAAACCTTGGGTGATCAGGAGGGTGGTATTGCCGCTTATAGAGAGGCGATCGCTCTGAGGCCAAATTTGGGTGAAATATATTTTAGTCTCTCTAACCTGAAAACATTTCGGTTCACGGATGATGAGATAGCTGAAATGGTCAAGCGGATTAGTCACGAATCTCTCAGCTCTGAGTCAGTTGTGCATTTGGCCTTTAGTTTGGGTAAGGCATTTGAAGACAACAAAGACTATGACCGTGCGTTTCAATATTACAGTCAAGGCAATGAGGTACATCGTAATAGTATCGTTTATGATCCAGTGAGAACTGAGGTATCTCATAGCAAGATAAAAGAAACGTTTAGTGGAGAGTTTTTTAATAGAATTAAGACAACACAGCCGGGTGTCAAAGACCCCGACCCAATCTTTATCGTCGGGCTACCGCGCTCAGGATCAACGCTGTTAGAGCAGATTTTAGCTAGCCATAGTTTAGTTGATGGGACCAGTGAATTGCCAGACCTTGGGATTGTTTCCCAGATGATTACCGATAAGGATAAGGGGCGAGTCTTTCCTGGAGGTATTCTCGAAATGAGTGATGATGAGATAACTTACTTGGGTCAGCAATATTTAGACAGATCTCAGCAACAACGCCGTGGCGCACCATTTTTTACTGACAAAATGCCTAATAATTTCGCTCATATTGGATTGATCCAGGCAATATTACCAAATGCCAAGATCATCGATGCTCGTCGCCACCCTTTAGATAGCTGTGTTGGTTCGTTTAAACAGCATTTTGCAAAAGGGCAAACATTTACCTATGACTTGTTCGAATTGGGTGAGTTCTATCTTCAATATGATCAGTTGATGGCCCACTGGAATGAAGTATTGCCGGGTAAAGTCTTGCGTGTTCAGTATGAGGATGTAGTTCAGGATTTGGAAACTCAAGTCAGACGTATCCTTGACTACTGCGATCTCCCTTTTGAAGAAACTTGCGTTAATTTCCATGAAACTGAGCGAGCGATCAGAACGGCTAGTTCTGAACAGGTAAGGCAACCAATTTATAACAAGTCGGTAAATACGTGGAAGCGATTTGATTCACATATTGGTGACTTAAAAGAAGCTCTAGAGCCCCTTATAGATAAGTCTGATCCAACAATAATAGTGCGGTGATCCATATGAATTTACCTAAGTTGATAGCAACTTCGGTGGTTAGGGGCAGTGAAAAAGGGCAGAGCCATGGTGGGGTATATACTATAGACTTTGATAGCCTTGTGGTTGAGCAACATATTGATTGGAATGATGGCGAAATCGATTTTTCAGGGCGTGGTTGGGACAGAGGGCTCCGGGGGATTGAGTTCTTTGATCAACAGGTATGGATAGCAGCAAGCGATGAGCTCTTTTGCTACACCCCAACTTTTGAATTATTAGGCTCTTATCGAAACGAATATCTAAAACACTGCCATGAAATCAGTCGTCGCGATCACTTACTATTTCTTACTTCAACAGGTTATGACAGCCTTCTAGTGTTTAACCTAAATACACTGAGTTTTAGTTGGGGTATGTATATTTCGAAAAATGGCAATCAGTGGGTTGGTCAACGATTCGATCCTCTGATAAATAAAGGGCCTCCATTTTCGAACAATTACCATATTAACATGGTGCATGTGGAAGAATCAGGGGTTTACTTTAGTGGTTTGCACACACGCGCATTATTGAGATTACAGTCGGATATGACTATTGCGCAGGTTTGTAGTCTTCCCGAGGGTATACACAATGCTAGACCTTTTGCAGAAGGAGTTATATTCAATGATACCAAGAGTGATGTTCTTCGCCATGTGAGGCGAGAGGGGAAGGCTGTAACTGTCAAAGTTCCCTCGTACAAAGAAGAGGATTTGAAATTTCATGGAGTAGACAGTGCGCAAATCGCGAGGCAGGCCTTTGGTCGAGGCCTTTGTGTCGTGAACAATCAAATTGTAGCTGCAGGATCATCTCCATCGACCATTGGTCTTTATGATATGGAAGCTGGAGAGCGAATAGCGGTGGTAAATTTAACCATGGATATTCGCAATGCCATTCATGGGTTAGAAGTCTGGCCATTCGAATAATTGGATATAAAAAAGGCACGCTCTGCGTGCCTTCTCTACAACAACTTTAGAACTCTGCTGTTTAGGGATTCCCTAGAAATACCTTCTAATTGAAAGACTATAATTTCTAGGCCTTACGACATTATCACTATTGCGCCCATAGTATGGATCGAAGTCTGATGAATCTCTGTAGTTAATACCTCTCTCATCGCCGATGTTCTGGAGACTTAACTGGGCTTTCCAATCGCCCATGTCATAACCCAGAATTAGATCAGTGAGTCGATAATCACCATTCTCTTGCTGTGGGGCCGGATCTCCATCACCTAGCTGATTGAGGGATTTGCCTTCGAAATTATGTTGAAGTCTCGCATAGAGTTCTCCGCCACCCAGAAGAGAGAGCTGAGTGGTATATTCGGCATATAGTGAGTAGGAGAGATCCGCAAACATCGGCAAATCAGATTTTGGGTCTAACCCTACCGGAGCTTGGCCCCCTACAAATCGATCATCAGGGAAGGTTTCTAAGGGAATAACGTACTGATCGAAAATGCTAGTGAGGCTGAAGCCTACTTGCAAATTTTCATTGAGAATGGCAGTAACGCTTAAATCCACTCCCTTCACCGTAGCATCACCCAGATTAGCGACGACCGCTTGCCAAGGTTGGTTTCTGCAATAGTCTGTATATCCACCATCTGCATCTGTGGGGCAAACATTGGGGTCGTGATCTATGGAGAAGCTTGGGTCTGTAAATTCCATTTGCATACCTTTCCATGCCATTTCATAGACGGTTGCGTTGACCTGAATAGTGTCATCGTTGAAAGACGACTTAATGCCCAACTCCATATTCTCTACGATGTCTGAATCATAAAACGTGGGGACAGTTGGAATTCCTCGAGAGCGGTTAGCTCCACCAACCCGATATCCTTCAGAATAAACACCCCAAACCATTATATTGTCGGTGAGGTCATATTGCAGACCGATCTTAGGTATAAAGCCATCATCTGTCATATTACGATCAGGTGAGGCTGCATTTGGATATCCTTCTGGCTTCTCGACAAAGTATGATATGAAGCGGTCTACCTCATACCACCGTCCTCCTGCTAAAAGGGATAGGCGGTCTGAAAGTTTGATATCGATCTCTCCAAAAACTGCTTTATCTTCTCGAGTTGTGCTTTGGCTAGAGAACCACCAAGTATCAACTGGAGCGATTGTTATATCGTAGAGAGATGCATAGTAAGCCCATGCTGCGAATGCATTCGAATCAGCGTAGCCATCGACGTAGGTCTTAAAGTCCCAGTTCTCATCCGAATCCATATAGAAAGCACCTGCGGTCCATGCAACCTTGTCTCCACTGTGGGACAAACGCACTTCCAAAGTTTTGGATGTATTTTCTTGGTCATTAGTGAGATAGCCAATCGGATCCGCACCAAAGTCATAGGTAGCGTAATAGGCCCCCAGAGTGTAAGTAAAGTAAGCGGCATAGGTTTGCGTATCATGTTGATAAAGCGTTTCACGATCGTAGTATGATCCGGCAACGGTTAAATCAGCAAAGCCCAAGTCTCCTTCGATCACCAGGCTGGTTTGACTCCACTCATCGGTTCTGTACTCATCATAAAATTTAACGGTTTCCAGATCTCCAACATTAGGGTCATAATCATTAAAGCCATTGGCTTCAATGTTCTGATAGTTGTGGCTTAAGGTGGACGACCAATCATCAGAGATCAACCATCTTGCTGAAGCCCGACCGCCTGACCATTCCACACTATTTATATTGTCTTCGACTGTATCTAGGTGTGGATATTCTGCGTTAAAATTAGATATATTACCGCCTTTGTCTGGGGCTCTAGGATCAACAACCGTAAGTCCAGGAACACTATCGATAAATCCGCCATCTTCAGCGCTAAACCCAGATAGACGAATCGCAAATTTATCTTCGATAATCGGAATATTAACGGTGGCATCAAAGTCATGCCCTGTATCTCCGCCTCTAACTGAGGAAACGCCTATACCCATGTTGCCGGAAATTTCTGAACCTTCGAAATCTGGTTTGTTCGTGATTACACGAACAGTCCCTGATTGCGACGATGCGCCAAACAATGTTGATTGTGGTCCAGACAGAGCTTCTATTCGAGCGATATCCACAGGGTAAATATCAGGTGCCATTGAAGTCATCGACATGGCTTGCTCATCAAGATAAATGGCGGCGGTTGGATCAACAAGGAATCCACCACCATCGCTTACTCCACGGAATACAATTGTGTTTTGTCCGGCAGCTGTTGTTGTGACGTTGAGACCTGAAACAAATCGAGAAAAATCTTGGAGAGTGGTTATTCCCTGCTTTTGAATGTCTTCACCAGATACCGTATCAATTGTCATCGGTATATCTTGAGACGATTCTGCACGTTGCCGTGCTGTAACGATAATCTCTTCAAGGGATGCTTCGGCTCCCCAAGCAAGAGGTGCCATGGCCAATCCTAGTGCTGAAGATACTGACGTTACAATTAGCTTTTGTTTTAGTGAGATTTTCTTCTCAGATTGATTTGATATAGTCATTTAACTCCCCTCAATAATCTAATGTAAGAGTCTATGCTTTTTTTAATCGACCCTTCCTATTACTTAACAACTAAATATTTGTAGACCTCCTCCTAGGATAGGTTATTTTGATCATGCGGTAAATGATTATTTTAGCTAGGTTATCTTGCGTTTAATTGCTCAGAAACTGATTCTTGGGATAATGGTTGCGCTAAACTAAAAAGATGCGGTCAAGTGGGGGTCAAGTCTTGAACTCAAGTTGTGGCCACCAAGGCCATTAACTCCCTGCCTTGCTAGTTCAGTTACTAACCTGTCTCCATCGACTTCCTGAACTGATATTTTATCTCTGAGCGCCAGGGCTGCTGCTGTTCCTGTAGCCTGCCCCATGGTCATACATTGAGGCATTCCCCGCACAGATGCAAAAGCGATGGGGTCAGCGCAAACGATGCGCCCTGCAAACATGAGGTTTTGAATATTAGTGGGAACTAGAGCACGAAATGGGATGGTATAGTAGCTGCCATTATTAACGATTGCTTCATGGGTCATGCCAGCTTTATCTCGCATAACATCATCGATAGGATTGTCACAGCAGACCACACCATCAGAGAATTTAGTGCCATTAGCAAGATCTTCCCCCTTTACTTGATAAATAGCCTCGAGCTTGCGAGTTTCACGAACACCGACAGTAGGAGACAGCAGAGTCATGTAGGCTTTGGTAAATCCAGGTACATCCGATCTCAAAAACTGGGCTAGTTGATAGCAGCGTCGACGTCCTTCTTGAGTTGCCAAACTTACCGCCATTGGGTCTGTGCCGTCCACACCTCTAATATGAACAGAATTACAAAATACACTGCCAGGATGAAATCCTTTCATGAGATATAATTTGGCAAGATCTTCGTGGAGTTTGTGTTGAGAGATACCTCTAGCTGCATATTTTGTAAAGTAAGGGTCTGATTCAGCAAAAGCCTCCTGCCAATTGACTCCGACCATTTGGAACGAACAGGTTACTCCCATCATATGCCCATAATGATCTCCAATCGAGAATGGCACGCCTGCTTTAGCAGAAATATCACCATCACCCGAGCAGTCTATAACGATTTTAGGTTTAACCGAGAAGGGGCCATCTCGATCGAAGCAGGAGACTGATTCAATGTTTGATTTATTCATCACCACGTCAATTGCGGACGCATTTAAGCAAACTTGTACTCCTGCATCTTCCAGCATCTCGAACATTGTCAGGATTGCAATATCATGATCATAAATTATTTCAGGGCCAAAATTTTCTAAGGTGCAGGGCCGTTTCTCAGCAGCGGGCGGCTCCATGCTCTCTAGTTTGTTTGTTAGCTCTTCCAACAAACCTCCGATAATTTTGTTGTTCGGGTAAGCAGCTCCCCATGGCATGCCTGGACAAAATGCCATGACCCCACCAACTTTACTTGTCGCTTCTAAAAGGATGACGTTCAATCCTTGACGGCCTGCAGCAACTGCCGCTCCAAATCCGGCGGTACCCCCCCCTACAATCAATACATCAGTCTCTTGCGTTCGATTAGATATAAGAAAGTCCACCATAGTTAAGTAGCGCCGTCATTGTATGACCAGATTTAACAACACCATTTTGCCTAAAAATCGCTGCCAACACTATGATACAGTGCAACTTACTTGACCAGAGAAGCAGACTTTAGCGACTTTACCTACTCTACTATAAGCCCTTAAAATAGGAAATAGCGATGCTCTTGAAAGATAAATTGTTATTAACACTTGTACTAACCATATCAGCTGCGCTTAGCGCCTGCAGTGAGCCAGAGTCTCCTGAAAACTTGCCAGCTAGTAAAGGCAGTCTGGATTCAAAAGAAGTTACTGATGGAATAACGAGTTGCGATAATGCGGATCAAAATGGCATGGCGCTGTTTGGCGATGTACACATCCATACTCGTTACTCTTTTGATGCTGCAGCAAATAGCACAGGGACAACCCCTGAAGATGCCCATCGCTATGCTCGTGGAGAGGAAATTCCTATATTTCCGATCAATGAGGAAGGCGTTGCTGTAGGTAGAACCAAAATTGATCGACCGTTAGATTTTATAGCTGTTACTGATCATGGTGAGTTCTTGGGTGAACGTCGGTTATGCCGCTCATCGGAATCACCGGTTTATGGAAGCGCTTTCTGCAAAGAGTACAGATCAGATGAACGCCTGGGAATGATTATGTTATCAAATTCCGTTGTTTCAGAAGCACCTATAAGAATTCCTGAAATATGCGGTCAGGATGGAAGTTTGTGCCTGGATTACGCGCGATCTCCTTGGGAGGACATCCAAGCGACTTCTAATAAAGCGAATACGCCCTGTGAATTTACCAGTTTTATTGCCTATGAATACACGGGTACTCCGGGTGTCTCTAATTACCACAGGAACGTGATTTTTCGAAATGAGTCAGTGTCTAATTTACCAGTAAGCTATATAGATGCACCTATCGACAGTAAGTTGTGGGCTGCATTGGATGCTAGATGCGATAGCGAACAAGGGTGTGATTATTTAACAATTCCCCATAATACCAATTTATCCAATGGTAGGATGGCGCCGTATATGAAGCTTGATGACACCCTCGAGGCTAAGCGTAATTACGCGATAAGTCGTCTTAAACGCGAACCGATAATGGAGATTTTTCAACACAAAGGCGGCTCAGAATGTATCAATGGATTGAGCTCTGTTTTTGGAGCGCCTGATGAATTGTGTGAGGTTGAAGCGGTTAGGCACATTGGTAAAAGTAGATCCATTCTCGTGCGTGACTATGATGCGCCAGGCATTGTTATGCAGCCTGCTTCCGTTGTGACTGAAGAATGTCAGGAAGGAGAGGTCGGAGAGAACGGTATGCTAGGTGCTGGTTGCGTGCATCCAACCGATTTCCAGCGCTCGGCATTATTGGTGGGTTTAAAAGAAGAGCAAGCTATTGGGTTAAATCCAGTTAAATTGGGCATTATTGCTGCGACAGATACACATTCATCTAATGCAGGCGGCGTGAAAGAATCAGCTTGGGTGGGTGCCGTTACCGGCGAGGGATCGGCAAAGGAAAGATTACAACCAGGGCTATTAACAAGCGGAATTGATGGAAACCCAGGCGGTTTAGCGGGAGTTTGGGCGAGCGAAAATACCCGAGATGCTATTTTCGATGCCATGTTACGAAAAGAGGTGTTCGGTACATCAGGACCAAGAATTCGACCCCGTTTGTTTGCTGGGTGGACCCTGGATGAAAACCTTTGCCAGAGCAATGACATGATTAGTAGTGCTTATGCCAATGGCGTGCCAATGGGGGCTGACTTAATGCCATCTGATGCTCCTGGCAAACCAAAGTTTTTGGCCTATGCAGTTAAAGATCCTGACGGTCAAAAGCTTCAAGCGCTGCATTTAGTAAAAGGTTGGATTGATAGTCAAGGGAAGATGAACACCCAAGTAATTCCCGTTAGTGAGGATACCTCTGGTGCTGATAGCCTTTGCCGCGTCTATACCGATAACAACTTTAATCCATCTCAATCTGCTTACTATTATCTCCGAGCTGTCGAACCCAAGACCCCTCGATGGCATATGTATGACTGCGCCTCGCTCTCTGAGTCAGACCGGCCAGCAGTTTGTTCCGATGGTAGTTACCCAGAAACCATCCAAGAGATGGCCTGGACCTCACCGATTTGGTATCAAGGAAATTAAAAACTTTAGGGATTGACTGGAACAAAAGTATGTCAGCCAATGGAGTAAAAATTGGTCGCTACTCGTTTGGTAAGCTAGAGCTTATTAAATTTGTGGTGTATTCCGCTCTAACTATCAATTTTTTCTTGTACATTGGCAATGACATAGAAATTGCGAGCCATACTCTGTACGAGGGGAGTACCTTTTTAGAGCGAACTAGAGCCTTTGCGACGACCATAGACCTATCGGCTTGGTTTATTTTATTATTTTTATTGGAACTAGAAACTTATTGGTTGTCTGAAGATTCGTTGTCTCGCATAGCTTGGATGGTCATTCGAGGTGTTAGAGGTCTATGCATTCTGTTCCTCGCTCACACTCTCTATGCTTACGGTGTTTATCTTACAGAGATCTATTCTGCTGCTTCGGTTGAAGGAGTAAGTAGTCTTTGCCAACTAGTTGGTGCTGACAAGTCGTATGCATTCAATCTAGCCTACAACGAAATTACCGTCGAGAACTGCGCAACGTTATCTTCTGCCAACCAATTTTATTTTATTGACCCCCCAACTTTTTTCATTGTGCAAGACGCTGCTGGACTGATGATCGAGAAAGAGTTGGCGTGGATCGACATGATAGAGGCGATAGTTTGGATTGTCATATTACTCATTATTGAGATTATGATACGGATACAAGATAAAAACATAAGCTCTGGTATGGGATTGAGTGTGTTGTCTAAACTCAAAACCTTTCTATTTATTTTGCTCTGGATGGCTGCTTTAGACTGGTTATACAGAGGACATTTTATGTTTGCATGGGATGAGTTTCTTTGGATTGCAGGTTTTTATGTAATAGGACTAAATCTATCAGAATGGCGAGATGAAATTAATGAAAATAACTCTAGGGAACCAACCCATAGCGTATAGGCGCGGTAGTGGAGGAATTGGCCCAAGATTAGGATTTACCCCATAACAAATATTTAGTGAGTTAAAATTGCACGAATACGACAACATCATCATTGGCGGAGGCCACAACGGACTCATCTGCGCAACTTACCTTGCGCGGAAGGGTCAATCAGTGCTTCTACTAGAAGCGTCTGATACTCTCGGAGGTTTGGCCGCGTCGCGTGAGTTCTCACCTGGTTTTCGAGTTTCCGTGGCTCACAGTTTGAGTCATTTTTCCGAGGCTGTGTCCAAAGATCTAAGTTTGGCTGATCACGGTTATAGACCTTGTGGTGAGATACTCGATACCGTTGGATTGAGCCTCGATGGGCAGCATGTCGTTGTTTCTGGAAATAAAATTAGTGGTGTAAATGCATCCGATAAAGATAATTATCGGAGCTACTTGGCAACACTCAAACGTTTTGCAGGAGCCTTGAAGCCATTTTGGATGAAAACTATGCCACGGATCGGCACTACTCGTCTTTCTGAAATAATCACCTTTGGCCGGCTTGGCGCAAAGTTAAGGTTTTTAGGAAAGAAAGATATGGGTGAATTTATGCGGGTAGCCACTTTGCCCTCTAGGGATCTGATGGATGAGAATTTTGATAGCGACATTTTAAAGGCAGTGCTCAGTTGGGATGGTTTGATAGGCTCTAAAATGGCACCAAGATCGCCTAATGCGAGTGTACTCAACATGTTTTATCGCATGAGCGGTCAACATGATGGGGCGCATTTTTTGCCTTCCGGTGGTATTAAAAGTCTTATAGACGCCCTGCATGATGCGGCTCTTTCAGCTGGTGTTGAAGTCAAGACGGGAGCTGAGGTCAATAGAGTCGTTATCGACAGTGATGATAAAGGACTGTTTGCCAGTGGTGTTGAGCTTTCTAGTGGAGAGCTCATAAAGGGGGCTTGTGTTGTTTCCTCAGCCGATCCTAAACGAACATTTTTGAACTTGGTTGGCGCGAGAAATCTCGAGATAGACTTTGTGAACAGAATTAATCGTTTGCGCAGTGATGGTTATGTTGGCAAGTTACATCTCGCTCTCGATAGCTTGCCAAAATTCCTTGGCATCGATAATCCTGAGAGTCGAATGATTATAGCGCCTAGCCTAGATGCGATTGAATTTGCTTTTGATGATGCCAAATATGGAGATTACTCGGAGTCACCAGTGATGGAAATTATTGTGCCGAGTGTGAAGGATATGTCTTTGGCACCCGAGGGTAAGCACGTGTTGTCCGCCCATATTATGTACTTGCCTCACTCACTCAAAGGAGGCTGGACAGAAGCTGCACGTGAAAATCTCTATCAAAAACTAATTGGTATTCTCGAGCTCTATGCGCCGGGTATCTCTAGTCAAATTATCGATGGAGAGGTGCTAACACCGGCGGATCTAGAGCAGACCTACCTAAATACTGGGGGGCACTGGCACCACACTGAGCTGTCGATGGATCAAATGCTCATGATGCGCCCAACGTACGAAGCTGCACAATATAGTACACCTATTAACAATTTTTATCTCTGTGGGGCGGGTAGCCACCCCGGAGGTGGTTTGATGGGCGGGCCAGGACACAACGCTGCCAAAGAGATTATCGGAACAAAGAAAAAAGCATGACAAAATACGATGCCATTATTATTGGTGCTGGTCACAACGGTTTGACCAATGCTGCTTATCTAGCTAAAGCCGGACTCAATGTTCTAGTAGTAGAAAAAAATGAGTATATTGGCGGTGCCGCAGTTACTCGTGAAATGCATGATGGTTGGTTTTATTCTAGTTGCTCTTATGTTTGTAGCATGATGAGACAGTCCATTCATCGAGATCTGAATCTTACCAAACATGGTTT
>ENA-OSET01003447-OSET01003447.1-sediment-metagenome-genome-assembly--contig:-NODE-3447-length-14514-cov-6.485489_pt1 | contig 14514 bp, 13 predicted proteins | sample MGYA00237882_ERZ534229 | MGnify/ENA primary metagenome ERZ534229 (study PRJEB26408, sample SAMN06266212) | sediment metagenome | isolation source: Hudson Canyon methane seep mesocosm | place... | reverse complement strand
AAACGCGATAGCTGCAGCGATGTTGCCCGCGAGCTTGTCTATCAATATCGAGGTTTCATCACCATCAAGCTGGTAAGTTTGTGCCCACATATGGAGGCCTTCTCTGGCTTCCGACATCACGACAGAGGCGCGGATTCCCTCATCAAGAAACTGGAGGTCTCCCGTTAATAGGTAGTCTGGATGAAATTGGGCCCCGATCTCTGGATCACGAAGTGTGTTGGCAGGTAGGGCACTTTGTGAGGTTTGATAAGATAGGGCGGAACTCCATCTGCCGATATCCGACGGGAGTTTTCTCGCGTAAAACTGTGCTTGTTTATTATCAGAGGGACAATCGAAAGTGCTGAGAAACAACAATGGAATATGCGTCCTGGTTGCGAAGGCGGGGTCCAAAGTCATGTGCAGCTCCCAATATCTAAAATAGCTAAAGCAAGGTTATTTGATAGCACACTTACCTGTGGTGGGTCAAAAAATGAACAGAATTTTCGGGCGAGAGGTTAATTTTGGACCAAATGTTGTCGGTATCGAAAGCCTATAGAGATGCTCTATCGGCGGCTGTAAGTTCGGCATCCAATGCTTTGGCGGTTGCTTAGGTCTTACGAAAGGCGTGCTTTGCCTGTGTCCAGTCAGGACCGCTTTTGAGTAGCACTTTCCTATATTCGATCACCTAGCGCTTGTTGTGCTCGCGCGTAAACGGACACCACTGAGTGCAAATTTCCGCAATTGACCACCACTGTAGCGGACTAAACTTTAGTTTAGTCGATATAAACCATCGCCCAATTGCTCGTATTTTAACCAACAGTTAGTTTTTAAAGCTCAACAGAGGAGCGGAAAGTGATTACTGACGTAACAATAGAGGAGCTTGTGGAGCGCATTAGGCATAACGATGGTGCAGCGGAACAACTATTCTGTCAGCGCTACTATAAGTCGACGCTTGCAAAGATTAAGGCGTTGGTTCGAGAGCCTTCTATATCTGAGGATTTAGCGCAGGAAACAGTGTTGACGGTACTTTTAAAATTACGTAAGGGGAAAGTGAAACAACCAGAACTTTTAGGTGGATACGTGACACGAACTGCCCAGTATATAGTTATTGGGTGGTACCGTCGGAAATCTAATCAATCGCACATATCAATCGACGAGGTCCCTTTATATGACTTCAGTCGAGCGGCTGAGGATTTAATCTTTGATCGGGAGCGTCGGAAGATAGTCGCTCGTATGCTTGCGTCAATGCGGGTAGCGAGAGATCGTGAGATCCTCATTCGCCACTACATTGGGGGTGAAGATAAATCGAAGCTTTGTGAAGCAAATAATCTATCAAGCCTGCATTTTGACCGAGTCATACATCGCGCTCGAAGTCGTTGCCGCAGTATCGCAGACAAACAAAACAATCATCAAATAGTCGCCTTGCTCGAGGGGATGTAGTCGCATGGGTTGCATGGTCTGTCGCGAGTAACGCATGGCGGGCGCTCAAAAAGCAATAGATGACGCTGACGACGTGTCTAAGGAACGGACCAAGAAGGGCCAGCTTGATACAAAAATACACAGATATTTCGCGCGGGAAGTTGTGAATGAGTAGTTGCACCAATTTCCGCACGAAGGTTCAGCACGCCTAAATATTAGAATTCCTCAATATTTAGACCCTGTTTGCATCCGCAGATTTGAAGTACGGCAGGTGTACTATCAGACTTCGCCGACGTCTTCTGCTTGAAATCCTTTGTCTGTTTCTGACAGATCGAATTCAACCTTGGCGCCCTGTTTTAGCGTGCGATAACCTTCGCCGCGTATTGTAAGTAAATATTGTGGTTTCTTCGAGTCGACTTCAACTTTACGCCGTAGTTTAGCTATATGAATATCCACCGTGCGGGTTTCAATATTTTCAGCTTGTCGATAACCCCATACTTTTTCTAACAGCTCTTCTCGTGGCACAGGGCGCGCGGCATGTTGCTGTAAATAATGTAATATTTCGATTTCTCGGCGGGTAAATTGCTGAGGATTTTCAGTGTCTAGTTGTTGTAAATTAGCCGTATCAATACGTATATTACCAATATGCATAATCGCAACCTGCTCTACCCGCTTCTGTGATCGTTTTAAAACACATTCCACACGCAACACCAACTCACGTACAGAGAAAGGCTTACTAATATAATCATCAGCACCCAAGGTTAAGCCAGTAATAATATCTTGTTCACTTGATTTAGCCGTGAGCATAATAACCGGCTGTTGCACATCCTTCTCCCTGATTTTATTGCAAATACTAAAACCATCCACAAACGGCAACATGACATCTAAAAGAATCAAATCATAGTCATTATTCAATGCTTTCTCTAGGCCGATTTTTCCATCTATCGCTGAGTCAACTGCATAACCATGAAACACAAACACATCCATTAAGCCTTGTAGTATCGCTGGCTCATCTTCGACTATTAATATTTTTGCTCTGCCTGTCATATTCATACCCCCTTCATCATCCCTGCTATCGTTGAACTTGAGGCTTACATAAGAAGCGAATTGCTTATTTTTAACTTACTTTCAGCCTATAAGTAAAACCTCTTGTAGCCCGTTATGAAGCTTGCGACTCGTAGAGCACGAAGTAAAATATGGGAAATTCGGAGAAACTATTTCCCGCATTCCGTAAACTACATACGAACTTACAGTTTACTACTCTCAGCCATTGCATTGTAAAAATCATGTAAAAATTTGACACTAAGTTTTACAAAACAGCCGCTACAAAAACAGCCCTCAGAAGCTTAATCTAGTCCTGACATTAATATTTTTGAGGAGCACGTCATGTCCAAACTAACTAAATCATTCAGTTACCGCTTATATGCAAATCGCTTTGGTTTGCTCGCATTTACCTGTTTAAGCTTAATTACTGCGGTCGTACTGGCAAACACACAACAACGTCCTAAACTGCCGCACCCCAATGACCAAGTTGTGACTATCAGCAGTAAACTATCGCAAACCAAGCTTATCCAAAACGAAATCAATACTGTTTATCTTGATGTCAATATCACACCACCCAGCATTGATACTAGGCAATCAAAACAACGATCCAGCGATATTATCGTCATCTTAGATCGTAGTGGCTCCATGTCTGAGGCTAAGAAAATGACCTATGCCAAAGCCGCTATTAATGACTTGCTCTCGCGTTTAAATGATCAAGATCGCTTTGCGCTAATTTCCTTTGCTAATGAAGCCACCGTACATTCAACGCTGACGACTGTTGATGCTAAGCAGCGTGAACAGCTACAAACTATGGTTAACAACATTCATTCGGGTGGCGGCACTAATATTGGCGCAGGTCTAAACAGCGCAGCACACTTACTAAGCAATAAGCTACAAAATAGATCAAGCAAAGTTATATTGCTATCCGATGGTCAAGCCAACCACGGCATCACCGATTTAAACGGATTAAGTCGCATAGTCGCAAAACTAACCCAACAAGAATCCGTCTTATCCTCAGTTGGTATGGGGCTGGATTTTAATGAAACCTTAATGAGTTCATTGGCTGATTATGGCATGGGCACTTACGCCTATTTAGAAAATTTATCTGGTTTAGGCGAGATCTTTGCTAACAACCTAAATGCCACACGTAATATTTTTGCAGCTAACAGTACAGTGCAACTCAAGCTACCCAACGGCATTGAATTAATTGATGCTGGCGGTTACCCGATCACCAATAACAGTGCACATAACTACGAAATTAAAACCGGCCAGTTACTGAGTAATGGCAATAAAAAATTCGTCATGACTTTTAAAGTTAAAGCCTCAGAAAACGGCAATATCCCCTTGGGAAATATGTGCCTAACTTATCAATCACAAGGTAAAAGCTATCAACAAGATCTAAGCCAAAAACCCTTAATGTTGGCCATCGTTGCTCCAGAAAAACGCCAAGAAGCCATCGCTTCTATTGACCAGGGTGTTTATAAACAAAGCGTATTAAAAAATAACCTCGGCCGCATGCAAAAGAAACTCAGCCATTGGCTACGCGAAGGTGATAAAGATAAAGCCAATCAAGTCATTAATGAATATCGTGACGAAATTAGCAAAGCAGAACAACAAGCTGCTATGCCAATGGCTTCAATAGCAATGGATGATAAATTAAATGAGCTGGAAAGCAGCGTTACCGAAGCTTTTAGTGGTAATAGCATGGATCAGGAAGTTAAGCGTAAACGCGCTGCAAAAAGCATACAAATGCACAGCATAAAAGAACAGCGTATTCTCGAAACTAATCAATAACCTTAATCATATTCCCTACTGTAAATGCTTTCTACAGTAGGGGAGTCAGGAGTAACCCCATGAACATTTTAACCAGAATTTCACGTTTATTTAAAGCCGATATACATGGCATTTTAGATAGCTTAGAAGAACCAGAGATCATCCTTAAACAAGCAATACGCGACATGCAAGATGAAATAGATAAAGCAACGATAAGCATCTCGGCATTCACTCAACAACAGGAACGCTTACTACAAAAACAGCAAAACCTAAGCGAACATATTCAAACACAGCAACAACAGCTCGATTTTTGCTTCAGCGAAAACAATACAGAGCTATGCAAATCGATCATTAGAAAAAAACTGCAAGCGGAATTATCGCTAAAAGAATTGAACCAGCTACTAACCAATATCAGTGAAGAAAAGCAAAAGCAAATCACCGAAACGGACGAGCGCAAAGAAAAATTACAAACAATACGCGATAAACTCGCCTTATTTACTGAGCAAACTGAAATCAATGGAGCGCCGCCAGTAAGTACCCCTAATTCAACAGTCAGCCAAGATGATATTGAATTAGCTTTTCTCTACGAAAAACAGCGCTATGCCGAAACACACAACAAAGGTGAAGTATCATGAAACAAAATACCTTACTCCAACATATAGGCCTAGCCATAGGTTTAAGCGGCTTAGCACTGATCAATGACTTAATTTTAAGACAATTTTTTAGTATCATGCTAAGCAATCAACTCAATATATCCTTACTGATATGTTTGTATCTTGGCTTTATAATTAGGCGAAGCTCTTTAATTTCAGGCAGGGTAACATTGCTTGCTATCAATTTAAGTATCGTGCTTATTAGCTTATTTTGGGTAAAGCATGCCAGCACTTTATTGGTTATTTATTTGGCTATGATTTTCTGCAACCGCGCCTTGCTATGCTACGCAAACCTACTCGCCATTATGGCTGATTTAGGTTTATGCCTACTCAGCGCTAGTACCGCATTCTGGTTGTTAGCTAATAACTATAGTAACCTCACCGCGTTATGGTGCTTTATGCTATTTCAAACATTGCATACATTACTGCCCAGTAAAAAAGTAGCGTACGCTAAAAAACAATCAGCTCCATCACAAGATAAATTTAATCATGCACTACAATCTGCAGAAGGTGCATTACAAAAACTACTAAGTTAGACTGAGCAGGTGACATTTAATAAACCAGCCAAATTCAACATTTTGTATTTACATTGCTTCACGATATTACTTCAGAGCTTATGAAATACGAATAAGTCGGTGATGCTTAATTGAATCTCAGTTTTCATTATGCCGCACAAGGAATAGGAACTAAAGATAAGAAAAGAGCTATGAAATTAATAAAATACAGCTTTATCGAGAAAACCTTGTTGCCGTAAAAAGGGGAATACATTTAGTTAGTGTCATATATATCAGCGAGTTTTTCAGCGCAATCTACAAAGGCAGCCAATATATCGGGGGCAAACTGCTCGGGCCCGCTGCGCCCATCACCTTGAGTTAAAATATCAAATGTTTTTGCATGACTAAACCCGGGTTTATAGGGGCGCTTACTACGCAGTGCATCGTACTGATCACACAGACTCATAATGCGGCATGACATAGGAATTTCTTCGCCTTTTAAGCCATTAGGATAGCCACTACCATCCCAAGCTTCATGATGCATTAAAGCAATTTCAGCACCCATTTTCATATAGGGTGATTCACAGCTTTGTAGAATGTCGTACCCTAATTGCGCATGGGTTTTCATAATTGCCCACTCATCACTATCCAGCGAGCTTGGTTTATGTAAGATATGGTCTGGAATTGCCATCTTGCCTATGTCGTGCATAGGGCTGGCAAAAAATAACTGATCAATAAAGCCTTTATCCAAACCTAATTCCTTAGCCATCGCTTCTATATAATAACTAACTCGCTGAACATGCGCACCGGTAGAGTCATCACGATATTCCGCGGCACGCGTTAAAGTAAAAATAGTTTCTCTATAATTACTTTGTAATTGCTCTGTACGCTCATTAACACTGCGCTCTAACTCTGCATTATGATTTTTTACAAAATCTGCATACTCCTTTAAGCGTAATAAATTACGCACTCTGACCCATAATTCTGTACGGTCTACGGGTTTTGTTAAAAACTCTTCTGCACCCGATTGTAATGCCTGAATCCGTGACTCGCGGTCATTCAAAGAAGTGACCATAATAATGGGGATATGTAGCGTAAGTTCATGCTCTTTAAGGCGTTTAGCGACCTCATAGCCATCTAAATCAGGCATCATGATATCCAGTAAAATTAAATCAGGTAATTGTTCAATAGCACATCCTAAACCTTCAGCCCCTGATTTAGCGCATATTACCTGATAACTTTCTGCTTTCAAAAAAGTCTTGAGTAGCTTAATATTTAAAGGTTCATCGTCAATAATTAATATTTTTCTAGATGGGTTAGCGTTCATGAACCTCTGCCTCCAAGAAACCGAACAATATCGGCAAGGAATATTCGGTAACGAATAGGTTTACTAATATAACCATCACACCCGGCATCAACAATGCGTTGCTGATCGCCTTCCATCGCAAAAGCGGTTAATGCGATAATTTTAATGCCTGCGGTTTGTATCTGTGCTTTTAATTGACGCGTTGCTTCTAGCCCATCTATACCTGGCAATTGAATATCCATCAAAATCAAGTCTGGTAGCTCAGCTACAGCAAGTGCAATGCCGTCTTCTGCATTAATCGCTACCAACACATCATAACCTTCTTTGCAAAGCAAGAAATTAACTAACTTGAGATTTTTCTCGTTATCTTCAATTACTAAAATTTTAGCCATCACATGTACTTCTATTAAGCCTGAGTTTTATCAATACGATTATGAATGACACGGCGAACTTCATTAATAAATCGCCCATGATTAAAATCATTTTTTTCCATCACTTGAACTACATTGCCGCGCAGTTGTTTTTTATCTTTCTCAGTAAGAATCTTTGCCGATAAGATAAAAATGGGCGTGTTCTTTGTTTCTTCATTCTGTTTTAGCATTTCCACGACGTCAAAACCATTAATTTCTGGCATCATTAAATCCAATATAATCAAGTTTGGCTTTTTATTAATGGCTTGCTCGATACCTTCTTGGCCATTACATGCCTCGATCACTTCTATTTCTAATTGTTTTAAATGCTGACCAATCAAACGTATTGCATAAGGATCATCGTCAATCACTAAAACACTGAGGTCTTGATTGGCGTTGATTATACCTAACTCCTGTAATGCCTCACTTAAAACATCAAACGAAACCGGTTTATGCAATACTTTCGATGCCCCAAGGGATAAACCTTTTTGAGTTTCACTGGTAACAGATACAATCACCACCGGGATTGAAGACAGTAGTGGGTTCTCACGAATTTGTTGTAAAAATTCCCAGCCATTTATGCCTGGCAGCAGTATATCCAAAATAATCATCTTAGGAATAGTATTTTTTAGGCTATCCAACCCCTCTTCTGCTGATTTAGCGCGCTGGACGGTTAAACCTTCTGCTTCTAATTGTAGACGCATCAAATCTGCAGATTGATTATCGTCTTCAATTAATAAAACCTCGCCATCAATTTGTTGTAATAAAGGCTCTCCCTTGGCCTGTGTTGTGGCGTTATCTAAAGCATTTAAATCGACAACAATAGGCAACCAGATATTAAAACAACTTCCCTTATTAAGTTCGCTCTCTAAGGTGACCGTTCCGCCATGCAGTTCAGCGAGTTTTTTAACCATCGATAAGCCAAGCCCTGTGCCTTGATGCGACTTAGATAAAGGACCATCTAATTGTACAAAGGGCTGAAATAAACGTTTTTGATCCTCTTCAGAAATGCCAATGCCGGTATCTTTAATGCTAACCTTAATCACTTGCTCTGATGATCTTAGAGTTTTAGCTAGCGGCAGAGGCAACTGCTTAGTACTTATCTGCTCAGCACAGATTTTAATTTCTCCGTTATCGGGAGTGAATTTAACCGCATTAGACAGCAAGTTATAGCTCATCTGCTTAAATCGGCGTTTATCCAATATCAGTGATTTAATATCTACCTTATTATCTAATAATATTTTAATACTGTGGGCATTCGCTTTCTCTTTAATGATGGTAATGCAACTTTCTAATAAAGGATTAAAATCGGTATTTTCCAACAATAAATCCATTTTCCCCGCTTCAACTTTGGATAAGTCTAATATGTCGTTAATCAAGTCCAATAAATGCTCACCGCTTTCAAAAATATCATTACAATATTCTTGTTGGTCTGAATTCAGGTCACCCATCAATCCATCACGTAAAGCTTCGGAAAAGCCAATAATCGCATTTAACGGCGTTCTTAATTCGTGTGACATATTAGCCAGAAAATCTGACTTCATTCGGCTCGCTTCATCAAGCTGATGATTTTTTTCTTGAATCTCATCATTACGTTGATGCAAAGTTTCCGCCAACATCTTGAGATCATCGTATTGTTTAAAGTTGTGTAAAGCCACACCCATTTGAGTGCATAAGCGGCGAATAAACTCTTTATCCGCTTCGGTTATTTTGGACAGCGACATAATAACCAACACACCCATGCGTCGCTCTTGATGACAAACGGGAAAAAATAAGATATCTTCTGGTATTAAATTAATAATACCAGTATCAATATGGTAGTCACTGCTATTTTCAGCCAAGCCTGTTAAAGCCATTTCACGGTTAGAAGCAGAAACTTCACCGACCAGCCCTTCTGATAACTCATACTCTTTTTTTAGTGCGCTGCTAACACCATGAGAACCAATACAATTTAACTTTCCATGCCACTCTTCATATTTATAAAAAGCAGACACCGGAAAATGGTGATTGTCAGCTAATAATTTAAGTAAATTATTAATAATAACAGGCTCATCAAAGCCTGCATTAAATAAGGCTAGTGCTGCTGCATGGGTTTGTTGATAACGCGCGCTACTTTCTAGTTTTGCTTCTACTTGCTTCTGTTCAGTAATATCTCTAGCCGCCGCAAAAACACCTTGTACATCCCCTTCGCTATTTTTATATAAGGTCGCGTTATAAAGCACATCCGTCACCAACCCGGAACTATGTCGAATAGAGAGCGGGTAATCTTTGACAAAACTGTTTGAGAAAACTTGTTGATAACCCTTTTGTGCTTTATCTGGCTCGGTGAAATAGGCAGAAAAATCATTACCAACTAACTGTTCTCGAGTTGCACCTGTAATAGTTTCCGTTGCCTTATTTACATCCATGATTTTACCACTAGGACTGATCGTCACTAAAGGATCTAAACTGGATTCAATCAGACTACGTGCATACAATGAAGCTTCAAGTAATTCTTGTTCGGCTTGTTTTTGACTCGTTACATCTCTTGCTGCTGCAAAAACACCCTGCACTTCACCTGAGGCATTACGGTATAAAGATGCATTATATAAAACATGGGTGATATGGCCGTCAACGTGCCGAATAGATAAAGGGTAGTCAGTAACAAAACCTTCAGAAAACACTTGTAAATAACCCGCCCTTGCTGCTTCAGGCTGAGTAAAATATTCAGAAAAATCACTATCAATTAATTGCTCTCGATTAACCCCGGTTACTTTTTCAGTCGCTTTATTAACGTCCATTATTTTACCGTCAGGACTAATCGTCACTAACGGGTCTAAACTAGCCTCAATTAAACTGCGTACATACAAAGCGTTATCAGACTGATCAATACTAGATGCTGTAGATTTATTTGAATGCATACCCCTTCCTTATAATATGAATGGTTTTTGCTCATTCAGGTCTTCAAGATACACGCTGCGCCTAGTTTTGTAAATAACCCCTGCTCTTTCAATTACTCAGGCGATAAGCAACTTTTCATAACACTGCCAGCGGCATTAATTAACGCTTGCAATTCAGCCACAAACTTATCACGACCTTACACTTTTTAAGCCCCCCTTTTCAACGTATCGATACGCTTGTACCATTTGAGCTAACGGGTAGAATTTATCGACAAACGCTAGGGGAAACTTAAAACCATTTTTATCAGTTAGTAAGCCATTGATAATTAACTTACCTACTAAAAACTCAGGAGAATCAGAAAATTAATATGTTAGTTTGCTCTAATATTATTGTATTTTTTTGCTATACTTTTAGTTCCTTTTATTTTAAATAAAACAATCATGAAAAATAATACAGTAAAATCTTTAGGTTTATTATTAAGCTGCGTACTTTCCAGCCAAGTTTCGGCTGAAATTTTTAATATTAATTCCATGAACGTTACTTCAGGTAATTTGGTTAGAAGCTTTAGCCCTGCTGACACAGTAACACCCATTGAACTGGACTTTTCTGGGAATACTGACTTAGTGGGAGGCTTTATAAATAGAAACACAACAACAGATGATCTCTCTATCTCCCAAACAAATTTTCGTATGGTTAAAGATCCTAGTGAGCCAACGCAATATACTTATACTGCTGCTACAAATATTCGACATAATATCGAGTGGACTGGAATGGAGCCAATCGAAGATGGTTCACTTACAGACCCAAGCTATGTAATACCTACTGGCACAGTTGATGATGTAACAAATACAATTACTTTAGATATGTCAAGTTGGTTTGCAAACCATATGGGTATGAACCAAAATCTAGGTGGAATGGCAACAGGTAACTGGGATCCAGAAACAGGTGAGTTCACAGACTTAACTTGGTCAGCAAATCTTACTCAAGGATCGCAAGTAGGTGCAACAGTTACTTGGACTTTACAAGGTAAAGTACTTTCAAAATCTCCAACTGCCAGCACAAACTTCTCTGCTAATACAGGTGTATTAAAAATACCTTCTGTAGATGTTTATGATAAGTCTGGTAATGTTATTACTTATCAAGTTGATATGGAGCTAGTTCCATCATCATCTGGCAAAATACTTTTTGAAGTAACTGAAATTTTATCTAAATAGTGCCTGAACGAAAAGTCATTTTTTCGAAAAATGACCGTCAGTAACTTCCCTAAAGCTCTTTGGCTAGCTTCATAAGCCGGTCAAAGAGCTTTTCTACTTTTTATCGTTCAAGCACCAATTTTAGTGATTTTTAGACTCACCGATCCAACAATACGCTTGTTTTTCTTAAAATTAAGTGGCTTTTTTATTTATTTCTTCGAGCCACAGCCGATCGTTTAATCGCCCCGACCTGTTGGATATTTCTGGATAAAACCGCTCCTGCAATTCCTTCAGCTAGTCATGACAAAAAATTAAAAACTAATTAAACTTGGACAATCTCCCTTAACACAGAGGTTGCATAACACCCAGGTTTTAAACTAAAACTTAATTCCAAACAACTATCTGTCACAAAGTACCACTGAAAATCCTTTACATTACTGCGTAATGCTCTGCGGTCTTGCTCCATGCCAAAGGCGATTAAGCCTTTAGTTAGATCTGCAAACTGCTCAATAATCTGTTGCTCTAATAGCGCAACTTCTCCAGCAACTTGCGCCTCTCCCTTGCCCCATAAAACAGCGGTTGGGTGTAATTCTAATTGTGCAACTCGTTGTAAAATTGATTCGTCTAATACTTCTGCTTGAAAAAAACTATGAGAATCATCAAACATCAGTGCGTCGCCAACAAGCGCTTGATTCCAAGATTTACCCTCCACTCGCGTACTTAATATATGGTTAAACAAATAAGAGCGTGCCGCAGATAAATATATGCCTCGCTGATCACGAGATATTTTTTCGCCAGCAAATAAGGCAAGTGCTCTAGCGATATTGTTACCATTACGACCAAATCGCTGCTCACCAAAATAATTGGGCACACCTTGTAATTCAATCGCTTGCAATTGCTGCTCAAGAACGGCTTTATCACCCTGCCACTCTTGAATACGCAAAATAAATTGATTGCCCGCTAAAGAGCCACGTTTTAATTTACGGCTATGACGTGTTGCCTCTCGTATTTTAATACTGTCTGTATTAAATGCTGTCCAGTCAGGATCTGGCTTACCAGGCAACCAAACACTAAACCATTGCGTAGTCCGTGCATGACGATCTTTTAAGCCTGCATAGCTAACATCTCGTTGTCTGACACCTGCAAATCGAGCCAGTGCGCGCGCAACAAATTCAGTATTTTCACCGCATTTCTCAATCAATAAAAAAGCATGTTCACCGACACCTGATAATTCAAAAGACTGAATTTCATTGACGATAAAATCATCGGGGGTTTTGCGAATAATACCTTGGCTTTGAGCGCCCCCATAAGCATAGGCCCAATTAGGTAAAGCTGGTTGTGTATTCAATTACGTAATTATCAACTATTAAATTTTATTAATCAGCACAACAGCTTGCACTGCAATACCTTCTTTGCGACCTTCAAAGCCTAACTTTTCGGTCGTCGTCGCTTTGACATTAATACAATCCAAATCGACTGATAAATCTTCTGCAATATTAGTACACATTGCAACAATATGCGGTGCCATCTTAGGTGCTTGAGCAATAATGGTAATATCTGCATTGCCTAAGCTATAGCCTTTTTCTTGCACAATGCCATAGACATGACGCAGTAAAACACGACTATCAGCGCCTTTAAATTCTGGATCTGTATCAGGGAAATGTTTACCTATATCGCCCAAAGCAGCAGCGCCTAATAAGGCATCACATAAGGCATGCAAAACGACATCACCGTCAGAATGCGCTTCTAAACCTTGTTCATAAGGGATTTTAACGCCGCCTAAAATCACATCACCACTATCTATAAAGCGGTGTACGTCATAACCTTGTCCAACTCGTATCATTGTTGTTGCTCCAAATAAAATTGTGCTAAAGCTAAATCTTCAGGTCGAGTAATTTTTAAATTATCCGCTCGCCCGGCAATCATTTTAGGCTGCTTACCTTGTAATTCTAGTGCGCTGGCATCATCAGTAACAACCCAGCCTTTTTCTGCTGCTTCTTGTAAGGCCGTTTTCAATGCGCCATAACGAAACATTTGCGGAGTAAAAGCACGCCAAATTTTACTACGATCAACCGTGTCAGTAATGGCTAAATTTTCATCTACCGACTTTAAAGTGTCGTGCGAAGCTTGGCCTAAAATACCCCCTACTTCATGATTTTGTAATTCATCAATTAAATGCTCAACATCACTTTGGGTAATACAAGGCCGCGCCGCATCATGCACCAGTACCCAGTCATCATCGGCGGCGCTATCAGCAACCGAATGCAAGGCTGATAATACCGAATCCGCTCGCTCTTTACCGCCTGCTGCGGTCCGAATGCGGGCATTTTTAGAGATTGGTAATTCTGGCCAATAAGGATCTTCTTTAGAGATAGCGACTACAACCGCGGTAAATTGTTGCACTTGCAATAAGCGCGTTAAGCTTTGCTCAATAACCGTTACGCCGTTTAAGGGTAGATATTGTTTAGGGCGATCGGCTTGCATACGTTTACCAACGCCTGCCGCAGGCACAATTCCCCAGTATTTAATTGTTGTTTTCATAGAATTCGATGTGTTTAAGTCACATTAAGGACTTTATGGGAAAGCGGTACTCAGCAGACTTTACTCAATAACTTCCTTAATGCGAGACATATTGAAAACTGTAGGGCGTAAGCTTTAGTCCGCCAATATCAACAGCGACTTAAAGGCAGGCTAAAGCCACGCCCTACAAGTATAGTTAATGCCCTATGTTAAGCTACTGGTCTACTCAATCACTTGAAAAAAGGTTTCATCTTTTTTAATCAAACCTAAGTCATAACGCGCAATTTCTTCAATGGCTTCTTGTCCTTTGCGTAAGTCTTGAACCTCGGCTTTAAGCACCTCGTTACGTTGCTGCTTGACCGATAATTGCTTTTGCAATGATTCGAGTCGGCGCTGATATTGTTGCGTTTGCGCAATGCCACCATCACCTTGCCAAAGGCGATTTTGTAGCAGTGCAATAAATATCAGTAAAATGACCATGAGAAACTTAATGAGTACACCTGCAAGTGTTTATTGGCAACAGCATCCGAATTAGATTATAAAAATCTATTCTGTGTAACTGCTCAATATAATATGTAGGGCGGACTTCAGTCCGCAATTTTTCATTTAAACATAGCGGACTGAAGCTCGCCCTACTAGGTTTTCAGATAAACTAAAGCCCACCTAACACAAATAGCTAGATGGGCTTATAAAGGCTATGCTAGAAATAAATTAAGATAATTTATTAAACGCACTACGACCCGCATATTTTGCTTGCGTGCCTAGCTCTTCTTCGATTTTCATTAAACGGTTGTATTTTGCAATACGATCAGAACGACTTAATGATCCAGTTTTTATTTGCCC
>ENA-OSET01003446-OSET01003446.1-sediment-metagenome-genome-assembly--contig:-NODE-3446-length-14515-cov-9.412038_pt1 | contig 14515 bp, 10 predicted proteins | sample MGYA00237882_ERZ534229 | MGnify/ENA primary metagenome ERZ534229 (study PRJEB26408, sample SAMN06266212) | sediment metagenome | isolation source: Hudson Canyon methane seep mesocosm | place... | reverse complement strand
ATATTAAATCAATCGCGTAGAGACGTAGCATGCTACGTCTCTACGGTAATATGTAGGGTGGGCAATGCCCACCTTTTGCTATTTAACCAGGCTTAATAAAATACCCGCAGCCACAGCAGAGCCAATTACACCCGCAACATTAGGCCCCATCGCATGCATTAATAAGAAGTTATGAGGGTTGCTTTCTAATCCAACTTTATTGGCTACTCGAGCAGCCATCGGGACAGCTGAAACGCCAGCAGCACCAATTAAAGGATTGATAGGGGTGTCACTATATTTGTTCATGATTTTTGCCATGATCACGCCACATGCTGTACCGATACAAAATGCAATCGCACCTAAGGCTAAAATACCTAATGTTTCAGCTTTTAGAAAAGCCTCCGCACTTAGTTTTGAGCCGACAGCAAGACCGAGAAATATAGTCACTATGTTAATGAGTTCATTTTGAGCGGTTTTGCTTAATCTTTCTACTACACCACAGGCATTCATCAGGTTACCCAAACAAAACATACCGACGAGAGGGGCTGCTGATGGGAGTAATAGTGCACATAGAATTAATAGCATTAATGGGAAAATGACTTTTTCCTTCGCACTGACATTACGCAGTTGTTGCATTTCAATGCTACGTTCTTCTTCTGTCGTTAGTGCGCGCATAATAGGTGGCTGAATTAACGGTACTAAAGCCATATAGGAGTAAGCGGCAACCGCAATTGCACCTAATAATTCAGGTGCCAATTTAGAGGCTACATAAATAGCCGTAGGTCCATCAGCTCCACCAATAATAGCAATGGCAGCGGCATCTTTTAAAGAAAACTCCATGCCTGGAATCATATTAAGAGCGAGGGCGCCTAATAGGGTGGCGAAAATACCAAATTGAGCTGCCGCACCTAAAAATAGTGTTTTAGGGTTTGCCAGCATAGGACCAAAATCTGTCATTGCACCTACACCCATAAAAATGAGTAAGGGGAAAATGCCTGATTTAATACCAAAATATAAGTAATGTAAGATACCACCGTCTTCGGCAATACCCGCAATAGGGATATTACTGAGTACAGCACCAAAACCAATTGGTAATAGAAGTAGAGGTTCAAAACCTTTTTTTATAGCAAGAAAAAGCAATAAGAAGCCTACTAGCATCATAAATACTTGCGGGCCAGAAAAGTTATACAGGCCAGTGCTTTCCCACAGGGATATGAGATTTTCCATAGAAGCGTTTTGTTTTTTGTTAGCTTATCGATCAGGTAAGCCAATAATTTAAAATTTTGTCGAGAGGCATTTATTTAGCCGACTTGACAACTGTTTGGCTGGGTAAATCTTTATATAAAGTAGCAATACTTAAAATAGCCAGGAAGTGAGGCTTTAGCCTCGCTTGTGTGCGAGACTAAAGCCTCACTGTCTAAGGGAGATGAAAAAAATAATCATCCAATCTTGCTGGTCTTTTTGTCTGTCTTCAATGAGGAAGCAACAGTTACGTAGCTTGCTATGCGCCTGTTGCTACCCCACTGAATACAAACAAAAATCCTGCCCAAATATCGGACAATTATTTCTTTCCAGCTCCCTAAGTTTATAGTGTAATTAAAGTTTCACCCACAGCAACAGCATCACCTTCTTTAACATTAAGGCTACTGACAGTTCCTGAAATTTTAGAGCGTACTTCAGTTTCCATTTTCATCGCTTCCATAATCAAAACAACATCGCCCTGGGCAACATGTGCACCAGGGGTAACATTAATTTTTAATATATTGCCTGCCATAGGTGATTCAATTGCTTCACCATTGCTAGAAACTGCAGTAGCTGGGGCATTGCTGATTTGTTGTACGCTGATATTAGAACCACCTGGGCCTACAGCCACATTGTAACTTCTGCCATCAACATTAACCGAGTATGTTTCTGTCGGGGTGTCTTTTGTAGGTGCTTGAGTTGCAGCAAATGCTTCTGGGTCTGGCGCAGGCTCAAAAGCATCGGGATTATTACGGTTTACAATAAACTTCCAGCCAACCTGAGCAAACAAGCCATAAATTAAGGCGTCTTCTTCTATGTTTTCTGCAAGTGTTATGCCCTCTGCTTCAGCTTTTTCTTTAACTTCTGCAACCAGCTTATCCATTTCAGGCTCAAGCAAATCGGCAGGTCGACAAGTGATGGGCTGTTCGCCGTCTAATACGCGATCTTGCAATTCTTTATTCAGTGCAGCGGGTGCTGCACCGTATTCACCTTTCAATACACCAGCGGTTTCTTTAGTGATTGTTTTGTAGCGTTCACCAGCAATCACGTTCAATACGGCTTGTGTACCAACAATTTGAGAGGTTGGTGTGACTAGCGGTAAGAAGCCTAAGTCTTCACGCACTTTAGGTATTTCTTTCAACACTTGATCAAATTTATCGGCGGCACCTTGCTCTTTAAGCTGGCTTTCCATGTTGGTTAACATGCCACCAGGCACTTGAGAAGTAAGGATTCTGCTATCTACACCTTTTAAGCTGCCTTCGTACTGAGCATATTTTTTTCTGACATCTCTAAAATAGTGCGCAATTTCTTCGAGTTTATGTAGTTCGAGTCCAGTGTCTCTCTCTTGGCCATCTAAACAGGCAGCAATTGTTTCAGTAGGGCTGTGACCATAAGTCATACTTAAGGACGAGATGGCAGTATCAACATTATCAACACCTGCTTCAGCAGCCTTAATAATCGTAGGAACACTTAAGCCTGTTGTTGCATGACAATGCATATGCACAGGAATGTCGGTCGCCTGTTTCAATTTTGTGACTAATTCAAAGGCATCATAAGGTTTTAATAAGCCGGCCATGTCTTTGATGCAAATGGAGTGAGCCCCCAAATCTTCAATTTGTTTACCTTGAATCACCCACTTATCAATGGTATGAAATGGGCTGGTAGTATAAGAGATTGTGCCTTGAGCATGAGCATCTGTATTCAGTACCGCTTTAACAGCTTGCTCAATATTTCTCATATCGTTCATGGCATCAAAGATACGGAATACATCCATACCATTAATCGCACAGCGTTCGACAAATTTATCAACTACGTCATCAGCATAATGCCTATAGCCTAAGATGTTTTGACCACGGAATAACATTTGTTGCGGGGTATTGGGCATGGCCGCTTTTAACAAGCGTAATCTTTCCCAAGGGTCTTCACCTAGGTATCTTATACAGGAATCAAATGTTGCTCCGCCCCATGATTCAATAGACCAATAACCTATCTGGTCTAGTTTTTCACAAATAGGTAGCATATCTTCAATGCGTAGACGTGTTGCCAAGATTGATTGGTGAGCGTCTCGTAATACAACTTCTGTGATGCCTAAAGGTTTCTTAACCTCTGCCATGATTTATCTCCTGTGACTTTTTTGGGTCAGTTTAAATAAAGCTTACTTTGTGGGTTGCTTTAAGTTTCCTACATATTAACTATTTATATTTGTTGCGGTACTGGTGTACAGCAGCACTTATTGCAGCAATAACACCCGCATCAGTATGACTGGCTGAAGCCGATGCAGGGCTGACAGTGCTTATGGGTTGTTCTGGAAAGTAGCGCTGTATGACAGCTGTCATGATATTTACCATTACAATTAGCAAAGCTAAAAAGGCGAAGACTATGGTCATACCAATTAGCATTAGCTCTACACCTGTGCTCATCATTTCGGACATGATTATTCTCTATTAGAAACAATTATTGCGGCATTATAACATAAAATTTTGCTGGCTTTTTATGATGCATAAAAGTTATGAATTATCTGCTCTTAGCTTATTGATACCGCTTCGAAATTGATGAAAATAATATTTAGGGGGCTCCTAAGCCTTGTTATCACAGGTATGGAGTGTAAAATGAAAACAAATAATACAGGTATGAAATGATGAATGAGCAAGATGAAGAGCAGCAATGGCGCGAAAAATTAACAGCCGAGCAGTTTGAGGTGTGTAGATTGAAAGGCACTGAACGAGCTTTTACAGGTAAATATACCGATTGCAAGCAACAAGGTATCTATCTTTGTGCCTGTTGTGGTAGTCAACTATTTGATTCTGAAGTTAAATATGACTCAGGGTCGGGCTGGCCCAGTTTTTGGGATGTGATTGATAAAGATAAAATAAAGCAAATGACAGATCAAAGTCTGAGAATGACTCGGGTAGAAGTGACTTGTAAGGCTTGTGATGCTCATTTAGGCCATGTATTTGAAGATGGACCGCAACCGACGGGATTACGTTATTGTATTAACTCAGTTTCTTTGGAGCTAAAACAGAAATGATGACAGCACAAAAACAGCTTAAAGACTTACTTGAGTTTATTGACCATAGTCCGAGTTCTTTTCATGCGGTTAAAACCATTAAGGAGGCTTTATGTTCTTTTGGTTTTATCGCCTTAGATGAAACTGCAAAATGGGTTTTAAAACCAGGAGGGCGATATTATGTTGTTCGAGATGATTCTTCAATTATTTTCTTTGTTTTAGGTCGCAAGTCATTAGTTGAAACAGGGTATAAGATTTTAGGCGCTCATACCGATTCCCCAGGGTTAAAAATAAAGCCGCATGCAGTAAAAAATGCTGATGGTTTGCTACGATTAGGGGTGGAGGTTTATGGTGGTCCTATTTTGGCTACCTTCACTGATAGAGATTTAAGTTTGGCTGGTAGAGTCAGTTATAAAACGACTACGGGTGAAATTGCTAGTCAATTAGTTCATTTTGAACAGGCATTATTACGCCTACCTAATCTGGCTATACATATGAATAGAAAGGTTAATGAGGAGGGCTTAAAATTACATAAGCAAACTGAGTTAGCTTTAATTTTGGCGACAGCAGTTGAACAACAAATTTCTGAAAAATATTTGCATGAGTTACTGGCAACGCAGAGTGGAATTGATGCGGGGCAAATTTTATCCTGGGAATTAAATGTCTATGATACCCAGAAAGGTGTGTTCTGGGGCGCGGAGCAACAGTTCTATGCAAATAGTCAATTAGATAACTTAGCCTCCTGTCATGCTGGTTTGCAAGCCTTGCTGGATAAAAAAAGCCTGGATTCGGATAATACATTAATGGCCGCTTTTTTTGATCATGAAGAAATAGGTAGCGAGAGCACGAAAGGGGCTGATGGTTGTTTTTTACCCGATATTCTTCAGCGAATCGCATTTGCACTGGGGATTGAAAAAGAAGACTATCAGCGAGCTTTAGCTCAAAGTTTTATGATCAGTGCAGATATGGCGCATGCTTATCAACCAAATTTTCCTGCCGCTTATGAGCCTGAGCATAAAGTAACTGTTAACAAAGGGCCTGTTATTAAGCTGAATGCAAACCACCGCTATAGTTCGGAAAGTATTTCTGAGGCCATGTTTATTCGTTGGTGTGAATTGAGTAAGGTGCCTTACCAAAAATATTCCCATCGTACAGATATTCCTTGTGGTAGCACTATTGGTCCCATGAGCTCTGCAAAACTAGGTATTAGAACCGTTGATGTTGGGAATCCTATGTGGGCTATGCACAGTATTAGAGAGAGCGCAGGGGTTGAAGATCATGCATACATGATTAGGGTTCTAAAAACTTTTTTTGCACAAGCATAGCTTTATTTAAACCCTGATCTATACTATAAATTCGATGTCTTCTATATTATTATAGAATAATGAGTTGATATGCTTTGGCGGATTGAGGTGGCCTTATAGTCGTTAGAGTTATAAACGACTAAAGCTCGCTTTTTTATAGTCTGGCTAGAAGATTTTCTGTTGTTGTATTTTTGTTTGCTAAAAGCTTGTTTTAAAAACAGGCTGTGTTTGTCATCTTGCAGTGAAGTTAATTCACATGTGCAGAAAAAGGTCTTATTACGCTCTGATTATGTATAAAAATTATTTTTATAAAAAACAATTGTGCGTATTACCTAGGCTTTTGTTTTTTGTATTCTGCGTCTCTTTTTTTAGCCCTTCGATTGCTGAAGAAAACCCTCTTGAATACAAAATAAAAGCGGCTTACCTATATAATTTCACCAAATTTATTAGCTGGCCTGAAAATGATTCAGAGACATTTAATATTTGTCTTGTGGGTAAAGATCCCTTTGGTTCTATTATTAATCCCATTGAAACAAGAAAGGTAAAGAACAAACCCATTCGTTTATTTCGTCTAGAAACTACTGCTGATACCCGGCATTGCCAAATCGTTTATTTATCATCTTTAACAAAAAACCCAGCAACCTTAGTGGGTGTTTTAACCATTGCTTCATTAACTCCCTCCTTAACAGTAGGGGAGCTAAAGAGTTTTACTCAATCAGGAGGAATGATTGCCTTTTTTCAAAAACAGGGCAAAGTTAAGTTACATATTAATTTAACGGTTTTACGAAATAGTGACTTGGATATTAGCGCGAAATTATTAGAAGTCGCCGAGGTTTATGAGGGAGAGTCTAATGATTAAGCCTCTTCAAAACCTTTCTATACAAAAGAAATTAATTTCAATTTTACTTTTTTCCAGTATTTCCGGCTTAGCGATTGCTGCTTTTTTTATATTGCTACTGGAAATAACCGTTTTCAAACAAAATGCAGAAAATGAATTGTCAACAATGGCAGAATTGATTGGTAATCGAAGTACTGCAGCTTTATCGTTTGATGATGCTAGTTTAGCGAAAGAAAACTTATCCTCTCTTGAACAAGTAAAAACTGTTCAATTTGCTTGCCTTTATGATAAGCAAGGAAAACTGTTTACTTCTTTTAAAGTGACTGCTTACCAGGGAAGTGCCTGTCCAGATCTATACGCAGGTCAAATAACAAATTTTAAACAGACATCACTTAATGTATACAAAACCATAATACTGGATGCTGAGATATTCGGGGTTGTTTATATACATGCAAACTTAGAAGAAGCCTTTTTACAAAAACTTCAGTTTATTATATTACTTTTTGTGGTGTTATTGTTGGCCACTGTTGTTACTTTCTTGTTAACAACACCTTTACTCCGAGTTATTACCGCACCGCTGAAAAAACTGTTAACAACAGTGAATAATATTAGCAAGCAACAAGACTTTTCTCAACGAGCGCATAGACAAAGTAATGATGAAGTGGGAGAGTTGGTTGATGCTTTTAATAACATGGTTGAAACAGTGGAGCATCAAAATAATGCCCTGATAGTTGCAAAAAACCATTACCTTGCTCTTTATGATGATAACCCGACGATGGTGTTTCACCTGAGTGCTAATGGTGATATTGTCTCTGTCAACCGGTTTGGTGCTAAACAGTTAGATTTAACCAGTGAAAAATTAAGAAACCGGTCAATTTTTGACTTTATCCATCCAGATGATATGCAGGCTGCAAAAATGCTGTTTGATTTGTGTATTGCTTCCCCACATAAAGTTCATAAACAAGAGATCAGAAAAGTTTGTCGAGATGGACGAATTATTTGGGTACGGGAAACAGCTCGAATCATTAACACAGAGCATCAACAAAATAACTTCTTGCTGGTTTGTGAGGATGTAACAGAAACCAAGAGACTCTCTGCGAAAATTGAATATCAGGCCAGCCATGATGCCTTAACAGGATTAGTTAATCGAACTGAATTTGATACGATTCTTCAGATGACAGTAGAAAAAGCAAAGCATGATGATGATGAACATGCTCTGTGTTATCTGGATCTGGATCAATTTAAAGTCGTCAATGATACCAGTGGACATATGGCTGGGGATGAGCTGTTAAAGCAATTAGGTGATGTTTTAAAAGCTCATCTCAGAAAGGGAGATTTATTGGCGCGTCTGGGGGGAGATGAGTTTGGTGTGTTGATGAATGATTGTTCTCTTGAGCATGCATTTCTAGTCTGTGAGCAATTAAGGAATGTTGTTCGAGATTTTCAATTTGCCTGGGAAGATAGAAGCTTTTCGGTTGGTGTGAGTATTGGTATTACATCAATAAATATATCTACTGGTAATGCGGTTGATATTTTAAAAGAGGCCGATGCAGCCTGTTATGCAGCAAAAGATAAAGGGCGAAACCGAGTTCACGTGTTTAGGCCGGATGATGAGGAACTGGCTTCAAGACAGGGAGAAATGCAATGGGTGGAAAAAATTCAAAAGGGGCTGGATGAAAACTGTTTTGTTTTGTACGGTCAGCTTATTGTCCCCATCTCAAGCGATAAGGAAGGCTTGCATTTTGAAACCTTAGTTCGCTATATAGACGAAAATGGTAACACGATTCCACCAGGTGCTTTTTTGCCTGCTGCTGAACGTTATAATCTGGCAACAGCCCTGGATAAATGGGTTATTTCTCATCTATTTGAGTGGCTGGCAAAGCACCCTGATTGTTTAGACAAATTGACCATATGCTCGGTTAATTTATCAGGGCTGTCCTTATCTGATGAATCTATGTTTGATTTTATTACTAAAATATTTAGCGATTATTGCATTCCAAAACATAAGATTTGTTTCGAAATCACAGAAACAGCAGCCATAGGTAATTTAAATAGTGCGACTAAGTTTATTCAGAAGTTGCGAGGAATGGGTTGTTCTTTTTCACTGGATGATTTTGGTAGTGGTCTTTCCTCTTTTGCCTATTTAAAAAACCTGCCTGTTGATTATTTAAAAATTGATGGCTTATTTGTTAAAGATATTCTTGATGACAAAGTAGATTTAGCCATGGTGAAATCGATTAACGAGGTTGGGCATGTGATGGGGAAGAAAACCATTGCAGAGTTTGTAGAGAATAAAGAGATATTCGACTTGTTAAATGAGCTAGGTGTCGATTATGCTCAAGGCTATGGAATTGCTAAACCCGTACCATTAGATGAGCTTTTATGACTGCTTTGGCTGATAAAGCGAATATAGATAATTTAAGGAGAAACATCTCTCCAGTTATCTTTATTCTGTTTTTGTATTGCCTTGCTTTTAATTTAAAAAGCGAAACCTTAGATGATAATTTTTTTGACTTAAGTTTAGAGCAATTAGCCGATATTCAGATTACTTCGGTGGCTAAAAAGCCGCAAAAGTTAAGTTTGGCAGCTTCCTCCGTTTTTGTACTGAATCAGCAAGATATTCTACGATCAGGTGTAACAACGATTGCGGATGCTTTAAGAATGGTGCCTGGGGTGCAGGTTGCAAAATTAGACTCAAATAAATGGGCAGTGTCTATTAGGGGCTTCAATGACATTTTCTCAAATAAATTACTTATCTTAATGGATGGGCGTACGGTTTATTCCCCTTTCTTTGGCGGAGCCTATTGGGACACAGTCGATACAGTCTTACAAGACATAGATAGAATTGAAGTTGTAAAAGGTCCGGGTGGCACTTTGTGGGGGGCGAATGCTGTCAACGGTGTGATTAATATTAGTACCAAAAAAGCCAGCGAAACGGCTGGTTTGCTAGTCAGTGCCTTGGCGGGTAATGAAGAAAGGGGTGAGCTTAATATCAGATATGGTGGGGATATTAATACAGATACACACTATCGAATATATGCAAAAGGGTTTGAAAAAGATGAAGCTGAAAATGGCGTAGATGATTGGCGGATGGGGAGAGCCGGGTTTAGGCTGGATAGTGAGCTCAAGCAAGACAATAATCTCACTTTTCAAACTGAGGTTTATCTGGGGGAAGAAGGAGAAATGGCCTCTGCAGCCACGAATGTAGCTCCTTTTGGAAATTTCGCCAGTACCACCGATGTTTTTGGTGGTCATGCATTATTTCGCTGGAACCGTGATTTAGCTGATGACTCAGACTTAAGTTTTCAAGCTTATTATGATCGCGCTGAAAGAGAACATTTTTATATTAAAGATAGGCGAGATACGGTAGATTTAGATTTCCAGCATCGATTTCAGAGTATTTGGCAGCAAGAATTTGTGTGGGGTCTGGGGTTTCGTTATATTACTGATGAAATTGCTGCAGGCAGTTTAATGGCTGTGTCACCTCAACAGCGATCAGATCAAATATACAGTGCCTTTATTCAGGATGAAATTAGTTTAATTGATGAACAATTAATTTTAACCGTAGGTTCAAAAATTGAACACAATAGTTATACCGGGTTTGAATATCAGCCCAGTGCCCGATTGCTGTGGAAACCTTTTGCTCAACACAGTTTATGGGGGGCAATTTCTCGGGCAGTGAGAGTGCCTAGTCGAGGAGAGCAAGATAGTACCATCCATCGTGGTTTTGCTGCACCAGGAGTGATTATGAATATTCTGGGTAGTCGGGAGATGGATGCTGAAGAATTACTTGCTTATGAATTAGGCTATCGCTTTCTGGGTAAGCAGTTTAGTCTTGATCTAAGTCTGTTTTATAATGAATATGATAATCTTCGATCAGTTGAACAGACTGCGCTTATAGGCGCAGTGCTTCCTCTTGTATTGGATAATAAATTATATGGGGAAACTTATGGGCTGGAATTAGCCGCAAGCTGGCTTGTAAATGAAGACTGGCGACTCTATGCTGGTTATTCTTTTATTCAAATGCAGTTACATGCTTTAGCATCAAGTACTGATGGATCAGAAGAACAAGATGAGGGTGATACGCCGCATCATCAATTTAATCTCCGCTCATTATGGCAAGTTGCTGAGAGCTGGCAATTAGATACGACATTGAGGTATGTTGATTTAGTGAGAGGCACTCAAGGACTTGGCGCTAAAGAATCTGTGAAATCATATTTGACTGTAGATCTTCGGGTCGCATGGCAAGTGCATGAGTCGCTAGCGCTTTCGCTAGTTGGGCAAAATTTGTTAGGTAAGCATAGAGAGTTTCGTGGATCAACTGTTGAAACTCAAGCAACTGACGTCGAACCTAGTATTTTTTTAAAATTAGACTTTAATTACTAGCTTAGTAGATGAATTAACATGATAGAAAAAATGGCTAGTCGCATACCAATTAAGCTTATATATACTTTGTTCAGTTCTGTGATGAGTTTCTCTGCTGTTGCTGAAGAAATGGATGATTTTTTTGCTATGTCCCCGCTGGAGCTGGCAAATGTTTCTGTCACTATTGCTACAGGTACTGCAAAGCCAGCCTACCAATCGGCAGCAGTGACTACTGTTATAACGGCTGAGCAAATTGAGAGCATGGGAGCAACTGAATTGCATCAGGTCTTAGAAACAGTGCCTGGTTTACATGTCCGTATTCAGGCCGTAACCAATGATGTCGTTTATTCGATGCGAGGAATAAGTAATGAAGTCAATGCGCAAGTGTTGATTATGCTAAATGGGAGTCGTTTTTCGGTGCCCTATAAAGGGAGTAGCATGACAGGTATGATAGTACCCGTTGAAGCCATTCAGCAGATTGAAGTCATTAGAGGGCCTGGGTCTGCTTTATATGGTGCGGATGCTTTTGCTGGTGTGATTAATATTATTACCAAAAAAGCAAAGGATATTGCAGGTACAGAAATTGGTATTCGCGGGGGCTCATGGGATACTCAAAGTATCTGGGGGTTACACAGTAATCAGTGGATGGGCTGGGATATTGCGACCACTCTACAATATGCCCATAACAATAACGATGACGATAGAATTATTTCTTCCGATGCACAAACAGCGTTGGATACTAGCTTTGGAACCAATGCATCAGTTGCTCCTGCTGAAATGCAGACAGCTGTAGAAAGATGGAATGCTCATTTAAACTTGCAAAGAAAACACTGGGATATTGGCTTTTGGGCGTTTAATGAAGTGGATGCCGGTTTACGTGCAGGGGCAGGAGGAGCATTGGATGATGAAGGAAGTTTTGATGGCGAGAACTATTTAGCCGATTTGAAATTCTCAACTGAAGATACTATCGAGGATTGGGAGTTACTGGCTAAAGCCAGTTATTTATTTACTAATATTGATACTGAGATACATAACTTTCCAGATGGATCCACATTGCCGATTGATGGTAATGGAAATATTAATCCAACAATTCCCTTTGTGCTGACCCCCACTTTATTTCCTGATGGTATGCTTTCTAAAGTAGGGATAGAAAACCAGGTGGCATCGGTTGATATCAGTGCTATTTATAAAGGCTTTGATAAGCATTTGTTAAGGTTAACCGCTGGTTTTCGTTATGAACAGGTGCATACAACAGAGAGTCGTAATTTTGGTAAAGGAATACTTGATGGTACTGAAACAACAGTTAATGGTGTTCTGACTGATGTAACAGGTACTGAGCTGGTTTTTTTACCCAATTCGCATCGTTCAATTTGGTCATTAACTTTGCAGGATGAATGGCAGCTTGCCCAGGATTGGCAATTAACGGCTGGTGTCCGATATGATGAGTATTCTGATTTTGGCAGTACCATTAACCCTAGAGTGGCATTGGTTTGGGATATTAATCAGCAATTAAGCAGTAAACTATTGTATGGACAGGCTTATAGAGCGCCTAGTTTTTTAGAGCAGAAACAGCAAAACAGCCAGTTATTTATTGGTAATTCAGGCCTTGAGCCAGAGACGATAGAGACGATAGAACTGGCTTTCGATTATCACCCCTTATCTAATTTAAGATTGGCGAGTAATTTTTATTATTACAAGATTGAGAAAATGATTGCTGTTTCTTCTGCCTCTGTGGCCACGGTGACTAATACCGAAGGTCAAACTGCTTATGGTGCTGAATTTGAATGGGACTGGAAGTTTCATCAGCAATGGAATTTGAAAGGTAATTATGCCTGGCAAAATGCTAGAAATGAAGAGACTAAAAGGCGGGTGGCGACAGTACCCGAACATCAGGTTTATGCGGCAGTCAGCTGGAACTTTTTGCCGCAATGGCAGATACAGAGCCAAATAAATTGGTTGGGGCATAGACTTAATTCAGTGGATAGTCCAGAGAATGATCTTTTAAAAGATTATCAAACAGTTGATGTGACATTAAATAGTCATCGCTTTTTTGGCTATGTAGACTTCTCAGCATCAGTGCGCAATGTTTTTGATGAGCATGGTAAGGAAGCTGCCATTAACAGTTATAAAGAAAATTTGCCGATTGCCAGTCGTAGTTTTTATCTGCAAACAACAATCCATTTTTGAAAAATAGACTCCCCTGTAATGGCGAGCTGTATTTAATTCGTGGTTTTTATCCAGAAGAGCAGGCGAAGCAGTTATTTAATCAGTTATTGAAAACCTTAGCCTGGCGTGAAGAGCAAATATTTCTTTATGGACGCTGGCTAAAAGTGCCAAGACTTATGTGCTGGTATGGTGATAAAAATGCAGAATACCGATATTCAGGAGTAAATCATCAGCCTTTACCATGGACTGATGCTTTATTATCTATCAGACAAAAAATTCAGTCATTTTACCCTAGTGATTTTAATAGCGTTATGGCTAATCTTTACCGTAATGGCTCGGATTCTATGGGCTGTCATGCAGATAACGAGAAAGAATTGGGTGAAAACCCAGTGATTGCATCGTTAAGTTTGGGTGAGGAGCGTCTATTGAGGTTTAGGCATCAACAGAGTAAAGAGAAGCTGGATCTGATTTTGAGAGAGGGTGATTTATTGATAATGGCGGGTGAAATTCAACATCATTGGCGTCATGAATTGCCGAAAACAAAAAAGCTTAAAACAGAACGGGTTAATTTAACCTTTAGGCATGTGTTCCAAACAGATCGGTAGAGACGTAGCATGCTACGTCTCTACGGAAATTGTTAATTAATCGCTTTAAAACCAATATCTGTACGATAAAAAACATTATTCCAGCTGATTTTATCTGTCAATTCATAAGCTTTGTTTTGCGCATCGGCAATATCACTACCTAGAGCGCAAGCACATAAGACTCGTCCGCCAGATGTTACTATATTACCGTCTTTCTCTGCGGTGCCAGCATGAAACACTTTACTGTCAGCTTGCTCTGTATCAGTTAAGCCTGAAATAACATTCCCTTTTTCATAGCTATCAGGGTAGCCACCTGCTGCTAACACAACACCAAGCGCTGGGCGTTCATCCCATTCAGTCGTTGTATTTGCAAGGTCTTTGTCTAAAGCAGCTAAACATAAATCAACCAGATTGCTTTTTAAGCGCATCATAATGGGTTGAGTTTCAGGATCACCAAAACGACAGTTATATTCTAAAACCTTAATTGAGCCATCTTGATTAATCATTAAACCTGCATACAAGAAGCCAGTGTACGGAACACCATCATCGCGCATGCCTTTAAGAGTTGGATTAATCACTTCATCCATCACTCTTTTATGTATTTCAGGAGTAACAATAGGCGCCGGTGAATAGGCTCCCATACCACCTGTGTTAGGACCTTTATCAGCATTATCTCGCGCTTTATGGTCCTGAGAGGTGGCCATTTCTAAAGCATTATCACCATCGGCAATGACGATGAAACTGGCTTCTTCACCTGCGAGGAATTCTTCAATAACAACTCTATTGCCAGCTTCGCCAAAACTGTTACCGGATAGCATATCTTCAACAGCCGCTATTGCTTGTTGTTCTGTTTCTGCAACGATAACGCCTTTACCAGCGGCTAAGCCATCGGCTTTAACGACTATGGGAGCGCCTTTAGACTTGATATAGTCAACAGCAGCTTGAGTTTCAGTAAAAGTTTGGTATTCGGCTGTTGGAATATTGTGCCTGGCCATAAAATCTTTACAATAGGTTTTAGAACCTTCCAGTT
>ENA-OSET01003445-OSET01003445.1-sediment-metagenome-genome-assembly--contig:-NODE-3445-length-14516-cov-3.416095_pt1 | contig 14516 bp, 14 predicted proteins | sample MGYA00237882_ERZ534229 | MGnify/ENA primary metagenome ERZ534229 (study PRJEB26408, sample SAMN06266212) | sediment metagenome | isolation source: Hudson Canyon methane seep mesocosm | place... | reverse complement strand
TCATTGTTGCCAACACGCCCCAGGCACTCAGTAATTGTTCCTGCACACGCGACACACGCGTCAGCATTTTAAAGGCCGGCCTCAAGTCATCGTTCGCAATCAAAGTGGCGGCAGTGCGAGCCTCATGCAGGCACAACTTCATCCATAACTCAGAGGCTTGGTGAATGACAATAAACAGCATTTCATCGTGTTTATCAGAGCGGGGGTTCTGGCAGTTGAGGATACCCTCAAGATTCAGGTATTGGCCGTAACTGATGTCCTGGTCCCAGTGGATTTTCTCATCGCTGATATCAACAGCGTGAGCCCCTTCAATTGACTTGTCTTGCATGGCGATTGATCTCTTGGAAAATACTTGTAATCAAATCAGTTTATGGCCAAACTCAACTTGAGTGAATCTCATAAAACTCATTGGATGTATTAATTAAATTCATACTGCTAAAGGCCAACCAGAGCCATGCCCACTAAGCTCAGCACCAGACACCTTCAAATGATTGCCCAGGTCGCCGATTCGGGCAGTGTATCGGAGGCCGCCAGTCATATCGGTGTAACGCAGTCAGCTCTCAGCCATCGCATAAAAGAGGCGGAAAGATTACTCAATACCATCCTGTTTTACCGAGAGAACAAGAAGCTGATGCCCACCAATGCAGGCAAACGCCTGCTGGCGGCCGCCCGAGTGGTGCTCGGTGAAATTGAGCGGGCCGAAAACGACATCGACAAACTCTCGGAAGGCATTGAGCACGTGGTTCGTCTCGGGCTTGAAACCTACTGTAACTATAGTTGGCTACCGGGGTTTCTGAAGCGATTCGAACAGAATTACCCAGCGGTTGGGGTTGAGGTGATTGCCGATGTCTCGCAGAACCCCTATGCCGCACTGAGGAAGGGTCTCATTGACCTGTCAATCGTCTCGGGGATTGTTCACCCCGGCACACTAAAAGCCACCCGTCTTTTCGAAGACGAAATGATTGCTGTAGTGCCCAAGGGTCACCGACTATCGAAAGAAAAATGCCTTATGCCGGAAGATTTTGAAAAGGAAACCTACATCGCCTACCACACCAATCCGGAACGCGGCCGGGAGTATGAGCAGTTTTTTAGTCGCTATCAGATTTTGCCACGGAAAGTTATCCGGGCGGGGGTGACAGAGGCGGTTATCGCCTTTGTTGCCGCAGGCCAGGGTATTTCGATATTGCCACGCTGGACCATTAAACCCTATCTCGACAAATACACGATTTCTGCTGTGCCCTTGACGGAAAAAGGGTTACCACTGGAGTGGCATGCCCTCACCCGTATGCTCGACCAGGCAGACTCCCCTGCTAACCTGTTTGTTCAGGCGCTTCAGCTAGAGGACTTGCAGTCTCTATAAAAAGCAGCTTATTCGATACCAATATCAAACATCGCTTCCAGGTCATGTTTGGAAAAGACCTTAAAAGCAATCAGGGTTTCAGTGTGCGTCACTTCTTCTTTTTTAGCGATGTCGCCGGAAATCAACTCTGCCAGCCGCTCATTGCTTTCGGCTCGAATCATGGCAATCAGGTCATAGCGCCCAGCCACTGAGAAAACCTCTGTTATGCCTTCCATACCGGCCAAGCTCTCTCCCACCGCGGAGGATGAACCCCGTTTAACATTCATTAATACTAGTGCTGATACCATGTTGTTTACCCTCAAAAATTTGCCCTAGAATAATTCCTATTCAAGACCACATCAAACCCTTTCAATAATTAACGCAATTCCTTGACCCATGCCGATACACATACTCACCACGGCATAGCGACCCTGGCAGCGCTCCAACTGACGCAGTGCAGTCAGGGCAATTCTTGCACCCGAGGCGCCCAGTGGGTGGCCCACGGCGATGGCGCCACCATTTGGGTTTACTCGGTTGTCGTCTTCCGCAATCCCAAGCAATTTCATACACCCCAGTGCCTGGGCAGCAAAGGCTTCATTGATTTCAATAACGTCCATCTCCGCCAGGCTCAAACCTGTTCGGGCACAGACTTTTTTAATGGCCTCTACGGGGCCAATTCCCATTATTCGTGGCTCTACCCCCGCAATAGCACCGGCTATGACCCGCCCCCGCGGGCTCATTTCAAGGCGCTCGCCAGCCTCTCGACTGCCGAGTAATAATGCTGCGGCCCCGTCGTTAATTCCAGAGGCATTGCCGGCGGTCACCACACCGTCCGGGAACAAAGGTTTAAGCTTTTCGAGCACGGCGAATGTTGAGTCGGCCCTGGGGTGCTCATCATGCGCTACGGAAACAGGTGGTTTTCTTCGACCTTGACTAAGCTCTACCGCCATCATTTCCTGATCAAAAAAACCGGTCTCACTGGCGCTCTGATATTTAGCCTGGGAGGACGCTGCAAAACGATCACACTGCTCTCGTGTGATTCCCCACTCGCGCGCAACATTGTTGGCCGTTTGCGGCATCGTGTCGTCGCCAACACTGGCTAGCAACACAGGGTTCGGAAAACGCGCACCGATGCTGGTATCAAACAACGCCCCATTGCGACTAAAGGCCGATTCAGCTTTGGCTAAAACAAAGGGTGCGCGGCTCATAGATTCCACACCCGCCGCAAGATAGAAATCACCATCGCCACAGTGAATTGCCCGGGCGCTGTCGAGCACTGCAGCAAGACTACTGCCACACAGGCGATTGACCGTTTGCCCACCGACGCCAATGGGCAAGCCTGCCAATAGACCTGACATGCGTGCCACATTTCTACAGTCTTCTCCAGCCTGATTTGTGGCCCCAACAATGATGTCTTCGAGCAAGGGCCCTGCACTGGCGTTTCTCGCCATCACCGCTTTTAACAAACCAGCCAATAAATCGTCAGCGCGAACAGATGAAAGTGAACCTGCATGGCGACCAAAAGGTGTTCGCAAACCGTCGTAGATATACGCGTTGTACATTTAATAATCCTTTATGACTGGATGAGATATCGCATCATTTCAGCGCGCAGCTCATCAGGTATACGCAAACTGCGTTCCCGTTCGGCATCCGTCTTTCCCGTGCCGGTACCGAGAGAAGTATAAACCAGAACATGGCTCGCTTTGAGCACGGTTTTATTCTGACAGTGGGCCTCGATCAATAGAGTACAAGCGCTGTTACCTATTTTTAAAACGGAGAGCTCAAATATCAGCACATCACCTAAACGGGCAGAACTCAAAAACTGGCACTCAACATTAACCGTTGGAAAACCTTCGCCGCGCTCAAGAACAATGTGTGGCAGTGGCCAATGCAAGGCCTCAGCCAACCAGTCCTCGACAACGTTGTTAATCATTTCAAAGTAGCGAGGGTAAAATACAATGCCCGCCGGATCACAATGTGCAAAACGTATTGTTGTCGATTGCTGATACGGTTTAACAAACATGAGTGGCTAACTTTCTCCCGGCGTGTTCTGTTCTTTATAGTGACGTTTGGGTTTCGCCTTACGCTGTAAAACTAACTGTGCGTCCCGCGCCTTACCCAGCACACTATAAGCTTGTTGCTGCCCAGACAGGTACTGCTGCTCCCACCCTTGATTGTCCTCTACGCCATAACTGGCCGCGGCGTGACGGGTGAAATAGGGATTCCAGAGATGTGGCCTGCCAACTGCGACCAAGTCTGCGCGCCTCGTGTGTAATACCGTATTAATTTGACCCGCATCGGTGACACTGCCAACCGTCATCGTTGCGATGTGAGGGACATTGCGAATAGCCTCTGAAAACTGCACCTGGAACATGCGGCCATAAACGGGTTCTTGGTCGGGTACGGTTTGGCCTGCGGACACATCAATTAAATCACACCCCGCATCACGGAAAGCCTCGGCAATCACAAAAGTGTCGGCCTCTGAAATGCCACCTTCCTTCCAGTCACAAGCAGAAATCCTAACAGACATGGGTTTTTCTGCGGGCCACACCTCGCGTATTGACGAAAAAACAGCGAGGGGAAACTTCAAGCGATTTTCAACACTGCCACCATAGCCATCACGTCTCTGGTTGGTTAACGGCGACAAAAAGGATCCCAGCAAATAACCATGCGCGCAATGCAATTCCAGCATGTCAAAGCCCGCACGCTCAGCTCTAATGGCGGCCTGTCTAAAATCATTGATCACCTTTTCCATTCCCTGTGAATCCAACTCAACAGGCACTGCTGACAAGCCGTCAAAATAGGGAATGGGGGAAGCAGAACTGATGGGCCAGTTTTTTTCTTCAGCGGCGATCGGATGATCCATCTTTTCCCAACCTAACTGGGTCGAGCCTTTGCGCCCCGAATGTCCGAGCTGCATACACATTTTGGTACCGGTATAGCGATGTGCAAAATCGACGATACGCTTCCATTGCGATTCCTGCGTGTCTGACCACATTCCCGGGCAGCCCAAAGTAATACGTGCTTCTGGCGACGGACAGGTCATTTCGGTGTACACCATGCCCATGCCGCCCTTGGCGTGCCCCGCGTAGTGCACCATGTGCCAATCCGTGAGATCGCCATTTTCATCGGCAGAATATTGAGCCATAGGAGACATAACAACGCGATTGCGCAGCTCCATTTCCCTCAGTTTGTAAGGTGTGAACATTGGTGTGGGGCGACTTTCTCGATAATCGTTACCTGTCTCTTCAAAGTAACGCTGATACCATTCCGTATCCGCTTTTTCAACAAAAGCGGGATCGCGCAAAATCAAGTTATCGTAGGTGACCGATTTGGATCGACACATGACCACCATGGCAAATTGCATGGGGCCCATGTCCCACGAGCGATCCATGTGTTCAAACCAGGCAAGAGAAACGTCGGCGTTGTGTTGTACAATTTGTGCGGGAACACGCCGTAATTTGTCGTAGGCCTGGAACGCCTGTTCAACACTTGTTTCTCCGTGCTCTATCACCGCATCGTGCAAACCGATGGCACATTCCATCGCCAGTTTTGTTCCCGACCCGATTGAAAAGTGGGCGGAGGCTTTTGCGTCGCCCAAAATCACGATGTTTTTGTAATGCCAATTATTGCAAAAAATTCTTGGGAACTGCCGCCACAAGGAGCGGTTTAAAATTAAACCGTGCCCATCTAACTCTTCAGCAAAAATCTCTTCCAGTTTGGCCCTTGATCCCTCTTCGTCAAACTCTTCGAATTGCCACCCCAACCAGCATTCATCAGACATTTCAAAAATCCAGGTCGAAAGCCCCGGTTCGTATTGGTATGTGTGGGCACAGATTAAACCGTGCTCTGTTTCTTTAAAAAAGTAAGTGAAGTCTTTCAAGGGGCGCTTTGAACCCATCCAGCAAAACCGATTGGATTTCATCACCGTGCTGGGCTGAAACTGCTCTTTGTAATATTCGCGAATGGGAGACCCAATACCATCGGCCGCCAGAATAATATCCGAGTCAGCAAAGCGAGTGATGAGTGTTTCTGGCTCAATGCGCGCCTCAAACGTCAGATTGACGCCAACTTCCACACAGCGTTCCTGTAACAGTGCTAACAAGCTGACTCTGGAGGTGCCGCAGAAACCGTTGCCCTCACAGCGGATATCCTCACCCTTAAAGCGAATAACAATGTCATCCCAATAAGCAAAATTATTGCGAATACGCTCGTAGGATTCACTGTCTCGAGACAGAAATTCCTCCAGGGTTTCATCGGAGAACACCACACCAAAACCAAAAGTATCGTCTGCGCGGTTTTGCTCAAACACTTCGATGTCCCAATCCGGGCGCTGCTTTTTAGTTAAGAGTGCAAAATACAGACCTCCCGGCCCACCTCCCACGACGGTTATCTTCACAATCAAGCTCCTGATTAGCCCACTCAAGCCGGAATTTCTGCGCCCCGCATCAGTGGCACTCTGATTTCTAACCCAGCAATACCCTACCTTTCAGCAGATTATTGACACTCGGTCACTGTTTGAAGAAACATATTACACCTTTTTAGTTTACATGTAATATATTTATATAGAATATAATCCTCCATTTGATTTCCGCCCTACAGACCCCGGTGCACCTGAGCCCAGCGTTAAGATTACGTGTAATATAATTATGTGGCTCACTATTCGATGTAATACAATACGTGCAATTAGGCTAGCATCTGACCGCACTCGGTCAATGTCATGACGGCAGCTGGCACATACCCAGGGTTCACCCAACATGCAAACAACAAGCGGCTCAGACAGCGACGATTCGAGTACTCTCTACCTAAAACTCTGGTTGCAGATGGCTAAATGCTCAAAAACCATTGAGCAGGAGATGGAGACCCGCTTCCAAAAGAATTTTAAACAGAGCCTGTCTCGCTTCGATGTCATGTCACAACTCAATCGCTGCAAACCGGATCGGCTGCCCATGGGTAAACTGGCACAGCAACTCATCGCCTCCAAGGGCAATATCACCCGGCTTGTTGATAGAATGATCTCAGAGGGACTGCTCGACCGGCAAGCCAGCCCGGAAGACCGCAGGGTCATTCAGGTGGGGCTGACCTCAAAAGGCCAAACACTGTTTGATGAGATGGCCGGCACCCACGCACAGTGGGCGGAGCACCTGCTTAACAAGTTGGATCTACCCGATAGCCGCCAACTGCTGGATTTATTAACTCGTGTCAATCGCGCCTTCAGTGAAGACAGTGCTCCTTAAAGTGCTTGCGCTAAAAGCTGTAAACCAAGGTCACGGAAGTCTCAGTATCCGCATGTTTTTTACCGCTTGGCACGGTATCGGTGTATTTCACGATGTAGGCGAGCTTTAGTGCCAGCTCACCCACAATGGTGGCCTTGATCGAAGATGTCGATTTAGAAATTGTATTTTCCGCACCGGATTCCATAGACAGCTCCTGCTCAAAAACCGCATTTTTGCTCACCGACCACTGATATTTACCATAAGCACGCAAAATGACTTCGTCTTCGGTATCCCCCTCCAGTTCATCCGCAATTTTACTCGCGCGGTAACCGGGGCCCGCCTCAATATCCAGGGTCATATTTTCGCGACTTTGCAAAAATGTTCGGCCATAACCCGCCGAACCTGTGGCCTGCCATTCAAAACCGCTAAAACGATCATCATCTAGAGAGGCATACATAAACCAATAACTGTTGTCGTCGCGTTTATAATCCAGCTTGTTAGAGATGAAATATTTTTCAGCTGAACGGCCTTCTTCTTCCCGGGTATTCAATGAATCAAAATGGGTAAGGTTCTTCCACTTCTCACCTTCGTAGGTAAGGTCTGCCCGAGTTTTTATCGTGGTGGTTTCAGTGTTTCCCGTTGTCGCTACATAACCCAGCTCCAAATCGGCCGACCAAGGTTTTTCTGGATCTGCCCGAAGATTTTGAGAACAGAGAAACAAAGCACCCAGACACATTGGGGCCGTTAACAGGTTTAATTGACGATTCAGCTTCATTGCTATCTCCAGGTCTTGAGCGCGATTTACCATTGCCGAACACTATTTAATAACGACATTAGATATGTGTGGCTGGATACCTGAACTATAGCCAATAAAGTGAGAGGTGGAGGAGCTACATAACTTCGCCGCCGGCGACCGTGATCGACTGGCCGGTGACAGCTTCGGCGCCGGGCGAACAGAGCCATAACACAGCATTGGCCACTTCGGCAGGCTGCACGAGGCGCCCCTGTGGGTTACTGGCGGTGAGGGTTTGCATGGCCTCTTCGGCACTTCGCCCGGTTTTTTCAACAATGGTTTCTATAGACTTTTGAATCAAAGCCGTTTCGGTGTAACCCGGACACACAGCATTGACGGTGATATTTTTTGTCGCGGTTTCCAGTGCCAGTGATCGAGTTAAACCCAGAGTGCCGTGTTTTGCCGCACAATAGGCGGAGACGTATCCATAACCCTTTAGCGCAGCGGTACTGGCAATGTTAACAATACGGCCTTCGCCGGTTTTGCGCATATCCGATAAAGCCTCCCGACAGCAGAAAAATACGCTGCTCAGGTTGACTGATATCATGTCGTGCCAAAGTTCGTCCGACATGGATTGCAAAGGAGACGTATGCGCCTGACCCGCATTGTTGATTAAAATGTCGATGGGGCCAAAGTTATCCCGCGCGGATTGAAACGCCTTCTTCACCCCGCCGCTATCGGTCACATCTAGCTGAATAGCCTGGGCGCTAGGCAATTGAGAAGCTTTAGCCTGCAAGGGGGCCAGGGTCCGCCCCATCAAACTGACCTTTGCGCCCTCGGCGGCCAAGGCATCCACAATCGCTGCGCCAATACCCTTTCCTGCACCGGTTACAACCACATGTTTATCGGATAGCGGCATCTTATCTTCACCTTCTTTTTGCCAAAATAACTAAATACCAAACAACCCCAGCATAGCCATTAAACAAGCCTTATACGATCAAACACCTGAGACTAAGGGGCAAAGCCAATATATTATGTTACATGTAATATATTTGCTAGTAATTGATTATACCCCTACAATGAGCCTCATCGCCATCAAGCCAGAAAGCGCTATATTCTTTATAACGCCTACGTTTCATGAACACAAAAGATGGCTAGCCCTCTAAAGACAGGAGCAGGACCCATGCGAGACAGGAACCGATTTGACCCGGCCACCTTTGAGCCCCAGCACTTTCTCTGGTCTTTCCATCAGGGTGTCGCCACGATTACCCTGAATATTCCGGATAAAAAAAACCCGCTGACGTTTGATTCCTATGCAGAGCTGAGGGACACCTTTCGCGACTTGGTTTATGTCGACGATGTGAAAGCGGTTGTCATCACGGGAGCGGGTGGTAACTTTTGTTCCGGTGGAGATGTGCACGACATTATCGGCCCTTTAACCCGGATGGATATGCGCAATCTTCTGGAATTCACTCGCATGACCGGCGACCTGGTGAAAGCCATTCGCACTTGCCCACAGCCCATTCTTTCCGCAATTGACGGCATTTGTGTGGGGGCAGGAGCCATTATTGCGATGGCCAGTGACATGCGTTACGGCACCACCGGCACCAAGGTAGGTTTTCTGTTTACCCGGGTAGGCCTCGCCGGCTGCGACATGGGAGCGTGCGCCATATTGCCACGCATTATCGGTCAGGGCCGAGCCTCTGACCTGCTGTACACCGGCCGCATTATGCGCGGTGAAGAAGCGGAGCGGTGGGGATTTTTAAATCGACTCTGTGAACCTGAACATGTTTTGAGTGAAACCCAGGCACTCGCCCAGCAATTACTGGAAGGGCCGACTTTCGCCCACGGCATGACAAAAAACATGCTGCAACAAGAATGGAACATGAGCATTGATCAGGCCATTGAGGCCGAGGCCCAGGCTCAGGCAATCTGCATGCAAACGGCTGATTTTGAACGCGCCTACAAAGCCTTCGTCACCAAACAAACACCAGAATTTGGAGGCAACTAATGACCGATACAAGTTACCAACACTGGCCCTTTTGGGACGATGTGCACCGCGAGCGAAAAAACGACATTGAAAACTGGTGTGCCCAAAACCTGGACGCCGCTCCACACGGAGACATCGATGTTGACGCCGAATGCAAGGCTTTGGTCAAACAACTAGCAGAGGGCGGATTTCTAAAATACGCCGTCGCCATTCGAGCGGCAGATGAGACTCTGGATGTGCGCAGCATGTGTCTGATGCGTGAAACTCTGGCTCGATACTCTGGCTTGGCAGACTTTGCCTTCGCCATGCAATGCCTGGGCAGCGTCGCCATTAGCCTGTTTGGTTCTGACGCGATTCAGCAAGAATATTTAAACGACGTGCGCTCCGGCGACAAAGTGGCGGCTTTTGCACTCACCGAGCCCGAGGCGGGTTCCGATGTTGCCGCCATGAGTACAACAGCCACAGAAGAAGGCGATCACTATGTGCTCAGTGGCGAAAAGACCTTTATTTCTAACGGTGGTATCGCTGACTTTTACACGGTTTTTGCGCGCACGGGCGGACCGGGCGCCAAAGGTATCAGCGCATTTATTCTGGATGCCAATACACCTGGCTTAGAGATCGCTGAACGCATAGAGGTCATTGCCCCCCACCCTCTGGCTCGCATTACGTTTAACAACTGCAAAATTCCCAAACACAAAATGCTAGGCGAAGCCGGACAAGGTTTCAAAGTCTCTATGGCGACACTAGACGTCTGCCGCTCAACAGTCGGCGCAGCGGCCCTGGGTTTTTCCCGGCGCGCACTCGATGAAGCCCTACTGCGCACCAGCACACGCGAGCTGTTTGGCTCACCCATGACAGAGATTCCCGGCGTGCAAACTCAGTTGGCAGAGATGGCGTTAAATATCGACATCAGCGCCCTGTTGATCTACCGCGCAGCCTGGACAAAAGATTGCGTGGCTGACCGAGTGACCCGTGAGGCGGCCATGGCAAAACTGTTTGCCACAGACTCCGCTCAACAAACAATCGACGCGGCTGTCCAGCTCTTTGGTGGGCTGGGGGTTACCAGCGGCGTAAAAGTCGAGGAGCTCTACCGCGAAGTTCGTGCCTTACGTATCTATGAAGGTGCCTCTGAGGTTCAAAAGTTAATCATTGCTCGCCAAACACTAATCAATGAAGGAGCGGCGTAAGAGATGCAATTTATTCAACCCGATGGCTGGCCCCAACCCAAAGGCTACTCAAACGGCGTTTTAGCGGAAGGCAAAACGCTTTACGTTGGCGGCCAGATTGGCTGGGATGAAAACGAGCAATTTCAAAGTGATGACTTCTCAGATCAAGTGCGAAAAACTTTGGAGAACACTGTAGCGATATTAAGAGCCGGCGGCGCAAAACCTGAACATATTACTCGCATGACCTGGTATATCACCAATAAACAGGAGTATTTGGGCGCACTGAAAGCAGTAGGGCAAGCCTACCGAGACGTCATTGGCAGACATTTTCCCGTCATGGCAATGCTGCAAGTTGTCGCCTTGATGGAAGACCGGGCCAAAGTTGAAATTGAAACGACAGCGGTTATCCCAAACAACTGACTCCGGAGTGACTACACACACTCCCCCCCGACAGACTTTCGATCTAACAAGCAGTTTTCTGATATTCGCCTATTCTAAAGCAATGGGGTCAATAACAGGGGTCGAACATGGTCAAAGTCTGTCAACAAACATCGCACCTCATTGAAGCGGTGGGCGCGAGAGCCAAGTCCTACTTACAGGAAGAGTCCAATATATCCACGCGGAATATTAGCTACGATTTTTATAACGTAAACAACCTTGAATTGAATTATCTCACGTCCATCATGGCTGTTGAGGGCCACCTGGACGTGCTGTTTGCCTTTAGCTTTGACAAAAACATCGCCAAAAAAATCATGGAAGAGTATACCGCTGAATTACCCTCTCCCAACGACAACCCTGAAGACTACATTGAAGAAACGGTTGCCGACCTCATCAACATTGTTCTCGGCAATGCGCTGGGTGAGTTCAACATTGGCGGGGAAGCAATCAGAGTTTCTCCCCCAATCGTCATTTCAGGTGCAAAAAATATCCACAAAAACAAAACAGCCCAGTTTCTGACAGCAGAACTGGGAACCGATTTTGGCAAGCTGCAGATTCACTGCATTGGTCCCCGTGAATTATTTGATCCACAACTCAATTACATTGGAGAGAATTAACATGAGTTCACTAAATGTGATGGTGGTTGACGACTCCGAAATCACTGTGAGAAAAATAACAAAAATACTTGAGGATATTGGTCACAAGGTGATTGCCAGCTGCCCCAGCGGTAAGGAAGTGGAACAAACCTACCGCCGTGTGAACCCAGACATTGTTACGATGGACATTACCATGCCGGATATCGATGGCATCGAAGCCACACGGATACTGGTCAGACAGTTCCCGGATGTAAAAATAGTTATGGTAACGTCGCACGGTCAGGAGCAGATGGTCATGGAAGCAATTTCTGCAGGTGCATTAGGTTACGTATTAAAACCAATCAAACCGGAAAAGTTAAAAAACACCATCGAAAAAGTTGTTGCCAGTCAAAGGGGCCTGCCCAATGACGGATAGGGAACTACACACCCCTGAAGCCAAGCTATTTGTTGGCCTTTTTGACGCCATACCGTTTGGTATATACGTGGTTGACATTGAAACTCTCGATCTCATTTATACTAACGGCCTCCTGAAGGAAAACCTGCCCTCTCATAGTAGCAAAAAATGTTATGAGGCCATCTACAATCTGAGTTCGCCTTGCTCCCACTGCAATATAAAAAAATTAAAACAAAAAAAAACGGAATCACCTCAATACATTGATGTATACCAGCATTTTAACGAATGCAACGATCGATGGTATCAAATGCAGGACAAGTCTCTCACATGGCCCGATGGCAGAGAGGCCAAATATTCTATTGCCGTTGACATTACCGACATGAAAGAGGTGCAAAACCGACTGGCAGAAGCCCATGCTGAACTGGCAATCAACAATCGTAAGTTGGCGGAAGCGGCCATCACCGACATGCTCACACAACTCAATAACCGCCTGAAACTTGAGATTGAGTTTGAGCGAGAAATGGAACGATGCGAACGCTACAATATTTCCATGAGCATTATTCTTATCGACTTGGACAACTTTAAAGCGGTGAACGATAACTTTGGCCATCCAGTAGGAGATGTTGTGCTCATCGAATCAGCCAAACGATTTAAGAAGAGCATTAGAGGTAACGATATTCTCGGCCGGTGGGGAGGGGAAGAGTTTATGGTAATTTGCCCAGAAACAAATCTGGAGGCGGGATTGTTAGTGGCAGAAAAATTGAGATCGACACTGGCGGATTCAGATTTTCCTGTCGTCGGCCCAGTAACGGGCAGCTTTGGTTTGGCGCATTTTCAGAAAGGAGACACAATAAAGGAACTTATCTCTAGATCGGACCAGGCGCTATACACCGCCAAGTCCGATGGCAGAAACTGCGTCCGAAAGCTGTAGATAGGCAGGCGACACTCTCTATGGACAGAGCTTACCCACAATTATTTCCCTACCGTGTCGCTTTTTGGGTCTTTGTGTTCTTCTGCAGTTTCTGGAGTGTGTATTGCAGTGCGGAGTTTTCACTTAGCAAACAAGAAAAGGCGTTATTGGAGGCACATGGAAAAATCAGTGTTGTAAACGATGCGGCCTATCCACCGATAGATTATTATGACAATGGAAAAACCAAAGGCGCAACTGCTGATTTCTTTGAGCTAATTAGTGAGATAAGCGGGATAGAGTTTGAGTATGTTACCAGTGAGGACTGGAGCTTTCTAATTGAAGAGTTCAAACAGAATCGAATTGACGTTATCCACTCTGTCTCCATTACCTCGGCTCTGGACGACACCACATTCTTCAGCACCCCCTACTTCAGATCGGCAACTGCACTTTATTCCAACACTGATAATATCCTGGATACAGACCTTTCAACTCTCAGCGGAAGAACTCTCGCCATTCCCAGCGGATACGAAGATATCGAGTTCCTTAAAACGGAACATCCAAGCATTCAAGTCATAGAAACTAAGACCTTGATCGAAGCAGCCACGTTGGTAGCAAATGGTGACGCCGATGGCATGTTGGGTGAAGCAGTGGTCATTGACTACATTCTTTCGCAGTACTATATACCCAAAGTGCAATTTACAGGTGTGGTAAACCAACAAGGAAATAACGTCGAAGATCTAAACTACCGATTCGGTGTTCTAAAGTCCAAACAATGGTTATTCGACATAGTCAACAGGGCATACCAAAGTATTGAGGAGCCACAGATCACAGAGATTTTTAATCGCTGGGCACATAATTCCAATAGAAAAACAGGCAATAGCCGGCTAAAGAGAACAGAGTCCGACTACCTGCTGAAGGCAGGCATATTAAAAGTTTGCATGGGCGAAAGCACCAACCAACTTCAACGCCTACTGTGGGAGCAAACAACAAAAGATCTTGAAATCAACTATGAAATTATCATTGATGATGCTTATAAGTCTGAGGAAAGACGGTATTTACATAAAATTTGTGATATCTGGGGCCCCTTAGGCATTACGCCAAACCGCATGAAATCGATGGACTTCACTACGCCCATCGCGACACACCCAATTCAAATAATTCACCGCAGAGGTCAAAACAACAACGTCGACATTGAAACACTTCGAGGGGAAAAAATCGCCGTAATTGAGAATTCAGTTACTGAAGAAATGATCGAAATATACTACCCATCGATTGAAATGATAAAAGTAAAAAATGGACCGGACGGATTCAAAAAAGTTGTCGACGGGGTTGTAGAAGCGTTTATAGCAACATCACTAACAACCGGCGCACTTTGGGCTTCTGATATGGGCGAGTTATTAAGCAGGGGAACCAATCTCCCCTCTCACATCTCTCTGCACATCAGCTTCGGAATCAACCCTTCAAAGCCAGAACTTTTTACCCTACTTAATCGAAACATGAAGAATACCGATCAGAATCTTTACAACAGCACCCTCGACCTGTTCGCAAAAAGCATAATATCTCGACAGAAATTAGGACTGAGCCATTCTGAATGGGGAGCTCTGCTTCAGAAAGGGGAGATTAATGTTTGTTACGAACTCATAGAACGGCAGATCGCCTCACCCTTGTGGACACTCATCGCTGACAAACTATCGGTAAAGACTAATGCTCAGGAATTCGATAACGCAAGTGAAC
>ENA-OSET01003444-OSET01003444.1-sediment-metagenome-genome-assembly--contig:-NODE-3444-length-14517-cov-19.343837_pt1 | contig 14517 bp, 11 predicted proteins | sample MGYA00237882_ERZ534229 | MGnify/ENA primary metagenome ERZ534229 (study PRJEB26408, sample SAMN06266212) | sediment metagenome | isolation source: Hudson Canyon methane seep mesocosm | place... | reverse complement strand
TCAGCCCCTCAACGATGCTCATTTATTTTATCCATTTGAGAATTTTGTTAAGAGTTGCAGCATGCATACAGATACAGCAACAGCCAATATTTTGATAAATGCTTATGGCGCGCCAGAAACTCATTTCATGGCGTTTAATTCATTTGATTTTTTCTCAAGAGAAATCTGAATCACAGATCATTAAATCGTCACCTCCTCATTTAACAGCATTACGGGGTTAACTTCAAAAACTTTATCAATCATTAAAGTTAATACTAAACAAACCCAGTAATCTATTTATTTCATAACAATATACTTATTTCAAATTGCAAATAACCTCTTCGCCAATGATATTTCTCTCGTAATTGTTTTAACATTGATGTTTAGGTATGCAACCAAAGAAATCGAACATAAATTTATTGAAACTGACGGGGGTTTCCCTCTTTGAAACAGTAGCCTTACATGGGAAAATATTGATTAACTCTCGTACAAAATCAAAGTTCAACGTGCTCGCGTAGGCAGTAAACATAAAGTACCGAGAGAGAAAAATCGCGTTAGATAGATGCTATTTGCAACCTACTATAAATTTTCTCGCTAAACAAAAACACTACAGTTACATGCTTGGCACGGAGAAAATCCAAGTTATGCCACGAGACAACATCAGAAAAGTTCACCAGAAACACCAACAGGCGCTTGGCATGATAAGTCTGTGCAGCATTGCAAAAATGAATTACTTAAAAAAACAAAGGTAAGGCTGCTAGGGCCAACGATTGCCGTCTTACTTTTGCGTCCAAATTAATAACTCAATTGGTGCCGCTAGAGATAATTGCAGTTCTCATGGGCCATATTGACACCACGATAATCAAGAATCATTATGGAAAATAATTTCTGAAGACAGACCAAGTGTTGCACAGATCGTTTTTGATAGTATGGGAATAAAATACAGACTAAAGGGTACTTAATATAGTTTAGTAAGATATTTTAAGATAGAAGATAAATGGCGATGAGCCAGGGATCCGAACCTCTCAAATGGATTTACCAGAAGGTATTATTGGTTATTTATCAATAACCTAGTGTTTTTGCATTATACTACAGGTTACTGCTAGATACCCTTATTTAAGACAAAATTAAGACAAGCTGGTTTGTTTATTTAGAAACCGAGATCAATTCTTATATTTGCCAAACCCCATATACAAGAAAGCCCCGTAAATTACGAGGCTAAACTGTATATCCCTATCGCTAATCCTTAGCTTGAACCTTAATCCTTGTATGCTCATTCCTTATGAGCATGAATCCCTTTCCGATCATCCTTAATGGCCACATCCTTATTGGCGAATCCTTTATTCCCTGCTGTCCGAGCAATTAAGTGAATGATAGAGATAGAAGGTTGAAAAATATACAGACGATAACGCAAGCTTATGTAAGATATATCGCACAAAACGTTTTACAGAACACAATTGGCGTCAAATCCTATTTGCACCAATCACGGTACCTTATATTAAAGCCTTCATTTTCACTTACACTCCTTTTTAATCAAAGAAGTTTTTTGTTCTGAAACGGCATAGTGCAATCGAGCGTATAGCTAGTCCATAGAGAAACTCTAGTATTACCAAATCTCGAAGCTAGGGTTAACACAATTCTAGTTTTAAAAAAGATTAATCAGTATTACACTATTTCGAGAAACCGCCACTGCTTAACTTAATATTCCTTCAATTGAGTATCGCGTGCCGCAATCTTTTGAAATTTAAAAGCTGCACCTAGCATACAGATTCCTATCAACATAAAGACCACGACCTTTTGGATGATAGTAAAATCACTCATATCCCAGAGCAACACTTTTATAGCGGCTGCGCCAAACAATAACCCGGACAACCAAATCAACTTTTTGAACTTGGATTCTAGCGTCAGGAACAAAATAATCGTAGCGTGTGCGACAAGAAAAAATGAAACGATGGGGCCTAGCATATCCGTAAACAATTGAGACAGTAGTGACACATAAGCAGCAATAGTTATTAAATTGAAGGCCCAGATATTCACAATCCTTCCACCTGTATGTTGCCAAACCGCTCTCACCTGCGCCCTAGGTCTAAATAAAAGCATTCCCACCGTCGCCACGGCTAGACTATTTATAAAGCCTAGTGTTAATTCTTTCATTTCCCCATAGTAATTCGAGACTGCATATAGGCTATTACTTAGCGTCAATAAGACAAATAAGACAGAAATCACAAAATAGGCAACACTTAATGTTGTTCTTACGGGGGCTAATATCGCTTTGACAAAGAAATAACTAACAAAATAGAACAGCGACATTAACATCCCAAACTCAACACTGTACGAGACTTTATAGGTGATAACAAACAGCGCTAAACCAAAGTAGTAAACCGCGAGGGAAAACATGGGTTTGAGCGCCTTATTAAGCTGTATTTTTGAATCTGACCCCAAGGGAGTTACTCGCAAAGCTTGTCCATACCAACCAGTCAAGATATAAAACAACAGCCCTACTCCTAGAGCACCAATAGCGTTACCTGACCAATTAGAAAATTCAACCATTACACAGCTCACTATCGCTGAAACACTTGCGACTGACACCAGCACTCGCAACTCAATCATTAAAACTCTATACTTCAAGCGACTATATAAAGCCAACGCTATTACACTCGACAACCACAATGCGATTGGGTAATGATCACTATATTCTCGAAGAACCTTTGGTAAGAACAATAAGGGAATTGAGCAATAAAATATCTTCCGCAAACCTTCAGTGAATCTGATATTGTGACTTTCAGGAAAATACCTGCTATAAAATTCAGCGATTAACCATAAGGCAACAAATACCTCTAACCTAGCAATTTGTGCATAGATACTTTGATCTGAAAAATGAAAGTGACCTACTACGGCTGCGCTAGAAACCATAGGTACAATCAGCAATAGCAAATGACTAAGACCTAGTAACTCAGTAATGACTAACCCCTTGTTCTTAGAACGCCAGATTAGATAAAACATTGGAACAGCCGCTAACAACCACATAACTTGACCTAAGAATATGCCAACCGTCAGTAAGAAACTCAAGGAGAGTCCAAAAGAGAGAAGGTTTTCTAACACAGGAATCAATTGAAGTTCTTTATCGAGTAAATATGCTTGTTGCTTTTGCATAAGCATCACCGCGCCATATACAAGAACAGTTAAGGCAATAAGATTTGCCCACCCTATATTGAGTTCAAGGTTCAGTAAGACCGGTGCCGGACTCACCGCTTCGAACAGCCAAGTCGCGACATGAGCCCCCATCGTTAATATCGAAATTAATAGCGCAACATAGCCTTCTACTCGCACACTAATGAAGTGAAACTTACTGCCTAGGTAGATCAACATTAACGCTTCGACACACCAGATCACCCCCATTAGCTCAGGGCGACTTAACACCAATATACCAACACCTGCTAGTATCCCCGCGTGCAATAAGGCTAATGCTTGCACCGTACGAAAAGCTTCACTAGCAGCCGTATATCGAAATACTTTGTTTGGCAAAATAAACAGAGCTATCCAAGGTAATGTATTAATTAATAACATCACCCCTAATATGGTACTGCTCAAGACCAATTGCTGACTGACAAAAATATAGAATAAAATATTAGATGAGATGACAAGTAAGCGATGTTTACTCATCGCTGAGTCACTTAACCCTTTCAGAGAAAAGTAGCCAAAGGCGTAGAAGAAACCGTGAATAATGGCAATGAGACCGAACGGCTCATCTGACATAATTTCACGATTAACCACTGAAAACTCAATCATGCCAGCACTCAGTACCATGGTAACTAAAGCCAGTTGAGGCCACTGTATTCGTTGCGCTAAATTCAACATCGCTACCGCGAGGACGAGCAGATAACTCAGATAAAGTTGCGGTGAAAAGTCTATATGCCCCATCACTATCGGCATAGCAACACCGCCGACTAAGGTCACGATGGCAACCACTCTAGTTTCAAATTGAAGTGCTAGCATGTAAGCAACGACCGTTACCCCAGCTAGCAACAGAAAGGCCCAGAAACTCGGCAACAAATTATAATAAGGTCCTGCAAAATAGGCACAAAGAAAGCTCAGTATCACCCCTAAGGCAATAATGCTCGAACCATACTCTGCCATTCCATCACTTTTTCGGGTGATCCGAACGCCACCTGCTGTAACAGCAAAGGCGCAGACAAACCCAATAATCACCTTACCGACAGGCCCTAAATATTCATTAAATGAATATTGCAACAAATAACCAAACCCTAGGACTAAAGCAACAATTCCGGTGACAGTCATAAAAAATACCGGCGCTTTTCCTTGCTTTTGGTAATGCAAATATACAGTAGAAAAGAAGTTGCATAGCGCAGCAAAAGGTCCAAACAATGGAGCTAATATCGTAAATAAACTCTGCCTTCCCGTCTCCTGGGCCGTTGCGTCAAGTTCCCAGCCTGAAGGTTCTTGCGACGGCTTTGATTTAGGTTGAACAGCCTTTGTTTTAGGCTGAAATACATTTTCTTGTAATTTTTCTTCTGATGAGAAAGTTACTCTAGCAGTTTCTTCAACGGCCTCATTATTTTCAGGCACAGCTATAACTGAGGGGGTAGTTTGAACATTTTTATTTTTGTTGATCGCAACGTCAATGGTTGGATGACTATTTAAATTATTACTTTGGTTAATCTGTGAATTACTGGTTGGGGTACCGGTTGAATTACCGAGCAAGCCTGAAGTCTCAGCTCCTACAGCCCAGATATGCTTAGCTTCTAAGTGATCTATGCGCTGCTCTATTACCTTCACCCGTTGGCTAAATTCATTCCCGAGTACGGCTAACTCTTTGCGTAAAGTCTTTAATTCATTATCCATACGTAGACCCACATTGACCTATAACTCTTATTGAAAAAATCCTTTTTATTCCTTGCTTCGTACTTTTAAAAAATAAGCACTTGAACGGCCTTAGTTCCACTCTAGGTTTTCAATTCTTTTTGATGCGATATAAAATACGGCATCTCCTGAGCGAACACGCTCTTTTAAAGAAGGATTACTGATCATTTCTTCTTTTTTTAACGCCACTAAAGTCGCATTATACTCACGCTTAAACCAAAGAAATAATTCTTCAAACTGCCAGTTTTTGTTCAGCGATTCTGGTATATCAGCTCTAAATAATGTGGCGCCTTCAAGGTTTGACACCATGTGTTGAAAAACTGTACTGGACTCTGGGTCTTGAAGCTCTTGCGCCAATAGATACACATCCATCGGTAAAATCACCTGATTAAGGCATCTTTTCTCCGAGGGTAGACCATAAACTTTAATCGCATGATCTTCGTTCTGCAGATAACAAACAAGATGGGCGGTTTTATTTATATCTCGAATGGCATAGGCGGTAAAAAATGTTTGGTTGTCGTCAGCACCAAATACAATTATCTTACCGGCATTGTGGACACAGGAACGTTTCAGTACATCCATCGAAGCAAGTTCACCATGGACAAATTCAACATTGTCTTTAGTAAAGGGGTTAGTTTGTTGATCACTTGAACACAATATGATTTGTTCGTCATGATTGTTTTCGATAAGTTCTTCAACAATCTTTTCGGTGCTACCTTTTCGATAACCCATAATTACCGTGTGCTGATTGCGTCGCATTTTAGATAATCCCTTATGTCGTTTTTCTGAAATGGTTAGAACTGAATCTGTTATTTTTGCAATGAGTAATGCCAAAATACCGATACCGACCAGCATGATGACGACCGCTATCGTTCGGCCAAATTCTGTTGTCGGGTAAAAATCACCGTAACCGACCGTCGTTGCGGTTACAAAGAACCACCACGTATAGTTATTGACGATTTGCTCTTCACCCGCCATAACCATTAAGCCATACCCACCCGAAAACAGTAGAATAAGTATGCAAAAAATAATGCTCCACGCCTGACGATATACCACGTAAAGTGAATAATGGCTTAAAGATAGAGCTCGTTTTAAGAGCGTGTACATTAACATTATGGCAAAAATATCCTTTATAAAAGCGCTAAGCCCAGCTGTTCATTCTATTAGCCAGCTGTGGTCGGTGTACTGTTTAACTAAACATGGCTGCATGATCGAATTTACACAATGTGTATTAGATTCAAGTTCGCCTTTTCCGAATGCTAATGAAGCGGCCAATAATTCTGTTGTGATAAAGCGGGTATTGACATCGAACCGCCCTATCCCCCTTATCTTATCTTTCATTTCTTGTTGAGAGTTTTCACCTTTCCATGCTAAATAAAACCCCCAATCACCAAAACTAGGTACATTTTGACGATAAGGTAAGGCTTTAAATCCGGCCGCTCTTAAGGTATTGCCAATGGTTAAAAAGGCTTCTTTAGCGTGATAAGGGGAAGTTGATTGGATCGCAATTAAAGCGTCTTCATTAAGATTCTTGGCAAGTTTGAGATAGAACTGTTTACTGTATAGCTTTGATAGTTCGATAGAGCTCGGGTCTGGAAAATCTATCAGAACCACATCCCAAATATGTGTTTCAATGTTTTTGATAAACTGATCAGCATCTAGTGTAAATACAGATACTGACGCTACCCAGCCTGCTTCGGTACCCTTATCAAAACTGCTGTCTTCCTGGAGAAGTATGGCTTTTACATTGGTTTCTACAACACCACCAGCCTTCTGTGTATGAATGCGGGAATCATCGAAAGCGTTATTATTTAACTTACGCATAATAGGGTGATTGGCTGCCATGTGAACCATATCAGGGTCTAAATCTACCAGGGTGATCGTTTGTATGTCAGGGTATTTACGTAATTCACGCAATGCCAACCCATCGCCACCGCCCAGTACCAAAATATGTTTTGTTTTTTTTGCCAGCGTCACGGCCGGATGGACTAAAAAATCATGATATCGATCCTCGTCCAGCGAGGAAAACTGAGTGTTGCCATTAATATAAAGCCGCACATCACCGGTACCAGTATTTTCGGTAAGTACAAGGTGCTGGTATTTTGTGGTTTCTCTATGCACGATAGGGTCGTCATAGAACCGTTGCTCAAACAGATCACTTAGATCCCTATTTTCGGAAAACCCCCAGACCAAAGTGGCAGCAGTCAACGCTAAAACAGTTATTGAAAGAAAACGTCTTTTGATTTCACCGATATATACAAAATATAAAATAGCAAAGACGGCAACAATGAAATTGAAGCCAGCTACGATAAAACTTATCTCCGTTAAGGGGTGAAACTTCAGAAGATATTTAATCCAGATAATGGCACCGATAAACGCCCCGATATAATCCATGGCATAAACAATCGTTAGGTTTGTTTTCAGTCCTATCTTATTTTTTTCGACGATCCGCATAACAATGGGGATTTCAAAACCAATTAAAAACCCAATACCTAGAACAAAGAAGTAATGAACGAATTCAAAGTGATTCTGCATATATCCATATGCACCATAAATCACCAGTGGGGCGAACCCGCCCATCCATGCCATCACGACTTCAACCGCCATGAATTTTTCAACAAGATTCTCATCTGACATTTTATGTTGAACGAGACCTGACACCCCCATCATAAACATCATCGAAGCAATAACAATTGAGAATTGCTCAATAGAATTACCCAGGATATAGGTTGTCAATGTTGCCAGAACATACTCATTAACCAAACCGCTGGCACCAGTAGAAAACATACAAAAGGACAGCAGTATGGTCAATATGCGTCTGGACGAGGCTTTACCCTGTGTAGTCTCAGACACTTTACAGGATCGCCATACCTAAAATTAAAGCCATGCCAATTTTGGCTAATGATAACTGAAGCGCGATTACGCGTAGATCATTTTCAAGGACTTCTTTGACCGTACTGGTGACCATGATGACCCTATCAAACAGAAATTCGAAGAGATACAAAAGAATCATTCCAGCAATGGATACGGTCAGAAAATTAACGACCGATTGGATATTACTACTAGTGTCACCATTGCCGACAATCGCACTTTGAATGATCAGACCATAACAGATGACTTTTCCACCCAGATACATACCGGCAGATAAATTTCCATCCGTGATTTTCTGAATCAAATTGAGCCTTTTCCCCAAAATATATTCGTAAGCAGCAACCAGAAAAATCAGCATGATTTGACCTGCACCAAAATAGATAATAGAAGCCCAAATACCACCGGTATCACCTGTGATGCTAGCGTAGGCCAATATACCTGTCATAATCAGGGTACCGAACTCAACCAAGCCTACAGCTACATTGCCATTCTTTAGTTCATGAGTATTGTTTACACGATGTAAAACAGCCTTGTCTGTAATGATCAATGAAAACACCATAAAGAACACCGCCATAATGCCGTATAGTGAAGTATCGAGCACATCCTGTATTAAATCGGCATGACTCGACCCCGACATGACACCAATCATTGATATCGCCAGACCCAGCTGAGCGCCTGACCGCCTCAAGCCAACCGCCATATTCCCACCTTTCATTACGTCATCTGCAGAATAGGCTTGCGCGGATCGGAAATTCAGAATAAACCGCATTCCGATTGCCAAGATCAAATAAATGATCATATAACCGATATACATTAAATAATTTTCTAATAACATTGTTTGCTCCAAATCCTGCATGTTTATTTTCCGCCACCAGAAGGCCCACGCCCTCTCGTTGTCGAACCAGCTGTACGAATACTTCCAGCGCCTAGATATTTTCTATTTAAATTACCTGAACGTGCGCTTTGAACAGCTCCAGGGTTACGTTTAGCGAAATCACCGTTTCGATAGCGATCATTGGTATAGGTTTGAGATCCCCATGTACCCCATTGGCCGGAGCTACCGTAGTAGCCTCTCTCTCTATCTCTACGGTTGTAACCATTCCAGTCATTGTAGCTATATCGAGAAGGCCCCATTAGATTGGACATTAAACTGTACATACCATAGTAATGCCAAAAGGATGTGCCGCTTGAATTTCGACGCCATTCACCATATTGATTGGAGCCTGTTGCAACTCCATTGTTCATGACAGGGCTCGCAATCATAGCCATACCTGCAGGCTGTGCTTCTTTCAAGATATCTTCTTCATAGTAACCATAAGGTTTTGTTAAAATAGCCATACCCAAATTGTCATTTTGTTTCCAGAAGTTATCTTCAGAAACTACCTCCCATGTACCTTCTGAGGCTTTGTTATTTACGATTTCTATATATTTGTGAAAGGCTTTACTGGATGTGCTTTCTACCCAATATTCAGCATAATCATCGCCTCTTGGAAAGTTCCACTTCGGGTTAATTTTAAGCGCATTCCAGTAATCCTGAGGGATATTGAGACTAAAACTACGTGAACGCCAGCCGCTAATTTTAGCTATTTGGCTCTGGCCATCAAAGAACTCAATAACCTTGCTATCTACTTTTGCGGGAGGATATGTTTGTGTCGTGCCGTCCCCACAATATTCACCTTCGCACCATGTGGCTCGGCCGATTGTCACGTAGTAGTCAATTCGCTGATCCGCGAGGATCTTGGTATAACTCCTGTAAAGTTCGTCCAACTTGGCTTGGGTAGATTTATGATAGCCTGAGATCTCGTCCAACATACCTTTTAATGCCAATGCTTGATCGCCAAAAACGGCATAATCAGTTTTACTGTCAGCAGCATGAAAACCATATTGCGTTTTTACCTTACTCAAAATGCCTGTCGCTTCTTCAGTTTTTTCAGTTAGCTTACTGATTCTACCGGTTATATCGGATTCCTTATTGCTGTAATCCTTTATTGCCTGGTGAGCACTTTCAGTAAACATTGCCTCGATTCCAAGAATTTCAGAATAGTACTGATTGGCAGTCTCAAAAATTTGCGGTGCATTATTTCGAGTATTTACCAAAAAGTTCAGTCGCTCAAGAGGGCTCTTTGCGTCCTTGTCAGCATTGATCAAATGTTTACGGAATGTCTGTAATAAAGCCTCAAAGGCTTTCGAGTCCTCTGGTTGATCATCATCCATCATCAGCAAAATTTGTTTTTCATAAAGCGATTCAGCTGAGTTAACTTTTGAATCTGAGTCAGTGAAATGCTGATCCCATTGTTCAGAGTTGGCATAAGGCTCAGCAAACGACCAAACCGACGTAGACTTAATAGCAATAAAGTCTTTCCTGGATGCCGTATTACTTTGTTTCTGTTGTTCAAGTTTGGTAGGAAAGACGTCTCTTGCTTCTTTAACAAGATGATCCGGCAGCCCTGAACAAGCTGATAACCCTAAAACAAATACCATCAGCCATGCCAGCCTTAAATAGACATGAGTTAATCGAAACAAATTAATACCCTTCCTTTTTTGAGTAAATAAATTCATTAAATGCAGCCTTATACGACTTGAATTACACGCAAGGAACGAGGGTTTATCGGGTAACTGATAAACGCTTCCCTGTCTGGGCGCTCATCAGATTCTTCGTGCCACGTCTCAACCGTCAAACACACATCCTTTGCCGATTCAAATTCGTAAGCACGTACAGGAATGCCCTGTTCAAACGTTTTCTTTCGAGAAAATAAACCTGCCCATGAATCATCATCTGAATAATCAAAGACTTCGCCTTTGTAAGATATCTGACCTTCCTCTTCTTCAGCAATATCTTCGAGCAGTTGAGTCGTCAGTTTTTGCCCATCAAAAGTCAGTTCTCGCAATTTAGGCATTGCACGGGTATGACTAATTTCAAGTTCGTCATCCACCTCCCATTCTAGAAAGCTCTTTTCGCCTTTTTCCAAAGAAAATAATTCAAGCTCCGTGATGATATAGTCTTGTTTTTTACGTTTGAAATTCTTCCATTTCACTTCCAGATAATAACTAACCGACAACACCTTAAATGTTTCATTGCCAAATTCTAAAAATGAACCTGCAACTACGTTCTTGATGGATAATGTCTTGATCTCCTCATCAGGAAGAATGTTTAAGGTCCTGATCGCGTCGAGACGCCTTGTCACATCAATCACGCATTTTTCTCCATACTAATCACGGACCCATCGATTTCTTTTTCTGCTGCTTCCGGCTCGGCACCTGGACTTTTATCGCCGCGCAAGCCTTCAGCTACAGGATTAAGAGCTGATGTCATCTCTGCCAATTTTGCGCTGGTCTCTTTTGCTTTTATCGTACTGGTTGCCATCGTTTCGTTGGCGGTGGCAACAGCTTGCATCAGCTGATCAAAACCTTCTTCCATTTTCTCAAGGGCTATAACGGGGTTGTTATACAGGTCACCTATCTCGTTGGCTGCCTGATTCACGGCCGTAGCATTTTGAGCCATCAGGTCGCCTAGACCTTCCTGAAATCCTGTAACCGCTTCTTGTATGCTTTTCTGTTTAGCGAGCGCAGCTTGTATGCGTAAGGCATTAGTCATTACCATAGGGCCTACTGCCAGAGCACTGTCTATTTGTTCGCTTAACAATTCATTCGACGCAACCGTCTGGTCAATACTGATAAAAAACTGAACTGCAGCCTGCTCCATTGTTCTAAGATCCCGAACCCGGCGAGCCGCCTTGTTAACAACCTGAGCAAGTTTTGATATTTCCTGCGGGTCATTACCATCTAGTGAGGTTTGTAATGTCTCAACTTCGCTAATCACTAATTCACCTACATGAATTTCACCTTGAATTTCTTTTTGCGTTGCATGAATTTCATTGTATTGGTGTTCCAATTCAAGATTTGTTTCAAGCAAATCATCTTTGCCAGCCCTTAACCCGTTAAGCACTTCGTTTACATGTGTTTGCATAGGCTGATATTTATGTACAAACTTTGAAACCGCTTTGCGTTTTACAGATTGTGGCATCCATGAAAACCACCATTTGTTGTGTAGTGAGTGAGGGTTCAATTCATCCATCACACTGCGTAGTTCGAGTAATTTTTCTCCCGCAGGAGATTTTCCATCTAAGCCTTTTAATAGCGAGTTAATACTGCCAGCCATCAAATCATTAGCAGAAACCATTCTTTTTTGAGATGCAGCCCCAATTGAATCCATTACACGCATAAGCGCAGGACCTTGATTCTCTTTAACTTGCGCCATCACAGAGGTGCTTTTTTCTTGCATCTGTGCAATATCGGTCTCTGAAGCCCATTTGGGGGTATTTAATTTCTTGTCCATGTTAATACGCCTTTATATGTTAAATCGATGCTGTAAAAACTTTGCTTTAATAGAAAATTCGTTCGAATTCTTCGTGCTCAAAAGTTGGCTCACTTCACTCAATTCGGCCATGATGGCTTTAATACTGTCCATGACCTTTGTCACATTGTCCTGTGACTGTTGCTCTTCAGGGGTTAATGCCAAATAGGGAGCGACAGATTTGTTGGGTAGATATTCAGTGGCGATGCGATTCACCACCCAATAAAGCTCACCATCCGGTATGGCCTCATTTACTTTGGGTAAAATATCCACCAAAGCGTCAATGACACTCTCATACTCATCTCTGACTTTAGGCAGTAAGATGTTTTTACGTAACATAAGGTTGGTTTTTACCAGTGACTCAAGGCTATTGTCCAAATTGTCTTCACTTTTTGGTTTGACAGTTTCTGAACCTGTCGACTGCTCTGTGCTTTCATCTGATTTATTTGTTTTCGACATGATGACATATAAAATTGCCCCGGCAATCACGCCACCCACTACAGCAGCTATTAAACCAACAATAAAATAGCCAATTATTAAAATGAATAGCCCGCCAATTACCGGAATATAGGGAATTTTATTTGTTTCTTTCATCGTACTTAATACCTTGCTTAGTTAAATTAACACTATTCTGACTGGCCACGATACTACCCTGTTTATTCAATATAATATAATAGAATAAGCGAATAAGCGCCCAACATACCGTAAAATTAACAGCCTTATAAATTCATATTTCATGGTAGTCACTCAGTTCATTAATAACATGCTTCAGATAACGGTTGAAATCGTGCATTATTAGCCAAATAAATACTTTCTCACACGGTAAATTATGTAATTTTCTAAGGACAAGTATGTCAGTTACGTTAAAAACTATTGGAATGTTAGGGTTAATACAATTTGGCCTTCTCTTTGGACTAACTTAGGGTTTCCAGACTCGGTTGAAAGATCTGCGAAAGGCTTTGTCGAAAAGCAAATTGCGATAGAAGTTGAGGAGAAATATGTTGAACTCAAAACCTCATCGATCGCTCAACAAGCCCTGTCAATTGCAGGAAAGCTAGGTTTTGAAAAAGACCAGATAGTTTCTGATTTAGAAAACGACATACCTGAAAAAATAGCCTCTACTATTACGGCAATGTGTGGGTATGACTGCGAGAAGAAAAAGGCACTGGCAACGTCAATCACTCAAAGCTATGTAAAACAGATAGCCAGCATCGAAGTTGCAGAATACAACCTAGGTGAAGTAATCAAAGGGAAATACTTAGAGATCGTTGAGAATCTAAGATTCGACCTTCGCATTTTCCTAGGCACCAATGCAGCCATGTTTTTAGTTCTACTATTAATTGCTTTTTTGAAACCAAAGGCTGTGGCTCACCTATTTGTACCTGGCATTCTCTTGCTAACATCCACCGCTGTATCTTCAGGCATATATATATGGTCAAGACTGGTTCTACACCATCCTGTACAACGATCACATGGGTTTCGGCTATTTAGCTTATCTGTCAATCATCTTTGCTTTTCTAATGGACGTCACGTTCAAAAGCGCTCGGGTTACCACGGAGCTCCTTAATGCGGCCTGCAATGCAATCGGCTCTAGTCTTTCATTCGTGCCCTGCTAATTGGAGCTAAATAAGATTATTAAGTTACTTTCTAAAAAGGATTGCACACACTTGGTAACACACATGAGTAAGAAAGCATGAAGTCTTTTATCATCATTGGCTTAGGATTGTATGGTTCATGGCATTTTATGGATCTGTCGTCCGACAACACTTTTTACGCCGCTGTATGCCCTATTCTTTTTGTTTTGTTTCTAATTTCTGCTGCTATTTGGCTTGTCACAAGAGGCGGCTTTAGCGGACGAACTTCTGATAGAGATATTGCCGGCGGTTTCTTTGATGGTGGTGACGGAGGTGGCTGTGACTGACCCTTTAGCTAAGAAGCGTAATATATTATTTATCTGTAGTAAAAACCAATGGCGCAGCCCAACCGCAGAAACCATTTGGCGTAAACACCCTAGCCTCAATGTAAAGTCGGCAGGAACCAGTACAAAAGCGCGAAAGACGGTTAGTTCATCTGATATTACTTGGGCAGACGCTATCTTCGTTATGGAAGAAAAACATAAAAATAGACTTAAAGCTGACTTCTCTAGAATGCTTTCGCACAAAACGATTCACGTTCTGGATATTCCTGATGAGTATCAATATATGGATTCAGACTTAATCGACGAATTAGAGTCTTCCGTCAGCTCTATACTAGACCTGTAGCGATTAACCCTTAAAGGAATAAATATACATAATGCCATTTGAGACCTTAAAATTTCGCTACAGTTGGCGTCCATATCAACAGCGCGTTCTAGATGCTATTGATGAACACTTGGATGATGACCGATTACACATTGTCGCAGCACCAGGAGCGGGAAAAACAACATTAGGCCT
>ENA-OSET01003440-OSET01003440.1-sediment-metagenome-genome-assembly--contig:-NODE-3440-length-14524-cov-3.334325_pt1 | contig 14524 bp, 12 predicted proteins | sample MGYA00237882_ERZ534229 | MGnify/ENA primary metagenome ERZ534229 (study PRJEB26408, sample SAMN06266212) | sediment metagenome | isolation source: Hudson Canyon methane seep mesocosm | place... | reverse complement strand
AAAGCATCCTAATGTGCCTGACAACTGGGCGATGAGAGCGTCAAAGCTAGAGCCAATGGCGAGCTTCAGGATTGAAATTAAACTAGGTACTACCCTAAAACATTTCTTTAATGTGAGCCAAACAGTTGGGGCTAGCGGCGCAACTGCCTATGTTTCAGAGCCACACTTGACGATGAATACGCTTTATCCAGAAGACGGCGAGTTAGACCTGTCTCCCTTATTAGATCAGGAGCTGACACACCCTTTATTATTCTATTAAACTTGTACTATTTGAATACTATATTTTACAGATTTACTTCGTACTTGTTTTTTAGATCGGATATAAAAATTGCTTCTTCTTTCAAAAATAAATTTAACTGATTGATTATGTCAGGATGTTTTAAGGTCGATAGTTGGTAGGCGTCTCGTGAGTGAGGTAACGTGTCGTCAAATACGATGACGTTCTCTTGAAATAAAGTATGTTTTAGAAAATAGCGCGCGACGGAGATATTAAAGTACACACCGTTTATTCGTTTGGATTGCATCATTTTAACGAGCCCATTTAGGCTGTTATTTTCGATTACTTTTACTGTTTTTGCTTCAATATCGCCAAGATAGTCCCAAGGTGTAAAACCTCGTACTATACCCAGCGCTTTAAGGTGACTTTTACCTATTTTTAGGTTTTGTGGTAACACCAAGACGCCATCGATATATTTCAGAATATTACCACTATAAATAACGTTTTTACTTGCTTTCAAGTCGCTTGCCCAATTGACGTTGTCTGGGAACTTTAGATCTAAGCGACCATTAAGAAACTCTCCAAATAGACGTTTAATTGGTAAAGCTTTGTATGAAATAGTATGGCCATATTTTTTGGCAAAGGCGTCAAATAAATCTCTGGCATAACCACTATATTTGCCTTCCCGTTGGGCATAAATGGGGTAATACTCAATACTTTCAACGCCCATTGTTAATGCTTTAGATTGGGCAATATTCGCTTGCATGAGAAGACTTATAAATAGTACTAAAAAAATACTATGAAATGACAGCTTAGTTGCCATGAAAAAGAGTCCTTTTTAGCTAGATATTTTTGCGTTCTAATCAGAAATAAACTATATCTAATATAGACTAAAATTAGCACTTTTGAAAAATAAAGAAATTTCACATACCCTGAATTATTCATTGAATTAGCAAAGAAAAGGCAATGAAACTTGTACCGTAAACACTTAAGTTCATTTATCAAACCAACACTTTCCAGACAAATAATTCGGCTGATTCTTTTAATGTACTTAGGCATAGCCGTTACGTTTACGGCATTACAGCTTTTAAGTGAGTTTTATCAAGAGAAAAAAAACTTATCGGAACAGATTGTCGGCTTAGCAGGCACTTTCAGCCCGACGCTTTCAGCCGCATTATGGAACTATGAAGATCAACAACTACATGCAGCTATAGAAGGTTTGTATAAAAACTCGGAGGTATTTGGCGTTGTTATCGAAAATAACGATGGTCAGCTTTGGCGTTTGGGCTACTACTTGGATGACGAAGATGAGATTCAGGTAGATTATCAGAATAAACATATTCAGTTTACCCCGAAACATATAGATCAAACCTTTCAATTTAACAACTTATACTATTTAAATTTCCCCTTGAATAAAGAGAATAATGGATCGTTAGAAACGATCGGCTACCAAACGCTTTATTTTAGCTCCGTCACTGTGTTTGAAAGAACGTGGGTATCATTTTTGATTACGGTGATAGCCTCCATTTTGAAAACATTCTGTTTATGGGTAATTTCAATAGTTGTTATCGATAAGATCGTGAGTAAACCTTTAGAGCGACTGAAAACCGAGGTGGATGACTTCGATGTAACGAGTTTGGTTCTTGAGCTTAAACCGCTTCCTGATACGACAAGCCAAGCTAACGAATTGAATGATTTATTAATCAGCTATCGAAACTTCTTTGAGGTATTGGTCGCCATGAACCTTAAAGAAAAAGATTATCAGGAGAACCTGGAAGAAAAAATTAAGAAACGTACATTATCACTTAATCGCACACTTGAAGACCTGTCTAAAGCGAACCTAATAAAAAGTGAGTTTTTGGCGAGTATGAGCCATGAAATACGTACACCGATGAATGGTGTTATTGGCATGTTGAGTTTACTTCAGCAAGATAATTTGACGGCCGAGCAACAACGTAAAGCATCATTGGCACAAACCAGTGCGGAATCCTTATTAACGTTGATAAATGATATCTTGGATTTTTCAAAAGTCGATGCAGGTAAAATGGAGCTGGAAAATCTCGATTTTGATTTGTGTACAGTTATTGGCCAGCAAGCGGAATCGATGGCTTGGCGTGCTCAGAAAAAGGGACTGGAACTGATATTGGACCTAAGGGGCATTACAGACTCTATGGTGAAAGGCGATTCAGGGCGCTTGATACAAATACTGAATAATCTGGTCGGAAATGCGATTAAATTCACCAATGCCGGCGAAATCATTATAAGAGCAGAGTTGCTCAGGGAAGTTGATGCAGCTCCGTTTTTTAAATGTACTGTGTTAGATACCGGTATTGGTATTGTGACTGACAACCAGCAAGCTCTATTTGATGCCTTTACTCAAGCTGATTCCTCAACTACACGTGAGTTTGGCGGTACCGGTTTGGGCTTAGCCATCACGCGCAAACTTTGCAAATTGATGGGGGGGGATATCCGTGTTTCCAGCGATATTGGTCAAGGTAGTTGTTTTGAGTTCAACCTTACGTTTGAGCAAAGTGCACTGCAGTCAACATTAATATCTGAAGATATTAACCAGAGCGAAAACAAAGGGCTAACCATTTTGTTAGTGGATGATAATGCGACTAACCTAGAGGTGATCAAGCATCAACTTGAACAATGGGGTGTGAACGTCCTCACTGTAACGGGGAGTGAAGATGCTCAAGCTATCCTGCTGAAAAGTACTCAGCAGGAGTCAGGTAGAATTGATGCTGTGTTTATCGATATGGATATGCCTGACACTACAGGGGTCCAGCTAGGATCTGTTATTCGGCGTAATACTGACTTTGATTACATGCAATTAGTGATGATGGTTTCAATGGGCAACAAACATAGCGCCCAATTCTTTTCTGAGCTGGGCTTTATAAGTCACTTTCCTAAACCGGCAACACGTACAGATTTAACCGATTCATTACGCTTAGTTTGTCATGGCGGTGACGTATCTAGTAGAAATGAGGCTCATGACAGTACGTTACTGAACGTTGTTCCAGACTGGCCGGAACAAACCAAAATATTGATAGTTGAAGATCATCAAATTAACCAAATTGTATTGACGGGCATATTGGACAACTTGTCCCTGAGCTCAATTGTCGTTCAGGATGGTCTGGAAGCCTTGGATATATTAAGTAATGCTCCAGAAGGGGAGTCCTTTAACCTTATTATCATGGACTGCTTTATGCCAAGAATGGACGGCTATGAAGCTAGTGAGAATATTCGTGCTGGTAATGCAGGAGAGCGATACATAAGCGTTCCTATTATTGCGTTAACCGCGAATGCCATGAAAGGTGACCGTGAAAAGTGTTTGGCAGCAGGCATGAGTGATTATCTGAGTAAACCAATTGACCCAGAAACCTTGAGACTAATGTTACAAAAATGGTTACTCGGCGATGAACAAATTGTTGGCAGTGGAAATTCCTCCACAATAGAGTCTGCTAAAGACAGATCAAGAGTGATTCAAGATACAGAAATAGAGCGGGTCGTTTGGGATAAAAAAGCGGCGCTACATCGTGTGATGGGTAAAGAGCCGTATTTGTTGAAGTTAGTTGACATGTTTGTGGACAGTGTTCCCGAGCAGGTAAGTCAATTGCGTGCAGCGATAAGTTCAGAAGACTTGGAAGAAGCGAAAATGATTGCACATAGCATTAAAGGTGTCGCTGCAAACTTAGGCGGATTAGTGTTGCAGAGCCGTGCAGCTGAAATGGAACAGGCAGCCAAGGACAAAGACCTTGATAAGCTTGAAACCTCATTGCCTACGATTGAAAGTGAACTGGCTGAGTTAGTGCTGGTACTAAACAACTATCAAAGTTTGACATAAGTAATGAGGTAACACTTAATAAAATTCTTCCATATTATTTAAACTGACGATCAGTACTAATACCACTAATATTAGTACTACACGTGAGACCTGACATCTTCGACAGATTTTTTTCATACGCTTTAGCGCTCTTTTTTTTGTCTCGATTTTAGTCATAAGTGCAGTACTGCGCTTATCTTTGATGCATTATTCAAAGCCAACGCGGTTATCACCGACACTCAAGGAAAGTATTTGACTGATTTCTTGAAGTGAACGCCCACTTTGCTGTTGCATGTCATTAAAAAAGTGTTGGATCGCGGTTAACGACCTCTTCGACTGAATACCCCCTTCAATGATTTTATGACCTCTAACATAGGATTCCACATCGCGAGATAATAAAAATGTATCTTTGCCCATGGCGCGCAGAGAGTAGGGGCCAGTATTTCCGCCCAAGCGCTCACCGTTTTTTTTCAGCCAAGCCCATAGACCAATAATGTCATCTGTTGGCCAATCAGCAATAAACTGACTGAAGTTTTCGGCTGTATCTGGGCTTGAAAATCGGATCATGGATGCATTAAGGGGGATCGTTTTTACTTTTTTGTAGTTTCGAACGATGCGTATATCAGTGGACTTTTCCTCTAGCATTTCGGCTGGCATCATCAGTAATTTAGTGATGTTGAAATCCCAAAATACTTCTCTGAATCCGGGCCATTTTTTATTGATCACCGACCAATAAAAGCCGCTTTGAAAAACCTTGCGTGTAAATTCTTCTAGCCAATCGTCTTCATGAATTAAGGCTAAGGTTTGGGGCGAATGGGGCTGAGAAATTAATCCAGCGAGTGCTTCTTCGCCGCCTTTTCGTTCAGCCGCACGCGTATAGATGTCGTAAAATTTTTCCATTTTATGTGTGACCTAATTTTGGGGGGTGAGCTTGGAGTTTACCACTCCCCAGTATTTTTCATCGACTTCCAGGGCTCTTGAACTGGCAGCCGCTCTCCTTTTTGTAAGAGCTCAATTGAGATGTTATCTGGGCAGCGAACAAAGGCCATATGTCCATCTTTGGGTGGCCTCAAGATGGTGACGCCGTCATGTTGGAGCTGCTCGCACAGGGTATAAATGTTTTCGACTTCAAAGGCAATATGTCCAAAGTTCCGGCCTATACTATAGGCTTCGCTGGTATCCCAATTATGTGTTAATTCAATTTGAGGCGCTTTAGCATCGTCCCCTAAAAAAACTAATGTGAAGCGACCGGCTTCAACGTCTCGACGCTTAATGATATTAAGGCCTAGTTTACCGGTATAGAAATCAAGTGATTTTTCTAAATCCAGAACCCGTATCATTGTATGTAGATATTTCATTTTGTTTCCATGTTTTGTTTATGTTGTTAACCAGAAGATGCTGCTAAATGGTAATAACGGGCAGGAGAATAACATAGTTTATGACCTTGAAAATGGGTCACCAAACTTTCTAGTGATCAATATCTTTGGTACAGGCTCTTGCAAGCTTATTGTCAACAATCCAATGAAATAGTCTGGTGGTTTTCCGTGCCAAGACCCGTGTCAGTTTCGCTCTAAAACCCGGTGTGATCATGTACTGTTGTTTTTTTAGGCCTTTCATTATACCGCTGACTGCTCTCTCAACAGATAACACCCCTGCAAAGCTATTCAGTTTTTCAGTAATGGGACTGCCATGTTTTCGTTCATACTTAAGTAAAGGTGTATCAATTTCACCAGGGCAGATTACCGAGACCGCTATGCCTTGCAGTTTAAGTTCTGCCCTTAGTACTTCAGCTAAACCGATTACACCGAATTTTGAGGCGGCATAAGCGGCTTGAGTATAGCTACCGACAATGCCAGCAAGTGAAGCGACGAGTATTAAATGTCCACCCGATTTCATATGTTTTAAGGTGCTCGCAGCGAAGTTACGACTACCAATTAAATTAACTTTGATAACGTGATCAAAGGTCTCAAAAGATAATTCGGTAAAAAGAGCCGTTCTTAAAATACCGGCAGAATTAAGTGCGAAGTCGGGAACCCCGGTGTCTCTTACTGCCGACTCCATAGCTAAATCCAAGGCATCTGGGTCGGTGACATCTACACAGTAGTGTTCGATTTTTTGCTCGCTACGCAGGCAGCTCTTTCTAAGCTCAGCAATATATTTATCATCACTATCTAGGTCAAAAATAGCGATGCTAGTACCTTCTGTTACTATGGATTTTGCTATCTCAAATCCAAGGCCACTACTACCACCTGAGATAAACGCGATACGTGGTTTACCTTTACGCCAATGAGACATATGAATTACCTGTCGATAGTTTTAAAATTTTATAACGCTATAAAACCGATTTTGGCCGAGATGTTAGTAAATAGCTAGCTGTTCAATATTTCACTATCAGCGCGGGGGCTCAATGACTGTTCGGAAAGATTTTTTTGCCAGGTAAGTTTCGCCAAGCTCTAGGGGAATAACCGTTGGCACTACTGAAGGCGCGTGAGAAGGCGCTGACATCGTTATATCCGAGCATCTGTGACATTAAGGTGATATCCATCTTGCTTGCTTGAAGCAGCCAGCGTGCGGTACTGGTACGTGTTTCCATCAGTAAATGCTTAAAACTGGTACCTTCCAGTTTAAGGCGTCGTTGAAGCGTTCTAGGGTGCATCCCCAAAAAAGAGGCAACGGTATCAATATTAAGCTTTTCACTTCCGAGTGTTTGAAGAATCAACGTGCGCACCTGTCGTACTAGGTCATGTTGGTCACGATCAAGTTTTCGATTTAGTTCAGATAATAAATAGTCACGGGTGTGGTCGTCGTAGCGGGCAATCTTTTGATCTAGAAAGGTATTGGAAAATCCTATTTGATTTTGCTCCTGATTAAACCGTACTTTTAATTCAAAATAGTGACTATAGGATGCAGGGCTTGATATCGACTGGTGCGTAAAATTCACAAATTCAGCTTTAAAGTTTGGTCCACATAGAGCTCTAAGCAGGCGAAAGCAAACAGCTAACGAGAGCTCTTTGAGTTGGCGTGCCTGTGGGGAGCTATGCGCAAATTGATAGCGGGTAATCACTGAATGTTGATCGTAATGATCAATTTTCCAGTATTCACCCAGTACATGAGTACAGATAAACGTTTGCGCAAGTTTGATCGCATCTCGAAAAGAGTGGCAGGTTTCCATTAATAGCCCAACCGCGCCAAGCATGCGTAAATCTTGCTTCTGAGCAATACGTAGACCGAAATCATCACAGCTAAAATGACGTGCGCCGAGCTCTAGAACATGTTCAAACTTGTGATAGGAAATAAATTGATCGGGGTTTTCTAACAGGTTCAAGGGTAAGCCAGCTTGATTTAAGAGCAAGTCAATATTGCCGTCAAGTTCTTCCACCACTTGGTCAAGGCCGGTCAGCGCGGCTGATCGTATTGAGTAATCTAAGGGTTGCATATCAGGCTCAGGGTAAAGATAAAATGCTTAGAAATGGATTGTCGCGAAATGGTAAGTTTTAAGCAAGTTTTCTGATTAATATGTGAGCATGAGAAAAAAAGTATGTAACTGTATTGAAGAAACGTCACTTAATCATGAGGCAGGTAAAATGCAAGACTTTGATATTATAATAAAAAATGGATTATATTTTGATGGCACTGGTGCAGATTCAAAAATTCAGTCTTTGGGTCTTAAAGATGGTCGTGTTGTTAAGGTTGGCCTTGATGAATCTGACTTAAGCCAAACGTGCAAGGTCATAGACGCAGAAGATAAGTGGGTAATGCCGGGCTTTCTAGATACGCATACGCACTATGATGCAGAGCTGTTGGTTTCCCCTAGTCTGTCAGAATCAGTTCGACACGGTGTGACAACGGCCTTAGTCGGGAGTTGTTCATTAAGTATGATCTGCAGTGATTATGAGGATGCCTCCGATATTTTTACCCGAGTAGAAACGGTACCGCGCGAAAAAGTGCTGCCTATATTGAAAGAGCACAAAACCTGGAGTACACCCACGCAATGGGTTGATTTTATTAAGCAACAAGCACTGGGGCCTAATCTGATTTCTTTTTTGGGTCACAGTGATTTAAGAACCGGGGTGATGGGTTTGTCGAGAGCCACTGACAAGGCAATTAGACCGACAGAGAGCGAGATGCTAGAAATGGAAAGCATCTTAACGGAAGCTATAGATCAGGGATTTCTTGGTTTATCTTCTATGTGCTTAACCTGGGATAAAATTGATGGCGACCGAGAGTGGTCTAAAAGTTTACCAAGCACCTATGCTAAGTGGAAAGAGATCAACCGGCTAAACCAGATACTACGACGCGCTAATCGAGTCCACCAAGGCGCACCAAATGCAGCCAACCCTATTCAGATACTCCAATACTTAAAAGAAACGATAGGTCTGTTACGCAAGCCGCTCAAAACGACCTTGATTACACTAATGGATTTACGTGGCAATGCGACGGTTCGACCATTAGCTCAATTGGCTTCTAAGTTTGCTAATTACTTTGGAGGCGACTTTCGTTGGCAAGTACTTCCAACACCTTTCACGGTTTATGCTGACGGTATTGATGTGGTTTTTTTCGAAGAGTTTGGCGCGGGTGAAATGGCGCTTGATCTGAAAAATGAAGTGGATCGAAACGAACTATTGAAAGATCAAAGTTATCGCCGAAAATTTAGAAAGTTTTATGGTGAAAAGCTCAGCCCGCGTGTATGGCAACGTGATTTTGCTGACGCTGTAGTGATTGATTGTCCAGACAAATCTATCGTAGGTAAAAACTTTGATGAGGTCGCAAAGGCGCGTGGCATTCACGTGGTTGATCTGTTCTTGGACTTGGTCGTTGAGTTTGGTCGTTCTCTGCGTTGGTATACCACGATTGGTAATCATCGCTCTGATGTCTTAGAGCGCATGGTGCAAGATACTAATACGCTTATCACCTTCTCTGATGCGGGTGCACATATTCGTAATATGGCATTTTATAACCTGCCATTGCGCTTTTTGAAAATGATAAAAAACTCCCATGATAAAGGCCAACCCCTTATGTCGATGGAGAAAGCTGTTTGGAGAATGACCGGTGAACAGGCCGATTGGTTTGGTGTTGAGGCAGGTAAAATTAGACCAGGAGATCGTGCCGATATTGTTATTATTAATCCCGAAAAATTCGATCAAAATCTGGAGGCTGTGCATTGGGGGGCGATGGAAAACTTTGATCTTGAACGACTGGTGAATCGGAATCCAGGCTTAGTGGAACATGTTTTGATTAATGGAAAGCTAGCGATTGAAAACGAAGAGATTTCACCCAAATTAGGAATAGAAAAAGGCTACGGTCGTTTTTTACCCGCGCGTTAAATTGCGGGTTCTATTCTGCTTCAAAGGCTAAATTATCAATCCAAATAGGGCCCGAATCATTATTGGTATAAATGAATGTCACTTTATCTGCTCCCTGAGGCAGGTGGAATTTGACGGCTTGCCAATGATCAGTCTGTCGGCACTCTATCTTCTGTTCTACCGGGTCTTCATTAATGCGTATGCTGAAGTTAAATGTGCAGGCGCTTGGCACCGCAAAATCAAAGCTTAAATTGCCTTTAGGTAGCGTCATTGTTAAGGATAAACTACTTGTTTGATTGAGTGGAGCGTTGCCTGATCGTAAACTGTGTCTGCCTTGATACGAAAAATCAGGGTCAATCTGCCAGCCAGCTTTATTTGTTTGCTGATTCTCCAGATGAACGCCTAAAATGCCAGTTTCAAAGTTATCCGAAAAATAGTTGATGCTGCTTGGGATGATGTTTTTATTGTCCAGTTTGCTGGCATTCAAAAATTCGCTAAGGTTGGAAAACCCATCGCCATCCATATCGTCTAAAGCATCGATTGAATTCAGTGAATCTAAGCCTAACTTGGTTTCTATCTTGTCCGGAATTTGGTCATCATCATCATCTATATCGCAGGCATTACCTTGTAGATCTTGATCGGTATTTTCTTGGTCGGTATTGCGCACATATCGACAGTTATCAACTAGGTTAATAATGGTGTCGCCGTCTGTGTCGGCTGTTGGTGAAAAGATCTCGAATTTGGGTCCAGCTTTGGTTTGGCGGACCAATATTAAACGTTGTTTATCGTCTTGCAGAAGGTGGTAATCTGACGCATTTTTAAGCCGGAATTGAGCAAGTAATGAAAAAGTATTAGACCATTGCTGTAACCAATATATGCCGCGTTCATTTTTTAAACTGTATAAATTATCACCTATCCATACAGAGTGCTCAATTGCGTTAGTGAGTGAGGTGGTTTCTGTTAGCGTTGCCTGCGCCATAATTTTACCGGTAGCGAGTGCGATGTGTTGGTTATCCGGGCTAATGCTTATAGGGGAAATTGCAATGGCCCCCAAGCTGGCATCCGATTTAATAACATCGCCGAACAGGCCTTTGTTAGTGTCAAATTCAAGTGATTGAATAGAGTAACTTGTGGGAATAGTGGTAAAAATAATATGTTTAAATTTTGGGTCCCAAGTGTAATCAAAATACAATCGTTCAGTCTCGATATAATCGACTAAAACGCCAGCCTGATTGAAGCTAACGAACTGACCTGCTGTATCGATGACGACGAGGAAGTTATTAATACTGACCACTGACGCAACGCTTCTGGCGACGGTGGTAAAAGGCATTTCTATCGCCTTTTTTGTTTTGGTATCAATATAACTGACACTGCCATCTGGATAGCCTAAGTACAGTTTACCTTGTGTTTGAGAGTAATCTACCGCGATAGGCGCTTCTTTCAATGCTACTTGTTTGATAAATTTTTTGCGTTTGATTGACCACCAAAAAACGCGTTGTAGTGTTTTATCCACCAGGATCACTTCATCTTTTTCGTGATCAATTTCATAGAACTCAGGATTGATATTCAATTGTTTCAGCGCTAGTTTTTTTGCGCTAGGCTGACTTGCGGCTTTAAAGCTTTTTATATCATGGGTTGTCACGGTGATTTCGGAGTTTGAGTGATGAAATACAGCGACGGTATTGCCACGGTTCTCGATAAAAATTGCTTGATTTTTTATAGCTAAATATTTTGACGTTAATAAATTTTTTGAGTATAAAATTAGTTTATTCTCGCTCCTGATCAGTAAGCGTTGTTTCCAAGTAGTCATGTTATCTACTTGCTCAGGAATGCTTCCTAAGTAGGCTAAATCTTGGGTCGAGAAGATGTCACCCGCACTGGTTAGCAGCTTGTCTTGCTTAGAATATAAAAAAATAATAGGTGCATAAGAAAGAGAGGGCGCTTTTTTCAGACTGACACGATCACCTTTATCGTCTCTGGTTTGTTTGAGCAGTTTGCCAGAGTATTGAAAAAAGAAGGCGCTGTGTTTATCCGAACCAAGTGCTTTCGGAATCAGCTTTGAAGAGGAAATAAACGAAAAGTTTGAAAGTGAGTAGACTTCTAATTCTCGATCGTTACCTAATATATACAATAAATCATTTATTATCTGAATGTCTGTGACTGTAAAGTCGACATCGGAGACTAATGTTTGTTCGAGCGTTTTTGGGTTGATGGCATGGACAGAATGAGCGGATGCAATAAAAATGTGCTTAGACTTGGCATTAAGCGCGCTTGGCTTTTCTTCCAAAATTATTTCTGTGAGAAATGAGCTAGTGTGAGTGTTATAACGAAGCACTTTATTTGGAGAAGATAGCGTAAAGTAAACGATGCCCTTTTGACTATCAACATCAACGACACTATTAACGGCACTACCCACGGCAGGCATTGAAATAATGCTCGCTAAAAAGCAGAGGAATACAAGACTTAAATAATTCCTCCTCAAACGAATACTCCTAGAGAGGTCATGAATAGTGACTATCCAACTGAATATGAACAGTTGAGTAGAAAGAATCTGGCTCTAGATGTTAACGTTTAATACTCAGAACGCAAGTGTGAGCATAGAGAAGCGTGTCAGGAGGTATGGTTTGGGCGTGTGAATATGCCTAGAAATGATAAGCCAGCGATACAGAAATGTTACGAACCGTATGTTCAACCTTTTTAAACCCATCGAGAAATACCCACATGTCGGTGTAAGTGTATTCTGTGCCCACCGAATAATGAGGGTTGATTTTGTATTGCATGCCTAGGCCTTGGTAGAAATTTCTATCTCTATCAGTTTCATTAATAGCATCATATGGCGCTGTTAGGTCTACGTCAGCTTTAACGAGCCAAAAAGACGAGCCTAAACGTACGTAAACTAAATAGTCGTCATAAAAGCGAACGCCTGACTTGATACCAACGTTAATGGCAGTGGTACGGAAGCTTTGAGACACTGTCACGTTGTCAAACGTATATTCTTCTTTGTTGTCTCCATAGTCTAAATAGGCAAGCTCAACCGAAAAGTGATCACCTATTGAATAGACACCTCTTAAACCAAACCCGGAAACAATGTTGGCTGAATTATACTGTTCTCCCCACGCTTTTGTGTCATCTAGCATGGTTTCGTGTCTTGTGAATACGCTTAGCAGTTCAGCAGAATAATTTACTTCAGAAAACGCAGGCAATGACACACATAAAAATAATAATCCTAGCGCTAACTTCTTCATACTTTCCTCAAATTTTCTGGTAAACCTAATGATCATAAGAAACAAAATGTCTTGTGACGATTATTCCAGATTCAATATAGCTATTCTAGTTAAGAGATATCGAAATAGGCTTCTGAGGTCTATTTTTGTTTATATAGTGATTTGCATCATCTTTTGTATTGCAATAAAACAGCGCTATGGGCAAGATTTATCAAAGGAGGCTTTGTTTGGTTTTCACATCAAGAGGTGTTTTAGGATTTTAATATGAATAATGAGCTCAAAGACGAAACTATTTCGTGTCCCTATTGCGGAGAATGTATCGATATTCTGTTAGATTGTTCGGTACCAGATCAGCATTATATTGAAGATTGCCAAGTGTGTTGCCGGCCAATTAACATTAACGTATCAGTGAATTTCGATGAATCCCTACAAGTGACAGTGACGAATGAAAATGAGTAAAGAGACGAAACGCTTGGATCAGGTTGAATTGGATCAGGTTGAAAATGTCACCCTGGGTCATTATGACCAGAATGCGCTTTCTTTTTGGCAAGGCACAAAAGATCATGATGTGAGCCAAAATATAAACGCATTGCTCGAGGCTTTACCGAAGAATAAATCGCTGGATATTCTTGACTTTGGTTGTGGTCCTGGCCGAGATTTAGCGACGTTTAAGTCGTTGGGGCATAAACCTGTTGGTTTAGATGGAAGTTCGGAATTTTGCCAGATGGCCCAAGACTTTAGTGCGTGCCAAACCTTGAATCAAAGCTTCCTTAGTCTTGACTTGAAAGCACAAACTTTTGACGGCATATTCGCAAACGCTTCCGTATTTCATATTCCAAGTCAGAAATTATCCGGGGTATTATCGACATTGCATAATAGCCTTCGACCCGGTGGTATATTATTTACCTCAAACCCCAGAGGGAATTCTGAAGGCTGGAATGGGGTGCGCTACGGTCATTATATGGAGTTTGAGCAGAGCCAGTTCTATCTTGAGCAAGCGGGTTTTAGTATTCTCGATCATTATTACAGGCCAGAGGGAAAGCCTCGGCATGAACAGCCCTGGCTGGCTATTGTTTGCCAAAGCAACTAAAGGCTTATCAAATTATGCCGCGTTTACATCTTTTCACTGATGGCAGTGTACATACTCAATCAAAATTTGGGATGGGCGCGTACCTGTTATTATCGGATATCAATGCGTCAATAGACTCACTTCATGATAAGGTGAAGCTGAAGCGATTCGATAACACCAGTTCCACTAAATTAGAGCTACAAACCCTATTATGGGCGGTGAATGAGGTGAATACGAAAGATAATGGCAAAGATATTGTTCTGACTGTTTATACTGATTCACAAAATATTATCGGTCTGCCGGCGCGTCGAATGAATCTTGAATGTGTCGACTATTATTCTCGTAAAAACAAACGGCTCGCCAATTATGAGCTGTACCAGGAATTTTTCAGGCTCACTGATACGCTAAATTGCACTTTTATTAAGATGGTAGGTCATCAAGCTTCTAGCAAAAAAAGTGGCTTAGATAAGCTGTTTAGCTTGGTTGATCGGGGGGCAAGGCGGGCGTTGCGGGAAAGTGTATAGGGAAGTGGTAATACGCATTTAAAGCGGGGCATAGTGTTAAATAGTAGTAGGCGCTTGTTTAAAGTACCTGTATTTACGAGTTATGCCTGCTCCGCTTAGCTAATTGGACCTGCCGATTTTAGTGTTTGTATGTGTGTGGGATCTTACGTCGCAGTGTGAAATGAGTCTGAAAAGGGCGCTCAGCTTTTATCCTGCGAATGAAATAACTTCGTTTATCCAAATAGCGGGAATTTTCGCTTCTTCGCAAGTCGATCGACTCCTGCTTGAATCGACGATTCAACCTGTTGGTAGATCATATTAACGTACGCTTCGTCATTTTCCCGATCCGGGTTAGTATCAACTTCGATTGGCTCTAGAATTT
>ENA-OSET01003439-OSET01003439.1-sediment-metagenome-genome-assembly--contig:-NODE-3439-length-14524-cov-26.009068_pt1 | contig 14524 bp, 15 predicted proteins | sample MGYA00237882_ERZ534229 | MGnify/ENA primary metagenome ERZ534229 (study PRJEB26408, sample SAMN06266212) | sediment metagenome | isolation source: Hudson Canyon methane seep mesocosm | place... | reverse complement strand
GCGAAAAGGGCTATGGTTTATCGGGTGGTCAAATACAAAGAATACTTCTCGCCAGAGCATTTGTTGCGAATGGTGACATTGTTTTATTAGATGAACCCACTGCTCATTTAGATGAAATAAACAAACACACGCTATTAAATGCAATTGATACGTTGTTTAAGGACAAAACATTGATTATTGCGACACATGACTCGGTCACTATTAACAGAATGGCCAGAGTGATAGCGCTGACATGAACGATATTTTATATTTCAGCCATTTATTTAAGCCTTATAAATTATGGTTGCTCAGTGGTATTTTTTGCGCCTTATTAACGGCACTGGCTTCCATTTCTTTACTGACACTTGCGGGCTGGTTTATTACTTCAGCGGCTATTGCAGGGATTACAACACTCGATGTCATGGCTGTTAGTTTTAATTTTATGCAGCCAGCTGCTGAAATACGTGCTTTAGCTATTATTCGTACATTGGGACGCTATTCAGAAAGGCTGCTAACACATGAGGCGACGTTCAGAGTATTAGCAGAGATTCGTTGCTGGTTTTTTGAAAAACTTATTCCATTAACACCGGGCCGTATTGCGATACGCAGGAGTGCTGATTTATTAACGCAAATAACAACAGATATTGATGCACTGGATAGCATTTATTTAAGAATATTTTTACCTATTATCGTTATTTTTATTGCTGGACTGGCGGTGGTGGTATTTTTTACCAGTTATTCAATAACTCTCGGTCTAGTTATGCTGGCAATGTTAGTTGTTTCAGTGGTTATATTACCTTGGGGTTTTAATTATTTGGGTAAACAAGGGGCAAAAACAATTGCTGAACAATTTTCCTTTTTCAAAAGTGAACAAGTTGAGTTGATTCAAGGAATCGCTGATCTTCAAGTCTTCGGTGCTTATAGCCGTTCAAAGCAGCACTTATTAGCACTGTCTAAACAAATGATTAAAACACAAAGACACAATAATCATTTATCAGCGTTATCCTCTTCGATTACTGAGTTTTTATCCTATAGCACCTTGTTAATTATTGTGATTATTGGCGCTGATTTGTTTCAGCATGGAATCATTTCAGGGCCTGTTTTAGTGATGCTTGGCTTTTGTGTTTTAGCGGTGTTTGAACTGGTTTCACCGATATCCATTGCCATGCAACTGTTAGCTAAGACTCAAACATCAGCAAAAAGAATTCGAGCTATTGTCGAACAGGATTCGACTATTATTGAACCTAAAAGTCCTTTGTCAGTGCCCGCAAGTGCCGGTATTGAAATTAAGGATTTGAGTTTTCGATATTCAGAAAAGTCTGACTGGGTTTTGACGGATTTTAATTTACATATTCAGCACGGCAGTAAAATTGCAATCGTTGGGGAAAGTGGGACGGGTAAAACAACCTTACTGCAATTAATCATGCGATTTTTTGATCCTCAAAAAGGAAGTATCAATTATGGAGGCGTTGATTACAACCAATTTAATTCCGATCAATTGATACAGCAATATGCATTACTCTCTCAGCAAACGCAGTTGTTTTCAGCCACTGTAAAAGATAATTTATTAATTGCTAAGGTTAATGCATCAGAGATGGAACTTGCAAAAGCAATTGAGGAGGCTGGTTTAAATAAATTTATCAGACAATTACCTCAGGGACTTAATTCCTGGGTGGGGGAGGGTGGTGCCAAGGTGTCAGCAGGTGAAGCTCGTAGAATCGCATTGGCCAGAGTGTATTTAAAAAATGCGCCTATCTTATTGCTCGATGAACCGACTGAAGGCTTAGATAGCGAAACAGAAAATACAGTGCTTGATGCATTAGAGAAAATTGCCAAAGATAAAACGTTGATCTTGGTGACTCATCGGCCAGCTGCTTTAAGACTAGTGAACAAGGTGGTTAGAATCTGAGTCCAGAAATCATTATAATACTGTGTTTGTAACAGCTCATTCGTCTCATTTTAAACGTGTGAGTAGCTTAATTTACTTTTTTAGGAATCATGGCAAAAATAACAATAGACAGTAAAGAAATCAACACTCTAGATAATGAAACAGTGTTAGATGCTTTACTCCGAAGCGGAGTTAACATTCCTCATGGCTGCAGGCAGGGAGGGTGTTTTAGTTGTGTCATATTTAGTTTAGATACAGTACCCCCAGCCGCCGCTCAAGAAGATATTGGTGATGACTTAATTGAACAAAAGGCTTTTTTTGCCTGCCAATGTAAGTTGGAGCAAGATATGAATATTAGTTTAACCGCTATTAAAACAGGCATTGTTAATGAGTGAATCTACAAAAGGGGCTGTAACCCTTGTTGGTACAGGTAATAGCAAACGACTTGATGCCATACGTAAAAAAGCGGGATTAGCTGTAAATGTTCAGCCAGAAGCAATCAAAAAAGATCAGTATTTGATCGAGGGTCTTAATCGACCAACTAAGGAGGCATTATTACAGGCTGGAAGTTTAATAGAAAATCGCTTTGCCGCTATTTTAAAGACATATCCACCAGGAAAAACCAAAAGCTATTTTAAAATAAAGTATGGTATGGATATCAAGCAAGTCAAAGCCCTGTCGATAGAGAAAATATTTAAACTTTTACAGCTGGATAGTACTAAAGTAAAACAATTTCGATTGATAGCATCGTTGGATTTTTCTGGAAAAGCAGTGCTTAGTCAATAATGATTAACCGGATCGTTAATTTATTTCCATTATGGGCAGTATTGTTATCAGGCTTTGCTTTTTTTAATGCGGATTTATTTGCCTCATTCAAAAGCATTATTATTCCATTGTTAGCTTTAGTGATGCTCAGCATGGGTATGACTTTAACCTGGTCTGATTTTAAAGCGGTACTTAAACGGCCGGGGGTTATTGCTGTAGGAATCAGTATTCAGTTTCTACTGATGCCTTTGTTTGCTTATATGATTTCAATCGCATTTAAGCTACCTTTAGATATTATGATCGGTATGGTGTTAGTTGGTGCAAGCGCGGGGGGAACTGCATCAAACGTGATTTGTTATTTGGCAAAAGGTAATGTGGCCTTGTCTATTTTAATGACCGTGGTTTCCACCGTTCTTGCACTTTTTCTAATGCCGGCATTAAGTTTTTTTTACTTAAATCAGGTTGTGCCTGTCCCCGTTGAAGGGATGCTGAAAAGTATTTTTATGATTGTTTTGCTACCTGTTATGTTAGGTACTTTGATTAATAGCTATTTTAGCCAGAAACTGCGATTTTTCCAGCCAGTATTTCCTTTATTATCATCAATTTCAATTATCTTAATCATTGCAATTATTGTGGGGTTAAATCATAACAACCTTATGGATCTAGCTATGCCGGTATTACTAGCCGTGTGTTGCCATAACCTGTTAGGACTGATTTTTGGTTATGGTATTCCAAAGCTTTTAAAATATGATACTCAAACCTGCCGAACCATTTGTATTGAAGTGGCCATGCAAAACTCAGGATTAAGTGTGGCTCTGGCTATAAAGTACTTTAGCAGTGCTGCGGCATTACCGGGTGCATTGTTTAGTATTTGGCATAATATTTCAGGGAGTTTGCTGGCATTTTATTGGCGACGAAATTAATCCTCATTTGCTTAACCATTCACCTCCCACTTGGTAGGGGGATTGTGTAATAAAATCTCCCCTAACAACTCTTTTTCAAAGAGGGGAACTGAACGCTTACTTATCTGCTTATATATTAACGGCTTGTCGCTTTGCACCCCAATGTCCTGCTTCAGCATCGAAAAAACCTGCGCAAGGCGTAGTACAAAATTTACAAGCACCATGTTCATTAAGGTTCCATTCGGAAAGTTCATACCAGTCTCGGCCAATTAATAACTCACCACATTGGTGGCAATAGGTACTATCGGCGGTTTTATTATGTGCATTACCGATATAGGCATAGCGGACACCATTTTTCAGGGCAATATCTCTGGCTTTTAATAATGTACTTGTAGGTGTTCTTGGTAAATCGCGCATTTTCCAATCGGGATGGAAGGCTGAAAAGTGCATGGGTACATCGACACCCAGGTTTTCAACGACCCATTGTGTCATTGCTTGTAATTCTTTTTCTGAATCATTTTGTTCTGGTATAAGCAATGTAGTGAGTTCTAACCAAACATTGGTTTCATGCTTTATATATTTCAATGTTTCTAAAACGGCTTGTAGATGAGAGCCTGTTATTTTGTGGTAAAAACTTTCAGTAAATGCCTTTAAGTCAATATTGGCAGCATCCATACATTGATAGAATTCTGCTCTAGGTTCTGCACAAACATAGCCAGCAGAAACAGCAACTGATTTTAAACCTAACGCTTTACAAGCCTGCGCGGTATCTATGGCATATTCATGAAAGATAACGGGATCATTATAGGTGTAGGCAACACTTTTGCAGTGTGCATTGAATGCTGCTTGAGCAATAGATTCAGGGCTTGCCTGACTCATTAATGAATCCATTTCCCTAGACTTACTTATATCCCAGTTTTGACAAAATTTACAGGCTAGATTGCAACCTGCTGTACCAAATGAAAAAACAGGTGTGCCGGGATAAAAATGGTTCAAAGGTTTCTTTTCAATGGGATCAATACAAAACCCACTAGAGCGACCATAACTGCTTAAAACAATCTGCTGATTCAAGTTTTGTCTAATAAAACAAAGGCCATGTTGTTGATCGTGTAATTTACAAAACCGTGGGCATAAGTCGCATTGAACCCGACCATCATCAAGGGTATGCCAATAATGGGTGGCGACAGTATTTTCTGCTATGTGTTTATGCATAAGAGTGTGCCGAAAATAATGAAAAATATTTGTGCTTAAACTTGTAATCTATCATAAACCGCCTATAAATGAGGTATGGTAAATATTAGACAAGCAGCAGTTGCAGGTACTTTTTACCCCGCTGATGCAAAACAACTTAAATCAATGGTATCTCATTATATAGATGAGGTGTCGCAGAGTGAAAAAGTTCCCAAAGCGATTATTGCACCGCATGCAGGGTATATTTATTCAGGACCAATAGCAGCATCAGTTTATGCTCGTTTACAATCTGAATTTTGTCATTATAAACGGGTATTATTAATCGGCCCTTCACATCGAGTAGGATTTTCTGGGCTAGCATTAAGTAAAGCACAACAATTTGCCACACCACTGGGAAATATATCGATTGATACTGAAGCTATTAAACAGCTTTCAGAATATCCTTTTGTTAATTTCTTAGAGCAAGCGCATGAGTTAGAGCACAGCCTTGAAGTTCAATTACCTTTTTTACAGCAGGTGTTGGGTGAGTTTACATTGATACCTATTGTTGCAGGTGATGCCTCTGCTGAGAACATTTGTCAGGTGATTGAGCGGTTTTGGGACTGTCAGGATACTTTGATTGTGATTAGTTCTGATTTAAGTCATTTTCATGATTATCACACTGCAAAAAAAATGGACTTAGAAACCTCAGCATTGATTGAGCAATTGCAATACGAAAAGCTAGGGTTTGAATCAGCATGTGGAAGAGTCCCCGTCAGTGGTCTGTTAGCCTTTGCTAGAAAAAATAATTTACAGCTTAAAACAATCGATTTAAGAAGTTCTGGTGATACTGCTGGGCGTGATAACAAAGATAGAGTTGTGGGATATGGTGCTTATGTCATTGAGTGAGAATAACAGACAAATATTATTGGATTTAGCTTATCAGTCAATAAAGTCGGGATTAGAAACCGGACATCCATTGAATATTAATTTAAGAGATTACCCTATTGAATTACAACAACAACGGGCTACGTTTGTGACTTTGGATAAAAACAAACAGTTACGAGGCTGTATTGGAATGTTGAAAGCGGTTTTGCCGTTAGCAGAAGATATTGTAGAGAATGCATTTTCAGCCGCATTTAAAGATCCCCGTTTTCCAGCGGTGGAAATGCCAGAATTAAATGAATTGGGTATTCATTTATCAATATTAAGCCCATCGGTCGCCATTGAATTTAGTTCAGAACAGGATCTAATTGCTCAAATTAGACCCAATATAGATGGGTTGATTTTAGAAAGTGGCCTGAGGCGAGGGACTTTTCTACCTTCAGTATGGGAATCAATCCCCAATTCAACACAATTTTTACAGCACTTAAAACAAAAGGCCGGTTTAGCAAAGAGCTATTGGTCTGATCAGATTAAAGTCTATCGATATACCACTGAAATGATAGGTTAAAGCGATTAGCCGTGTTTCATAATACGAGCTTTATCGCGTTGCCAGTCTTTATCTTTGGCAACCGCACGTTTATCATGTAATTTCTTACCTTTTGCTAAACCAATTTTTAATTTTGCCCGTCCTTTAATCCAATACATAGAAAGCGGGACGATGGTGTATCCTTTTCGCTCAACAGCACCAATTAATTTATTAAGCTCTTGCCTATGTAATAAGAGTTTCTTACGGCGAACTTTATCGGGAACAACATGAGTTGATGCGGATAGTAAGGGCGATATATGAGCACCTAGCAACCAAGCTTCACCCTTATGAATAATGATGTGACTTTCTTTTAACTGAATTCTGCCGTCTCTAAGGCTTTTAACTTCCCACCCCTCAAGCACTAATCCCGCCTCAAACTTTTCTTCTATAAAAAATTCATGGGATGCCTGTCGGTTGACAGCAATGGAATTATCTTCCTGTTTATTCTTTTTTTTGGATTTTTTACCAGCCATAGCTATTAAAAGTGTTTTTTAAACTGACGGAAATGAATTATTCTGTTATTTTACTTGATTACAAGAAAATCAACGTAACTAAATTTATCAGCTTTAAAGGTACTAGGCATTAATATGGCAAATACAAAATCAATACACGGAGAGTGGTCATCGCGGTTCGCTTATATATTAGCAGCAACGGGATCCGCTGTTGGTCTAGGTAATATTTGGAAATTTCCTTATATTACAGGGGAAAATGGTGGAGGAGCTTTTGTACTTGTCTATTTAGCTTGTGTTGCAGCGATTGGTATTCCTATTATGATTGCTGAAACCATGATGGGAAGAAGAGGTCGTCAAAGCCCTATTAATACCTTAAGCACTTTGTCAGAAGAAGCGGGCGTTAGTAAGCACTGGCATCTGTTAGGCTGGATGGGTGTGACTGCTGGCGTTTTGATTTTATCTTATTACAGTGTCATTGCCGGTTGGGCGAGTGCTTATGTCTTTAAGGCTGTTTTTGGCGGGTTTTCAGCAGATGCGAATGAAGTTAAAGCGGGGTTCGATGCTTTAATTGCAAGTCCTGTGCAATTAGTGTTTTGGCATACCGCATTTATGGTGGCAACGATGAGTGTTGTTATGCGCGGTGTGAGAGGCGGTTTGGAAAAAGCGGTGCAATTATTAATGCCTGCTTTATTGGCTTTACTGCTGCTGCTAGTCGCCTATGCAATGAGCACTGGCGAGTATTACTTTCAAGGCTTATCTTTTTTATTCGACCCCGATTTTAGTGAAATAGATGGTGATGCGGTTTTAACTGCGATGGGCCATGCTTTTTTTACTTTAGGTTTAGGCATGGGGGCTATTATGGTCTACGGCTCATACCTACCGAGTCATGTCTCGATTGCTAAAACCAGCTTATATATTGCTGGCGCAGACACAGTCGTTGCTTTATTAGCCGGTATAGCAATATTCCCATTGGTGTTTGCTAATGGTCTTGAGCCAGGTTCTGGCCCAGGTTTAATTTTTCAAACACTACCCATTGCTTTTGGCAATATGACTGGCGGTTGGCTATTTGGAATTTTGTTTTTTGTGTTACTCGTTTTTGCAGCCTTAACATCCTCTATCTCTTTGATTGAACCGGTGGTGGCCTGGTTAGTTGAAAATAAAGGCTTCAGCCGTGTTAGAGCAAGTGTAATTGCTGGTCTTGCAACTTGGGCTTTAGGTGTGAGTGTTGCTTTTTCATTTAATATTTGGTCTGACTTTAAAGTTTTTGATAAAACTATTTTTGATTTTCTGGATTATTTAACTGCAAACCTGATGCTACCACTGGGTGGTTTTGGTATTGCGGTTTTTGCGGGCTGGTTTATGTTACAAAACCACGTTAAAGAGGAACTTGAGTTACCAGAACAGCAATATATGGTATGGAAATATTTAATTAGTTTTGTAGCGCCTGCTGCTGTGTTTTTAGTGTTTTTACATGTATTAGGAGTTTTTTAAATATGACTACAGTACAGAAAAGTGCTTTAGTAAAATTTTCTGCACTACAGATGTTTGAATTAGTAGACGATATTGAGTCTTATCCTGAATTTTTACCTTGGTGCAGTGGCAGTCAAGTATTTAAAAGAGAAGGCGATATCGTAGAAGCTGAACTACAAATATCTAAAGCAGGGTTTAATAAATCATTTGCTACCAGAAATCGTAATGATGGCGGTGGCAAAATATTTTTGACCCTGTTGGATGGTCCATTTTCATCTTTAGATGGTGTTTGGAGCTTTATGCCTTTACGGGAAGATGCTTGTAAAATATCACTAGACCTGGAATTTGAAATGCATGGGAAATTTGCAAGTCTGGCATTTGGTACAGTATTTAATCAGATATGTAATACGCTGGTGAGTTCTTTTACTCAACGTGCTAAACAAGTGTATGGTTGAGCAGACTATTGATATAGAAGTGGCTTATGGTACGTCTGATAAACAGGCATGCCCTATGATAAAAGCGTCTATAGGAACAACCGTTGAACAAGCGATAAATCAATCAGGGATTATTAGCCAATTCCCTGAAATTGATTTGGCTAACATAAAAGTTGGAATATTTGGCAAAGGCTGCTCATTGACTAAAGTAGTAGAGCAGGGTGATAGGGTTGAAATATATCGGCCTCTACAGCAAAATCCTATGGATGCCAGAAGGAATAGGGCAAATAAGTAGAAAAACTATTCCCCCCCCCGAAAGCATGTTGGTTTTTCGTTTAACATGGCTGTCAATTAACAGCCAAAAGCGGGTATTGAAATTTCTAAGCCACAATACACTACATTAGCACCAGCAATAACAGCTGCTTTAATGGCTTCAACATCGCCACTGGACGCTAATAATTCAATTTTTTATTCATCCTGTAGTTCTGTAATGATAGAAAGGGAATTACTCTGACCAATACCAACTTACCACATTGTATCGATATTCAATTGATGCTTGAGAATTTAGCATTGTCACCCAATGTTCAGAGCCTATTGATGAAGGGTTAAACAAAACACAACGGTTATATAATGGTGCGATGCTGACTTGTTTATCGTCCTTACCAATAAATACTAGCTCACCACCAGAATTGATATTCCAGTCTTTATTTAAATACAAGAGCATGCAAATTTCTCTTCCAGGAGAATCGTCAGCATGTTGTTTTACAAAGTCTTTAGTGCCAAGGCGAAAAAAGTTAGTATTAATCTCTGGGGTAGCGACGTTAACATCAGTGATGGTGACATTGAAAATGCGCGATAACACCACCATGAACTCTTTACTACGTAAAAAATCCAATAAATTTTGCGCGATACTGGTGTCAGCGCAATCAGGTTCGTTAATTTCACGTTGCCATATTTCACGCTGTACAAAGCGCTCTTCAATATTAGTTGTTTGCCACTGTTCGTTATCGACGTATAAAGCCGAATAAGTGTGTTTTTGTGTTTGCCAACGATGTTTTTGCTGCAAAAGGTTCAATACTTCGTTAAGTTTATCTTCATTAAATAAGTTATCAATCACAATATAATTTGGGGTAGCACGCAATAAAGACTCTCGATAAGTACGTATCTCAGTTTCGTTTATTTTATTGTCATTTAACCACATTGATATTGCTCTCTTAAAATCAAATCAAGGGGTTAGCCAGCTTGATTTAACTAGTTTCATCGAACCCCGTTTTTTCAAGCTGGCTGACCCCTTGAAACGCACGATTGGGTTTGAGCCAATACACTTAATGCAGTTAACACCAAGCGACTTAATGAAAAAATATTGGGGTTCCTTTTGTCAGCTCATATATGGCCTTCTCAATTATCAATAGTGACATCCTGAATCAAATAAGGATAATTAACGATAATAACCCAACGTTCTGAGTCATTAAACTGAACAGTATCCCAAGAAGCAATCTTGGCAATTTTTTTATTTGCTTCAGTAAAACTATAATGACCAACGCCCTCATCATCACTAAATGTAAGTTGGCCAAAACTCAATAAAGAGGGTGATAATTTATTTCTACTATCGGTAAATAAATTGCTTCCCTGATAAGCCATATTCTTGTCATATATTATTAATCCATCATTACGCATAATCCAGATGTCTTGTGGCATAGTGTCTGAAACGGGTGATATAGGAAAAAGTGCAGGAACAACATGTTCAGGATACATATGTGCTTCAAGATAGCGCTCAACTAAATTGTCTTTATAAATGGGCGTACGAAAGATGATTTTCAACTGGCCCTTATTCATTTCGGCAATGGGGGCATCGTATTTTTGTTTAACCGTCTTCCAGCCTAATGACGATTCAGCTGAGAGCGATTTTGCCTGTCTAATTAGAAATGAGTCAAATCTGGGGTAATTTTTATGTAACACAGAGAGTATAAGTTTTTCTTCTGTACTATCAGTATGATTTAATTCGCTTAATTTATCAGCTGTGAGCTGAAGATCCGCATATAAGGTTTTTACATTTGCACGTATGGTTGTTGCAACATTTTGTGCTTTTTTTTGTGCCCTTTCACTAAATGTAGTTATGCTGACCAAGGCGTTTTCAGCCTTGTTTTTTGCAATTTTCATCTGATAAGCATAATGAATAGAAAAACTGGCACCTGTAATAATCGCCAGTAGTAACATAGATAGCATGGTAACGAATAATTTATGACGAGAGAAAAAGCGCCTTAGTAATTCTTTCTTTGTGTAACTATAGATATTAACCATGCGTCCGCTACGATAATCATCTAGCTGTTTAAGCAATTCATCAGCATCAAAAAAACGATGTTTTTCTTGTTTCGCCATTGCTTTTTCACAAATAGCGACGAGTTCAGCAGGTGCAGATGGATTAAATTGAAAAGGAGAGGGGGAGGGTTTGTCATTGAGTAATTCTTGTAAAACCTGATCAGCAGATCCCTGGTAAGGCAGTTTGCCAGTAATAATCCTGAATAAAATAACACCCAGGCTATACACATCACTGGCTTTGCTTGCTTCTCCTTCAGCCTGTTCTGGAGCCATGTAGCGAGGCGTACCCACCGTGGTCGTTGAGGTTAGGTCGCTAAAGGTACGTTGTTGATGATTAACCGCATTTTTGTAGAACTGAGTATTGCCTTCATCATTTATGACTTGAGCTAATCCCCAGTCTAAAATAATGGTTTCACCAAATTTACCACTAATAATATTCTGTGGCTTGATGTCTCGATGAATTACACCTTTAGAATGGGCATAGGCAAGTGCAGCACACACGTCAATCAGAGTATCTAGCAGTTTAATTCGTTGTTTAAAACCATTGTTACCAAGGTTTTCATGAAAAAAATGAAACTGCTCTTCCATGGTAATCCCCTTGATATATTTCATCACATAATAAGGGCCATAATGATCGCGACCACCCAGCTCATAGATGGGTATGATCCCTGGATGTTCTAATTTACCTGTAATTTTGGCTTCATGGATAAAGGAATTTTTGAGCTCAATGTCATTATCAGTTAAAGGTGCTAATGTCTCTTTAATGGCAACTCGTCGACCTATATTTTTATCATACGCCAGATATACTCGACCCACTCCACCTTCACCAACAACCCCCTCTATCTGAAATTTATCATTAAAGGAGCCGTATGACGGATTAAACGCAGGCTTTGTTTCCGCTTTTTTCTCTATGATGCGGGTAGCGTCACCATCTTGATAAGACTGCTTGGATGAGGTTTTTTGTGAATTCATATTGATTTCCTTGGCTATGAATTTAAGCATATCAGATTGTTTTTGTATTTCAATAAATTAGCATAGAGGTAAATTGAAATACGAATTGATCAGGGTGATTTATTATACGGATTCAGGGCATGCAATTTGTGCCACTAATGAATTACTGCTAATCTTTATTGTTTTAAAAAACGAAGCTATTGTGAATATGAATACCAGTACTGTTCAGGACATTGCCAGACAAAGTCGTCTTGCGTCGCGTGAGTTATCTTCAACTCCCGAAGCCTTGCGTAATCTTGCGCTTGCTAAAATGGCTGATTCGCTTGAGTCGGTCAAACAGCAGGTTTTGGATGTAAATGCTAAGGAAGTCGCTAAGGCTCTGCAGGATGGGCAATCAGCTGCAATGGTTAAACGTTTGACCATCGATGAAAAAGTATTTCAGTATATGTTGCTCAGGCTACGAAAAGTGGCTCAGTTGCCTGATCCATTAAATCGTGTGTTGCAAGGGCATACTAATCCGGCAGGGCTACAGGTTATAAAGAAATCTGTGCCGCTGGGTGTTATCGGTATTATTTACGAATCACGGCCCAATGTGACCACCGATGCTGCCGGGGTCTGTATAAAAAGTGGTAATGCCGTTATCTTGCGAGGCGGTTCAGAAGCATTGCAAACGAATACCTTGTTGACTGATGCGATGATAGCAGGTGCTGTTGAAGCAGGTCTTCCACAGCATGCCATACAGATTATGCGCATGCCTGGTCATGAAGCCGTTGGTGAATTGCTGAAAATGGATGAGTATATCGATGTATTAATTCCCCGTGGCGGCAAAGGCTTGATTAAGCGGATTGCTGAAGGGACTCGAATCCCGGTTATTAAGCATTATGATGGTATCTGTCATCTGTATATAGCAAAGGATGCTGATCTGACGCAGGCGATTGAGCTGGCTGTTAATTCTAAATGTCAAAGTATTCAGGTTTGTAATGCACTGGAAACGCTATTAGTGGATAAAAGCAGTGCTGAACGGGTGCTACCATTGCTTACTAATGCCTTTGCTGCAAATAATATCGAGCTACGAGGGTGTGAGCAGGTACAAAAGTTCTTGCCAGAAATTATTCCTGCAACAGAGGAGGACTGGCATACCGAATATTTAGCTCCAATTCTTTCGCTAAAGATTGTTAATGGTATTGATCAGGCTATTGATCATATCAATAACTACGGTTCTGGGCATACAGATGGAATTGTTACGCAAAGTCTTAAAATGGCGCAAAAATTTGAACAGCAGATTGATTCAGCATCGGTGTTGATTAATGCCTCAACCAGATTGTCAGGGGGTGGTGATTATGGCCTAGGCTCGGTAGTTGGAATCAGTACGGATAAGCTGCATGCTCGCGGCCCTGTTGGACCAGATGAGCTGACATCATACAAATGGGTGGCTTATGGAAATGGCCATTTGAGAAATTGATAGGGTAAATTTTATGACATTGCAACATGTTCTTTAGTTTCGATGCGACTGTTTAGTGTTTTTAAGGAGTGAAGTTGTAACGATTGATTTATACCTATTTACAGAATTAAATACCCTCCTGGTTGAGCATCGTCAGCTTTTCTTGTTGGAACTGCTACACTGGGTTTAAGTCTTTGTTATTTACTAAGAGAAGGGTATGGGTGAGTTAAGTCTGCAAATATTGATTGAGGATTCTTTAGAAGTTTTTTCGCTTCCTGATGTTTATTCTCAAATATCAGAAATGATTAACGATCCTCGATATACAGCAGATGATATGGGAAAAGTCATTGCTAAGGATCCAGGTCTTAGTTTGCGTTTGCTGAAAATTGTAAATAGCTCTTTTTATGGGTTTCAGGCTCGAATTGATACTGTTTCCAGAGCAATCACTATTGTAGGTATAGAGGATTTAAGAAATTTGGTGCTGGCAACTTCAGTTATCGATAAATTTAATAATATCCCTGCTGAAGTGGTTGATATGACTGATTTTTGGTTGCGCAGTATCCATTGTGGGTTGATTGCAAAGTTGTTGGCTAAAGAAAGCTCGGTCTTGCACAGTGAGCGTTTGTTTTTGACAGGTTTGCTACATGATTTAGGCTCTTTGGTTATGTACAGTAAAATCCCGGACAAGGCATTAGAGGTTCTGCTGGCAGCTGATTATGATAAACGTTTAATTGGTGGTTTTGAGCAAGAAATAATTGGCTTTACGCATGCTGATGTAGGCGCCGCATTAATTAAATCATGGGGTTTGCCAGAATCGTTATATGAGGCTGTTGGTTGTTACCTAAATCCAGAGGAGTCCTTGATCTATAAGCTGGATGCTTATTTGTTATGTTTAGCATCGCGGCTCACTTGTCTTGCTCAGCAGGATGAAACGGTTGAAGGCGTTTTGTCAGAGTTCTCGGAGCAATCCTTATCCATTATGCGGCTGGATTGTGAATCGGTGAACAAAGTGATGGAAATGGTTGATGCTGAATTTTCTCAAGTGTTTGAGTTGATGGCGCCAAATAAAAAATTTCATTAAAGAAAAAAGTGGCTATGAACAAAATGCAGCTTAGTAAAAAAATCCCATCTTGTTCCTATGCTCCCGCGTGGGAATACATACCTGCCTAGGGGCACGGCACGGTATGCGTTCCCACCGAATACGGTCACTGCCATTAAGTTAAGAGCAATACAAGAATGAGGCGCAGTGCTTTAGAGACTGTGAAAGTATTTCCTTTTTGAC
>ENA-OSET01003438-OSET01003438.1-sediment-metagenome-genome-assembly--contig:-NODE-3438-length-14525-cov-8.439300_pt1 | contig 14525 bp, 12 predicted proteins | sample MGYA00237882_ERZ534229 | MGnify/ENA primary metagenome ERZ534229 (study PRJEB26408, sample SAMN06266212) | sediment metagenome | isolation source: Hudson Canyon methane seep mesocosm | place... | reverse complement strand
TTCTCTTCCTACCGTATTTACACTGCTGTGTGGTCGATAGGGTTCCCCCACGTACCAATAAGTCTTTGTCTTTATATCTCTGTACGCAGCCAAAACTTCTAATGTGAAAAAGAATGAATCGTTTAATTTTATATCTGTACCTCCTCCTATGAATACGGTAATATTATTGGTGTATTTCCAATATACATAAGTCGAATTAACAGGGATATTACACGGATCTGTAGGGTCGCAAGGATTTGTAGGACCGTCGAAAAAAGAGGTGTCACGAATTTTTTTCTCAGAACGATTCCTATAGTATCCAAAACCTGCAGTCAGGAAGGGGTCAATTCGCCATTCTTTTGGAATTAAATAGTGTTTAAAAAAAAGCTGAGCTTCTTTAAAGCCAGCGCTCCAGTGGTACGAACTGAATCTAGAAATTCGTAGAGAAAGAGATTTGTTGTTTGAAAAATGGGTTATCCCGATTCCAGTCCCTATTCCTCCTCTAGAATTGAACTCGTTGGTCTGCATCAATCCGAATTGTCCCTTTTCGCTTTGCGAGAAAGATGCTGATGCAATAAATAGTGAAACAATAAGACTGAACCTCATGAAATCAAAACGATCGTTTGAATGATTTAGTGTACTGAGGTTTTTACAAAAAAAAAGACACCTCGCAAGAGGTGTCTTTACATTATGGATTACTTATCATCTCCTCCAATGAGCACAGGTGTTTTCCCGTCGGTAAGGATGAGCTTAGCATTTGGTGACATAGAAATTTCACGCAACACTTCAAGGCTTTTCCACTCAATATTTGATTTGGTTATACCCTCTTTAATAATCAATTGAGCATCCCGAATTCCTTTCGCTTCAATCCTTTTTCTCTCGGCTTCTTTTTCTTCACGTTGAAGTATGAACTTCATTTGCTGAGCTGCCTGCTCGGCCTGTAATTTGGATTCGATTGCGGCATACAATCCAGATGGAAGTGTGATGCTTTTGAGAAGTACAGCTTCAATTTCAAACCCCCTGTCTTTAAGAAGAACTGACATGTGTTTTTTTATTTCTTTTTCAATCTCACCTCTTTTTCCCGAGTGCATATCTTTCGCAAAAAATCGGGCGCACACATCTGCAGAAGCAGATCTGAAAGTACTTAATATCAAAGTTCGTTCATAGTTGCGTCCAACTTCAGAAATAATATCAACCACTTTATCTTGTTTGATATGGTATAAAATGGAAATCTCTGCTCTTACGTTAAGGCCTTCTTTGGAAGGAAGATTCAATTGAACCTCTTTATTGACAGTACGAATTGGCATTCGAACAATACTAGTTATAAGAGGGTTATAGAACATCAATCCCTGAGTTTTGGTTTTCCCTTTTAGTTTTCCCAGGTTTTGCTTGATTCCTACTTCTCCTGGCCTAATTACGGCACAGGAGGAAATCAGTATGGCTATTCCAGCCAATAAAAATATGTGCTTTTTCATTTGTATAAATTTTAATTGAAATTAATAATAATAAATAGAGTTCTGTTGGAGAGATTAACAGAATTCAGGAGGAGGAGTTTCCACATGAGTACTTCTTTCAAGAATATTATTCTGAGTAGTATACAGTATCCTTGGTGATTCAGGGGTGAATAAGATAGGAGAATAAAAGACCTGGACTTCCTCCTCGATTAGCGATTCTGTTTCAAATTCCATAGAAAACATGGAATCCGAATCCATATATACGTCCGATCGAATGGGCGAATCCAAATTGATTGCCAATAGGCCTATAATCATTAGGGGCACGAAAAATATTCGAATAATCATGTTCAGTGTTCACAAATAAAACAACAAAAAACATACCACAAAAAGAGATGAGATGAGTTTAGTGTTGTAATTGATACTTTTAAGAGGTTTAGAGAGTTTCTTCGCTGAAAACAAATACTTTGTTAATTTGGTGTTAGGAAACAGAACACAAATGAACCTGACATCTCCCTTACTTATTGATGGTGGACTTTCCAATGTGCTTGAAGGACAAGGATGCAATTTAGATCATGAATTATGGTCTGCCAGACTCTTGGAAAAGAAACCGGAAGCTATTGTTGAGGCGCATTATGCGTATCTCGAGCATGGAGCACAGTGCATTACTACTTCCAGCTATCAGGCTTCCATTAAAGGCTTTATGAATTTAGGTCACGACAGAGCAAGCGCTGAAAAGCTGATACTTCAATCTGTAGAGCTAGCTGAGCTGGCTGTAGAGCAATTTTCAGCGAAAAACACAAGTGATTATGAGCCGCTTATTGCGGCAAGCATTGGACCCTATGGAGCATATCTGGCAGATGGTTCGGAATATCGAGGGAATTATAACGTTTCCGACGACGTGCTACGCGAATTTCATCAAGAAAGGATTCAGCTGCTTGACCGCAGCAATGCGGATTTTTTTGCCTGCGAAACCATTCCAAGCTTTCAGGAAGCAAAGGTGCTGTCAGCTCTCTTGGAGCATACAGAAAAGTCGGCCTGGATGTCCTTCTCGTGTAATGATGAGCAGCATTTGAATGACGGAACGAAAATCGATGAATGTGTCCAATATTTTGCAAGGCATCCTAATATTTTTGCGCTTGGTGTGAATTGCACTGCTCCAAAATATATTTCGGAATTGATCAAATTGATTAAAACGAATTGTGGAGATAAAAAAATTGTGGTGTACCCTAATTCCGGAGAAGCGTATAACGCAGAAAGTAAATCGTGGATTGGCACTTCAGACCCAATATCATTTGTAGAGATGTGCAGGGAATGGGTGGAATTGGGAGCGGATATTATTGGCGGGTGCTGCAGAATTGGTCCCGACCATATCCAAAGTATAGACAGTGCTTTACACAAAAATAAGTAGTGGAGAAGATGGGATTCGAACCCACGACCTCTTGACTGCCAGTCAAGCGCTCTAGCCAACTGAGCTACATCCCCCTTTATGAAGACGTTATACAATAGCCTGATCCCCTCTCACTTTTGTACTTAAACGTATTGCATCTTGAACATCATATATAAAAATCTTACCATCACCCACTTGTCCGTCTGAGCCAAATTCTAGTATAGTATCAACACACTTTTCTAAGTTCTCATCGCTAATTACACAAATTATCATTGTTCTGTTTTGCAGCGCTAATGACTGTTCGGTTCCACGATACATTTTTGTATAACTTTTTTGTAATCCAGTTCCTGAGACGGGAATCACAGTTATACAAGGAATATCTACGTTTTTTAAACCCTTCTGTATAGCTTTCAATTTGGAAGGTCTAATTATTGCTTCAACTTTTGTTATATTATTTAAAGTAATTAAGCTAAAAAGTTTCTGTCTGTCTAAGGAATAAGCAGCCGCTTTTTTAAGTTGTCGGTTGTATCTGATGCTGTCAGTATTCAATAATCCTTTGGTAAGTAATAGTTGTGCGCTACTAAAATAGGGGTGTTTTATTAGTAAAGAATCTAATTTGCTTACATCAGCATTCGTTATTTCTTGCGGATTATTAATTAATGATATGATTTTTTCGGTTACCAATTTACAAAGGCTTTATTAAATACATCTTCAATTAATTCTTTACTTATTTCTTCAATAAGTTCGTCCTCAACATCAACTATATTTTCTGAACTTGCATAATCTCTATATCTACTAAAAGTAGTTTCAAAGTTTTGTTTATCATCAAAACTATTGTTGTATTTTATTTTTATGGCAATAGTTAATCTGTTTTGACTAGCAGTTTCATTTGCCTTTATTGCCATAGGTTTTATCTGATATTTTGTAATATATCCGCTAAAAGATAAATCACCTTCATTCTCAGTTATTTCTAAGTTGGTTTGTCCAGCAAAAGCATCAATTAAGCCATCAGTAATTACTTGGCTTAATGAGGGTTGAACTATTGCTGCCTTATTGCTTATATATTGCACAGAGATAGTTTTTGCTTCAGTAGGGATTGATGCTCCAGTAAAAGAATAAACTCCACAAGAAACAACTAGGATGCTAAGTGATATTAGGCTTAAAAATAGCTTCATTACAATCCGAATTCTTTTAATTTACGGTAAAGAGTTCGCTCAGATATTCCTAGCTCAGCAGCTGCATCTTTCCTTTTTCCTTTATGTTTTAATAATGATTTTTCCACCAATCTTTTTTCTTGCTCAAATAATGATAATGATTCCTCAACTTCAATTGTTTTTGGTTCGTTCTGCTGATTTAAAACAAAATTATTCTCATCATTTTCGTTAAAAATTCTAGGATTAACTGATTGCATAATTTCAGTGTTTCCTTCTTTTTGCATCAGGTCAAAAGTAATCTTTTTAAGTTCAGATAAGTCTCTTTTCATGTCAAAAAGCACTTTGTAAAGTATTTCCCTCTCTGATAAATCTGATTTATTTTTATCCTCAAACTTAACTAAACCACTAGTAGAAATGTTAGGTAATTGCTCTTGTAATCTGCTTGAAGTTATCTTTCTTTCTTCTTCAATTACTGATAGTTGTGCTACAAAATTCATCAATTGCCTGATGTTGCCTGGCCAATTGTAGTTTTTAAGAATCTCAACCGCATCCTCAGTTAGTTTGACTGGAGGGGTGTTATATTGATCTGCAAAATCAGCTGCAAACTTCCTAAAAAGTAGGTGAATATCATTCCCTCTATCTCTTAATGGCGGGAGATTAATGCTGATTGTGTTTAATCTGTAAAATAGATCCTCTCTAAATTTTCCTTCCTTTACAGCTTGAGGTAAATTTACATTTGTAGCGGCAATAATTCTCACATCAGTTGTGTATGCTTTAGATGAACCTACCTTTAGGATTTCTCCATTTTCAAGTACTCTTAATAATCTTGCTTGTGATGCCATTGGTAATTCTCCTACTTCATCAAGGAAAATAGTCCCTCCATTAGCAGCTTCAAAGTATCCTTTTCGGCTGTCATGTGCACCTGTAAACGATCCCTTTTCATGTCCAAATAGTTCAGAATCTATTGTTCCTTCAGGTATTGCTCCACAATTTACAGCAATATAAGGGTTGTGTTTTCTTTTACTATTTTGATGAATAATTTTTGGAATATTTTCTTTTCCTGTTCCACTTTCACCAACAACTAATATTGATATGTCAGTAGGAGCAACTTGCAAGGCTACATCAATTGCTCTTTCTAGTTTTCTATCGTTTCCAATTATGCCAAATCTTTGTTTTGCTTGTTGTGAATTCATAATACAGTGCCTTTTAAAGTTGCAGAAGTACAGTCATCAATTTTTACCATGATATAATCTCCTAATTTATGGGTTCCTTTTTCAAAAATAACTGAAGCATTATGTGTTGTTCTTCCGTACAAATGATTATTTGATTTTTTTGAAAACCCTTCAACTAATACCTCATAAGTTTTTCCAACTTTGGCTTTCATGTTTTTTAAAGAATGCTGTTGTTGTTTTTCAATAATCTCAGCAAGTCTTCTTTGTTTTTCTTTAGGTGTAACATCATCTTCAAATCTTGCAGCTGGAGTGTTTGGCCTTTCTGAATATTTGTACATGTACCCAAAAGCATATTCCACATAATCCATTAATGATAAGGTTTCTTGATGGTCTTCCTTAGTTTCTGTGCAAAATCCTGAAATCATATCCATTGATATTGTGCAGTCAGGTATTCTTTGCTTTATATTATCAATTAAAGTAATGTATTTTGCTCTGTCATATCCTCTTTTCATTACTTCTAATAGTCGGCTACTCCCTGATTGTACAGGTAAATGAATATAGTTGCAAATATTGTTATGTTTTGCCATAACATCAATTACATCTATTCCCATATCTTGCGGGTTTGATGTAGAAAATCTTATTCTTAATAGTGGATTTACTTTTGCAACTCTATCTAATAAGTTAGAAAATTTGATGCAATTCTCTTGATTTTCATTAGTTGCTTTTTTAAAGTCTTTTTTTGCTCCACCACCATACCAAAGGTAAGAGTCAACATTTTGCCCTAATAGTGTTATTTCTCGGTACCCATCATTAAATAAGTCACTACATTCCTTTAAAATACTTTCAGGATCTCTACTTCTTTCCCTTCCTCTTGTAAATGGCACTACACAAAAAGTGCACATATTATCACAACCTCTAGTGATAGAAACAAATGCTGTAACTCCATTCCCTCCAAGTCTTACTGGGTTGATGTCAGCATATGTTTCTTCAAGAGATAAAATAACATTAATTGCTTTTTTCCCGTCTTCCACTTCTTTTATTAGATTTGGTAAATCTCTGTACGCATCAGGTCCTACAACAATATCTACTAATTTTTCTTCTTCTAAAAATTTAGCTTTTAATCTTTCGGCCATGCATCCCAATACCCCAACTAGCATTTTTGAGTTTTTATCTCTTTTTATTGAATTGTAGAATTCTAATCTTTTTCTTACAGTTTGTTCTGCTTTTTCACGAACCGAGCAAGTATTTACAAAAACTATATCAGCTTCTGTGATGTCTTGTGTAGTTGAAAATCCTTCTTTTGTTAAAATTGATGCAACTATCTCACTGTCCGAAAAATTCATCTGACAACCATAGCTTTCAAGGTACATCTTTTTTGTTGATTTATCAGATGTAGGAATGCTTAAAGCATCTCCTTGTTTGCTTTCATCAATTTCTTTTCCTAATAATTTTTCTAGGTTCATTTTTTACTTATAATTAATTGCAAAAATAGTAAAAATATGACAATGTGTCAGTATATCATTTTACTTATATTATAAATAATATAATGGAAACTGACACCATTTTTTGTTTTTTTTATGTCAAAAAAGTTTTTTTAATTTGCACCAAATTTCTAAAACAAAAAATATGGCAAAGAACTTAGTGATTGTAGAATCACCAGCAAAAAAGAAAATCATTCAAGGATTTTTAGGTAAGGATTTTGTAGTGGAATCCAGTATTGGACATATTAGAGATTTACCTAAAAAAGGAGGTATGGCTATTGATATAGAGAATGGTTTTGAGCCTAATTATGTAATATCAGAAGATAAAACTAAGGTAGTAAAGCATCTAAGAAGTGTTGCAAAAAAAGCTGAAACTGTTTGGCTTGCTACTGATGAGGATCGTGAGGGAGAGGCTATTGCATGGCACCTTACGGAGGCACTTAAGCTAGATGCAAGCTCTACTAAAAGAATTGTTTTTCATGAAATTACTAAAAAAGCAATTACGCATGCAGTTGAAAATCCTAGGTTATTAGACACTAATTTAGTAAATGCACAACAGGCTAGGCGTGTACTTGATAGATTAGTTGGTTTTGAATTATCTCCTGTACTTTGGAGAAAAGTAAAGCAAGGACTTTCTGCAGGGCGTGTACAATCAGTTGCTGTTCGTTTAATAGTAGAAAGGGAAAATGAGATTACTAACTATACAGCTGTATCATCTTATAAAGTTGTTGCTTTTTTCTTAAATATGGATGGTAAAGTTGTAAAAGCTGAATTGCCTCAAAGATTTAAGAATAATGAAGATGCTTATTCATTTATGGAGAAATGTAAAGATGCTAATTTTTCAGTTGAATCTTTAGAAGAAAAGCCAGCTAAAAAATCACCTACAGCACCATTTACTACTTCTACTTTACAGCAAGAAGCATCAAGGAAACTAGGCTTTTCAGTTTCACAAACAATGATGGTTGCTCAGAAATTATATGAAGCTGGTAAAATTACATATATGAGAACTGATAGCGTAAATTTATCTAATGATGCACTTGATGCTGCTGAAAAAGCAATTAGTTCGATTTATGGTGATGAATATGCAAAAAGAAGAGCTTATACAGGGAAATCAAAAGGAGCGCAAGAGGCACATGAGGCAATTCGTCCTTCTTACATGGAGCAAAAAACTGTTGATGGAGATAGCTCACATCAAAGACTTTATGATTTGATTTGGAAAAGAACAATTTCTTCTCAGATGGCAGATGCTCAATTTGACAGAACTACTGTAAAAATTAAAATATCAAATACTTCTGAGCAATTTGTTGCTAAAGGTGAGGTAATTACTTTTGAAGGATTTATGAAGGTTTATCTGGAAGGAAAAGATGATGATAATGAAGAGCAAAAAGGAATGTTGCCTAAATTATCAGTTGGTGAAGCTTTAGGGCTTTCTGAAGCTATTGCTTCTGAGCAATTCTCTCGCCCTCCTGCCAGGTATGCTGAGGCAAGTTTGGTAAAGAAAATGGAAGAATTAGGAATTGGAAGGCCATCAACTTATGCTGCTACAATTACTACTATTCAAAAGAGAGGATATATTGAAAAAGAAAGCCGTGATGGTATAGATAGAATTTCTCAAATGATAGAGCTGAAAGATGGAAATCTTAAAGCATTTGAAAAAACCTCAATTACTGGAGCTGAGAATAAAAAACTATTTCCAACAGATGTAGGTATTGTTGTTACTGATTTTTTAGTTGAACATTTTTCTGATGTGATGGAGTATACTTTTACGGCATCAGTAGAAACTGAATTTGATGAAATTGCTGAAGGGAAAAAGGTTTGGAATGAAATGATTGCTTCTTTCTATGGAGGATTTAAAGAAAAAGTTGTTGATGTAATTGGAAATGTTGGAAAAGCATCTGGAGAACGAGAGTTAGGTGTTGATCCAGCAAGTGGAAATAAGATTTTTGCAAGAATTGGGCCTTTTGGTCCTATGGTTCAATTAGGAGAAAAGCAAGAAGATGAAGAAGCTCCAAAACCAAAATTTGCCTCACTTTTAAAAGGGCAAACAATTCAAACCATTACAATGGATGAGGCTTTGGATTTGTTTAAATTACCTAGAAGTGTAGGGGAGTGGGAAGGCAAAGAAGTTGTTGCTTCTGTTGGTAGATTTGGTCCTTATTTGAGGTATGATGGAAAGTTCACATCTATTAAGAAAGATGATGAGGAAGATCCTTTAACAATTGATTTAGAGCGTTCAATTGAATTGATAAAAATTAAGATTCAAGCGGATAAAGACAGATTAATTTCTAATTTTGAAGGCGATCCTTTAATTCAAGTTTTAAATGGAAGATATGGTCCTTTTATTCAGGTGAGTCCTGTAAAAGTTAAAAAGATAAATGTTAAAATCCCAAAAGGAACAGAGCCAAAAGATTTAACGAGAGAAGATTGCATTTCTCTTTGGGAAAATCAACCAGCTAAAAAACCTAGAGGTAAAAAGAAAAAATAATGTTAGAACTCAATTCCTATTTTAAAGCTGTAAGCTCAGAGTTGTATGCTGATAAGAACAGATGGGAAACTACTCAAATTGGCAGAGGAATTGACACGCATGTAAATGAAAATTTTCCGGACATTAAATTTGCAGAAATAGCAATTTTTAATGTTCCAGAATATGAAGGGTCTAAGAACTCTGCTAGTGATAATGATTGTAAAGTCAGAACTTCTTTTTATTCTTTTCATCATGATAATTTACCAAGAATAGCTGATTTAGGAGTTTTTCAATTAATGCCCACTCGTAAAGAGTCCTTCAGTTTAATTCAAAAAGTTTGCAAGGAACTATTGCATCATGGAATTATTCCTGTAATTATTGGTGGAGGGCATGATGTGAGTTATGCTGTTTATAAAGCTTACGCATCTTTAGATAAGTTCATTACTTTAACGGCTGTGGATAGTAAATTCGATATTGGTTTAGAGGATGATAATTTAGCTTCTTTCTCTCACTTAGGCAAGATGATTTCCCATAAACCAAGTCATCTTTTTCATTATGCTAATTTAGCTTATCAATCTTATTTTGTTTCGGGTATGGCTACTGAAATGTTACAGTCAATGAATTTTGATGTAAAAAGACTAGGGGAATTAAAAGCTGATTTTTCAGAAGTAGAGCCTATTATGAGAAACACTGATTTTTTAAGTTTTGATATTTCATCAATACAGCATGCTTATGCTGGTGCAAATGTGTATTCTTTTCCTAACGGGTTGAATGGTGAGGAATCTTGTAAAATCATGCGTTATGCTGGAGTAAGCGATAAAATTACTGCTGTTGGGTTATTTGAGTACAATCAAGATTTAGACGCTAATAATCAAACTGCTTATTTGTTAGCTGAAATGATTTGGTATTTTATTGATGGTTACAAAATCAGAAAGAATGAACTAAATCCTAACATGAAAAACTGTGTAAAATACACGGTAGCTTTTGATGATGGTAAGAATGAAATTACTTTTTACAAAAGTAAAAGTAGTGGTAGGTGGTGGATGGGTGTTCCTTTCAAAAAAGAAGGAGTGAAAGAGCTTCAAAATTACTATGTAGCATCCTCTTATCGTGATTACGAAATAGCTAATCAGGGAGAAGTTCCTGAAAGATGGCTTAAAACCTTAAATAAATTCCTGTAGACAACTCTTTGATTATCAATTTATTTCTTGTTAATTATTGCTGAACAAATAAGATGTGTATCTAGTTTTAGTGCAAAGTGTTAAAAAATGTTTATTTTAGCGCCAAATTTTTTAAGAGAAAATTATAATATGAAGAGAATCTTAATTCTAGTTTTAGCTTTTTTGTCGGTAGGAATTGTTTCAGCACAGCAAGTGCCACAGTTCAGCCAGAATATGTTTAATAAACTAGCTAATAATCCTGGTTTTGCTGGTAGTAGAGGTGTAATTGCTACTTCTGTTTTACATAGATCTCAGTGGATGGGTGTTGAGGGGGCTCCTTCAACACAAAATTTTAGTGTTGATGCAGAAATTCCATTCTTAAATGGTGGTGTAGGATTGAATATTGTAAAAGATGAAATTGCTCAATTTAGTAATTTAGGATTGCAAGCTTCTTACGCTTATAGAACAGAGTTAGGAATAGGACAGCTTGGTTTGGGTATGTCAGTAGGTATGTATCAAAGTGGTGTTGATGGGGCAGAGTTTAATCCTGCTCAAAGTGGTGATGTTGCAATTCCTATGAATAGTGTTTCTGGATCTAAATTAGATTTGGGAGCAGGTGCATATTTTAATACTCAGGATGTTTATATTGGTATTTCTTCTGCTCATTTATCACAGCCAGTTGTTGAATGGAGTGATGGAAAACAATATGCATTAAAAAGACATTATTTCTTAATTGCAGGTTATTATTATGAATTGAACCCTGTTCTTTCATTAAACCCATCTATTTATCTTAAGAATGCTCCAGGAGTTTCTCAATTAGATGTTAACGCAAACCTAATATACAATAATAAGATGTGGGGTGGCGTTAGTTATAGGTTAGATGAAGGTTTAATCTTGCTTGCAGGAATGAATATTACTGATGATTTCAGGTTTGGAATTGGTTATGATGTAACTATGGTAAATCCTTTAGGAAACTCATTTGAAGTTATGCTAGGGTATAACTTTAAAATTAAAAGGAATAATGCAATCTCTAAATATAAAAACCCGAGATTCTTATAAAAACAGATTTTAACTCACTTAGGTGATAAAATAAATATGAATATGAAAAAAATAATATTATTAAGTTCAATAGTTGCTCTTTTAAGTGCCTGTGGAGGTTCTGGAAATGGAGAGTTAATTGGAGTGCAAAACAGAGCAATTTGGAATCCTACTGATCCTTACGGAATGGTGTTTATTCCTCAAGGAAGTTTCAATATGGGGCCTTCTGATCAAGATGTTCCTTTTGCAAATGTTTCTCAGTCTAAAACAGTTTCTGTAGGTGCATTTTATATGGATGAGACAGAAATCACAAATAATGAATACCGTCAATTTACATCTTGGGTAAGAGATTCTTTAGCTCATATTATTTTAGGTGAGGCTGGAATTGAAGGGCATTTAATAGAAGAAGATAAATATGGTAACTTTTTAGATCCAGCAAGAATTGACTGGAGTACTAGAATTAGATGGGATGATCAAGAGGTTAGAGAAATTCTTGAAGAAGAAATGTATTTGCCAGAGCATGAAAGATTAGATGGTAGAAGAGAATTTGACACTAGAAAATATATATATAAATATCAAGTTTTAGATATCAATGCTGCTGCAGTAAAAAGTAAAAGAGAAGGTGATGCTACAGGGAAAAGAGATAGAAGTGAATTTTTATCTACTGTTGAGTTGAATATTTTCCCTGACACTCTAACTTGGACACATGACTATTCTTATTCATTTAACGACCCTTTTACGAAAGGTTATTTCTTCCACCCGGCTTTTGATGATTATCCAGTGGTTGGGGTAAATTGGAAACAAGCAACTGCTTTTTCTAATTGGAGAACTAAAATGATGAATTCATTCTTAAGAAAAATCAAACAACCAACATTGCCAGAATTCAGGCTGCCTACTGAATCAGAATGGGAATATGCATCAAGAGGAGGTTTAGATGCATCTCCTTATCCTTGGGGAGGGCCTTATACTCGTAATATTAAAGGTTGTTTCTTAGCAAACTTTAAACCATTAAGAGGGAACTATGTTGCTGATGGAGGGTTAAAAACAATTAAAACAGCATCTTATAATCCAAATGGATATGGACTTTATGATATGTCAGGAAATGTTGCTGAATGGACTTCAAATGCTTATGATGAGTCTGCTTTCTCTTATTCTCATGATATGAATATGGATCGTCATTATAATGCTGAAGAAGATGATCATGCAGTATTAAAGAGAAAATCAATTAGAGGAGGTTCTTGGAAAGATATTGCATACTTTATACAAAATGGAACAAGAACTTTTGAATACCAAGATACTGCTAAATCTTATGTAGGATTTAGAAATGTGGTTGATTTCTTAGGTAGAGATAAAGAAGATTTTCAATAAAAATACAACAAAAAACTAACAATTTAATAAAACAAAAAAATGGGATTAGGAAATATTACAGATGCGAAATGGTACAAAACAATGATGCCAAAATTATATGGATGGGGAGCTGCACTAGTAATTATTGGTGCATTATTTAAAATTGAACACTTACCTGGGGCATCAATCATGCTTATACTTGGTTTAGGTACTGAAGCAATTATTTTCTTCTTCTCGGCATTTGAAAAACAGCCTGAGGAAACAGATTGGTCATTAGTTTATCCTGAGTTAGCTGGGATGAATGATCCTAATGCAGCTAAAAGACCAGCTCAACAATTAGATGATGCCTTAGCGAAAGCTAAAATAGACAATGAGTTAGTGGAAAGCTTAAATGAAGGTTTAAGGTCATTTGGCGAATCTGCAAAAGCTTTAAACGAAACTGTTTCTGCTGCCTCTGGTATCTCAGAATATAATTCTCAAATTCAGGAAGGAGTTCAAAATATGAATGCTTTAAATTCATTATACGAATTACAATTGCAAGCTTCTAATCAACAAATGGAAGCTACTACTTTATTCTTGCAAAACTTACAATCTTCTGTTGAGGATTCTAAGAAATTCCAAGAGCAAGTTAGTAGCTTAGCTGAAAACTTAGAGCAACTGAATAAAGTGTATGGAAATATGCTTATCGCTATGAATCCAAATAAATAATCATCAATAATTATTAATTAATAAATAAAATTATATGGCTGCAGGAAAACTGTCCCCAAGACAGAAGATGATTAATATGATGTATTTAGTGCTTACCGCATTACTTGCATTAAATGTATCTAAAGAGGTTTTAAATTCATTTTTTGAAGTAAATTTAGGTATTGAGAGATCTACAACCAACTTTAATGCTAAGAATGGAGATACTTATGCCGCTTTTGATGCTGCTGCTGAATTAAATAAAGTTAAAGCAGGGCCTTTTAGGGATCAAGCGTATGAAGTAAAAGTTAATGCTGATGAACTTGTTGAGTTTATACAAGAGATGAAGTATAAATTAGTTTTAGAAGCAGATGGAGAAGTATACTTGGGTTCTCAATTGGAATTGAAAGATGAGGATGGAGATCTTTTAGAAGATAAAGCTATAACTACTCCTTGGGATGAGTTGTCTGATGCTGAAAAGAAAATGACAATTGGTAATCTATCTGTTAAGGATGACAGACATGCTTCAGGTGATTTGTTTTATAGTGCAAAAAGAAAAAAAAATATTGCAACAGATTTAAAGAATGATTTGAATGCATATAAAATTTTACTTCTTGATATTGCGAAGGGAAACGAATCTATTATTACAACAATTAATGAGACTTGTAATTATGATGATAAGAAAGTAAAAGGTAAAAAACAGTTATGGGAATATTATAATTTTTATGATATGCCTTCAGTTGGAGCGTTAACATTGCTTTCAAAAATGCAATCAGATGTTAGAAATACTGAGGCTGATATTATTAATATGCTTAGAGAAAATATTGATGCAAATTCATTGAAATTTACTTCTGCTGAGGGAATTCAGATACCACAATCTAATTTTGTGTTAAGAGGTGATTCATTTAGAGCTCAAATATTTATTTCAGCTAAAGACACCACTCAAGATCCAATAATTTATGTTGGTGAGTATGATAGTTTAGGAAATGGGAATTACCAAATGAAAGGAACTGAAGGTGTAGATTATAATTCAGTAAAAGTTGTAAATGGAAAAGGTATTTTTTCAGAGAGAGCTAGCTCTGAAGGTATGCAAAAGTGGGGAGGTTTAATTGCTATGAAAACTGCTAATGGTACTAAAATGTATCCATTCAATGGGGAGTATTTAGTTGCTGCTAAAACTGCTGTTGTTTCTCCAACAAATATGA
>ENA-OSET01003437-OSET01003437.1-sediment-metagenome-genome-assembly--contig:-NODE-3437-length-14531-cov-3.113879_pt1 | contig 14531 bp, 11 predicted proteins | sample MGYA00237882_ERZ534229 | MGnify/ENA primary metagenome ERZ534229 (study PRJEB26408, sample SAMN06266212) | sediment metagenome | isolation source: Hudson Canyon methane seep mesocosm | place... | reverse complement strand
CTCTGCACCAGCCCCGGCTGCTGACGTTTCCCCGAGGGGGTGGTGGGGCGGTGGGGCGTGGCGCCTCGCGATGCTGCTGTGGTAGCACGTCTCGTGATAGTAGTCCCCGCAGGCGCGGCAGTGGCGGTTGCGCTGCACCGCCCAGATGCCGCCGCCGCAGTACCAGGCCCAGCACCAGGTTGCCCCGACGCTCCGCCGCGCCCCGCCGGCGCCCGTCGCTGGTGGCCGCATCTCGCCTTCGACCCGCCCCTTCGCCACCCGCGCCGTCGCCGACGCCGTCGCCCCCTACGACAAGGTCCCCGTCGCTGTCGCGCCGCCGCAGTACCACGCTGCGCCGCTCGCCCCGACGCCCGTCGCCCAGGCCCCGATGTTAGTCCCCCCGACGACCGTGTCGCCCGCCGCCTCCGCCACTGCCTTCGGCACCGCGAGCCGCTTCGCGTGTTTCATAGACATGATTGATATACTGGGTAGCGACAGGGTCCCGTTCAAAACTCATAATTGGATCGGCAAGATTTTGTCGCTCATAGGGTTTGACCCAAGGTTTAATTGGGCTGCAGCCCGCCGTTGTCAAAACTAGCAGGGCAATGCTGGATAGTGTAAGAGCGCTTTTCATTCTCTCATCAAAGCCTTAATCTGTTGACGATAAATATCTTCATAGCCGGGTTTGTAGCCGCGATGAAGATGGCGAATATTACCGTCGCGGTCAACGATAACAGTTGTTGGCATAGCATCGATTTTATAACGTTCGCTCACTTCGCTGCTGACGTCGTAGAGTACGGGAAAGCTCACTGGGTTCTTTTTCAGGAATTTATCGGCCAGGCCTGGGTCGTCTTCTACATTTATGCCCCAAAGCTCCAGTCCAGCCCGCTGGTAACGTTTGAACAGAGCGTCCAGTTTAGGCATCTCCTGGCGGCAGGGGCCACACCAAGTTGCCCAAAAATTAATGAGTACAATTTGACCCTTGAAGTCAGATAAGCGCAGATTTTTACCGCTGTTACTTTTTAGTGTGAAATCCGGCGCTTCTGATTGCTGTGTTTCAGCGTGAAGTCCTGTTGATATTCCAAGGGAGAATACAACGGCGAGCAAAGTGATTAGTTTCATTGTTCAGAACCCTTAAAAAAAGAAGGTAATGCCGGCGTGGGCTTCAAGGTTGTTGATGACTTGATCTTCGCCGAGCAGGTCATGTTCAAAGACGTGGTCGCGCACATCCAAATGTATGGCGATCCAATCGGTAGCATATAAACGAAAGCCGATTCCCAGATTGTATGTGAAGTGCTCTTCATCGGCGAAATTTGTATTGCCTGCGCCCGCTATGATGTAAAAGTTAGAATTGAAGGCATATTTGTCGCTGATAAATATTTCCCCGGGAAACAGATTATAACCCAGCGATAAATTGTAATAGCTCAGGTCTCGTTGGTCGTCGGTGAGAATGACTGTAGAGCCACTGAGTTTCTCGAAGCTGGTTTCCCGGGTGGTGGTGATGCCATAATTGGCTTCCATAAAAAAATCTTCCGTGATGTGGTAGGCTAGGCGCAAACCTCCCACACCGTTGGTGCCAAAATCCTCGACATTCATGACACCATAAAATATGCCAATTTCGAAATCTTCAGTGTCCACCTCGGCCTGGCGAATCTCCCGGCGTTTAGTGTCGGGGCTGATAACGCGATCTAGTCCGGGGTTTTGATCCCCTGACTCCGTTTGCGCCGACACGTGTTCGGCCGATGTCAATAATGCCAGTGGCAGTACCAGAGCACTTAAAAAAAGACGTTGAATCCCAGTTTCCATTCGTTCACTTCCTCGTTTTCATCACGGCTGGTTAATACCTGATAATTGTTGTATTCCAGGCGTAATACAAAGCGTCGGTTCATATAGATATAGGCACCGGCGCCCACTAATAAGCTGGTATCACTTCGGTCTTCCGTCTGTACCAAAGTGGTGTCGGGCGAGGTATCAATAATGCCCGTGCCCATAATAAAAAAGGGCGATACTCGCCACTCGGGAAAAGGCTGATGCATCACTGCAATACTGCCGATTTTGCTGTCAGAGAATTGGCCGGTGGCCTGGCTTAGTTTTAATTCGGCCGTTAAGTTTTGAGTGAAGCGATACCCCAGTGTGGCACCTAAGGCATTTGCCCCTTCCAGATCTCCACCGTTAAATCCAATTTCCCACCGCCGGGCGAGATACTCATCTTTGTTGGCGTGATTGAAGCTGAGTTGTTTACCATCTGCGCCGAAAGTCTCCTCCATCTGCGAGACATGCGCCCACCCGGTTTTTCCGCGCCGGGTGCGCACTTTCACCCAGTCAGTTCGGCGCTTGATCAACTCGACAATCTCGTCTTGCTCAATCGCGTAAAAAATAGGGTAGCCACGGCCCGGTCCGGTCCGCATATCAATATAGCTGGTATCAACCGTGGCGCGCTCATGGTCGGATATTTCATCTTCCGCCGATGCTGTCTGGCACATGAGCAACAAAGCTGTGCCGATCGCGATTGTGGCGGTGATGCGATTAAGAAAGACCCTTGTCTTCATGCCTGGCGCTTGTCCTTTATTGAAATGCTCTGCATCGTGCGTGAGATTCATTAATTTAATGGTACATCAAATGGATTGTTATAATATTGCGCGCCAATATCCAGCCATTCGGCGATTAATTTTAATTCCACCGGGCTTAAATAGTCTGCGTGAGAGCCTCCGTTTTGAAAGGGCGTAAAAAAGCGGCTGAAACGAGCTCCGCCCACACTCATTGAAGCGCTGATGCCAACGGTCACTAAAATCGGAATTGGGTCGCCATTGTTGTCCAGTACAAGATCTCCGTTAATATCGACTTCAAAGAGAAGGTTGCCATTGCCGTCAGTGGCTTGCACCAGTAAATCAATCAAGGCGCCGTCGACGACTTCTTGTTCTACATCATTAAACAATAACTCGCGATAGGCAACCATATGCAACGCGTTCTCGGGAGAGGCCATTGGGCTTAACTCCAGCTGGGCAGAAGGCACTATCGCATTGCCGTCGGCATCTCGATTGGCGTGGCAGGCGGTACAGGTGTGGTCATCGATCACATTGCCGTTGTTATCGACCTGCTCCCTGGGCAACTCCCACAATGGCTGAATGTGATCTTCATAGTGAATCAGGGTGCGACACAAGCTGTTCCAGTCACTTTGGCAGGCGACAGTTGCGGGCATTGGCGTCTCGAGATCGGCATATCGCAGAGCGAAGGCCTCGTCTTTATTGCGCACTGCCGGGTCAGTCCATTCGTCTATATAGATGATGTCTGCGCTCAATTCGCGAATGTCGTTGATGCGGGAATAGGTTTCCGCCATGGTTTCTCCCATGTCAGCAAACAATGCGGGTTCGGTATTTGGGAAAGGCAGCCCCGTAGTACTGGCACCAAAGTTGATAGAGGCGGCCTCTGCCGCACTGCGGCCGTGGGGGAGTTCGCTATTACTATCGTGACAGCCCGAGCACTCCCGAGACTCCCCGGCCCGCAACTGCAGCCAGTTTTGATGGCGATTACTAATGCGCTGACCACTGGCGTCGACAATTGAAACCATAAATGCGACATCAGCCGGTATTTTCACTTTCACAGAGCCGTCAGGTTCAATCGGCACATAGCCCAGCACCTCTCGCATGAGCTGCCCGCTGCTGCGTCCAAATGCGCTGTTGTCAAAATCGAGAACGTCGCGGTCCGGCATTGAAACGGCCTTAACCACTCGCAAAAACCGTGCGGGTCTATCGGCCGCTGTGCTCAGGAGAGGGTCTGCCAAGGTATTTATGCCCAGGGGGGAAAGGTCCTCGCCGTCGAAGTCATAGACACTTCGAATATGCAGAACACCAGTACCTTCCTGTGCCAGAGTGCTATCGAGGTCGGGGCTGATAAAGGTATCGTCAGTTTTGCTTTCCAGAGACGCGACTTCTGCAATCATGATGCCTTCTTCGGGCGACACAACAACTTGTTGAGAATTGTCATCCAGATTGTAAAGCCATAACCCATAAAGCGGATCAGCAAGCTCAATGCCAGGAGTGTTTAGCAGCTCTTCCGTGCAAGCCGCATTGGTATTATTGGCGGGGTTGATGACTCTGCATTGGCTCCAGCCAACCAGCAGGCGGCTAGTTCCATCATAGAGAGGCCAGGCCGCGCTAAACAATCCGTGGGGCGAGGGGCTGCCATCGGTTCTCACCTCCAATACCGAGGCAGACGATTGGCCGCCCCCTGCAGCACCTGTGCCGGAGGCAAAGGGCTGGTCACGTTCTGTATAGTTTTCTCCGTCTACCAGAACAATATCGCCACCCCACCCTTCAGATTGACGTGGCCTTAGAATAACGAGAACGCGATCGTCTGGCATGCTGCGGGGCTCAGAGAAAATCGCTTCGCTGTCATCGGTACCGGTGTCCTGGCTGTGGTAGCCATAATAAGGTGAAAGCTGGCTGCCATCGGGTAAAACGGTGTATAGGCTGACATTGTTTCTGCTAGCCATATTGTCCCAGCGGTTGAACAAAATACGGCCGTCAGTCAGTACTGTGGGCTGAAAATCGTGGCTTTGATTGTAGGTGATCTGTTCAATATTATTACCGTCAGCCGTCATCACATGTAGTGTGAATGCTTCAGTGTCCCGGTTTTCTGTGAGGCCGGAATATTGAGGTTTGTTGTCATCCAGCAAGATCGACCGACTTCTGCGTTGCCGGTCGGAGGAGAAGACAATCCTGCCGTCGGGCAGATAGTGGGGATCTATGTCCTGCCCAGCTTCGGCACTGTTGTCAGAGCCAATCACCCGGTGAAGTGTGTCGGTGTCCCTTATATACTCCCAGATATTCCAGCGGGGTTGATCCTCTTCATCCAAGCCTTCGATGTCGGGGGCACGCATAGAAAAAATGAGTTTGTTGCCGTCGCTGGATACTGCCAGGTTTTTAACATCGTATGGCAGTCCTTCTTCCTCCGGGAAAGCAAGATCGGTAATATTGCTTGTTGGCGCAGAGGCCGTTGCTCTGGACTTAAGAAAAAGAGCTGCTCCAGGGTTGAACGCCGTGGGGTCGAAAATGTCGCTGCTGACGGGCGCGCCGTCTTCGTCGAGCGGTAGAGGTCGGCTAATATACGCAATGGGCAAATCGACGATGACCGGGTCGGGCGCCTGGCTTCCGCCACCCGCTGACCCGCCGCAACCGCTAATCAGCGTGCCGAGTGAGGCCAAAGTTGCAGCAGTCCATTTAAGCCGAGGGGTAGGGCGCATGATGTCGGGTGTCCAAAGATTATCGATTGTGCCATTGTCCGCAATTCATGTCTTCCGTTCCGTCGAGTAAGTCACGAAAACTCAGGTCGCCCTACAAGTGGGGCAAAATGACAAAGTGTTGAAACATCCGCCACAAGTATTTGAGAGGCACAAAAGATGAGACAGGTTTGGCATTTTATCGGCTGTTACAGGCGTAGGATTAGCCCATGAATATGATTAACACAAAAAAATCCTTTGTCGGTTTGTCTGCCTTGTGTTTTTGTCTGGCACTGCCGGCAAGTGCCGGGTCATTGGAGCGGGCAAAACGCATTCACGATCGACTGGCTGGCGTGCCTCCGAGTGAATCTGTTTTACTGGGTATGGCCGCGGATATTGATGCGGGGAATATCGAGCAGGCGGCTTATACCGCCATGGACAACCCCTCCTTCTATAATGTCACTTTGAAAAATTGGGCTGCCCCCTGGACCAATCGGGATTTTGACCCCTTTGTGCCGCTTAACGATTATGTGGCGACGCTGATCGGAATAGTCAGAGACGATGTTGATTTCAGAGAGTTGCTTTATGGCGATGTTCTCTACAGTGCCAGTGGCACTTCGGGTATTCCAGCTTATAGCACAAGTGACAACGCTCATTATGAAGCGTTGGAATCCGGGAATTATAGTCTGCAGGATGTATTGGTACAGGCCCCTCAGTCTTCAGTCACCGGATTGCCCACAGCTGCCACCGCAGGGGTGATGACCTCAAGAGCGGCTTCGCAGGCATTTTTTAAAGACGGCACCAACCGGGCGATGTTTCGCTTCACTCTGCTCAATCATCTGTGTAACGATCTGGAGCAGGTCCACGATATCAGTCGAGTGCCCGACCGTATACGCCAAGATGTGACACGCTCGCCGGGGGGCGACAGTCGGGTATTTTTAAACAATTGCATCGGCTGCCATAGCGGCATGGACCCCATGGCTCAGGCCTTTGCCTATTACAACTATGAATATGATGTGGATGGCGATCCCGAAGGCGCTAACGGCCGATTGGTCTATAACGCCGCAGGTGATACCGATCCGGAAACAGGCACTCGGGTTCAGGAAAAATATCACATTAATGAAAACAACTTTATCTACGGCTTCATCACTCCCGATGACCAGTGGGAAAATCGCTGGCGCGACGGCATCAATACACGTTTGGGCTGGAGTGATTTATTAAGTGGTAATGGCTCGGGCGCCAAAAGCATGGGACAGGAATTAGCCCACAGTGATGCCTTTGCCCAGTGCCAGGTTGAGAAAGTATTTGCGACGGTTTGTTTGCGCCAGCCGGGGAATGCCAGTGACAGAGCAGAAGTCGACTCGATCAAGGCGCGTTTTATCAATGACGGCTACAAACTGAAGCAGGTGTTTGCCGACACCGCCGATTTTTGCAAGGGTCCCTGAGCACACAATGATGAGTAAACACACAGTGATTTCCTGTTTTCAATTGACACGAGCGGCTTGGAGTCGCACGGCGGTGCTTGCAGCCGTGTTTGCGCTGGCGGGTTGTAGTGGCGGCAGTGGTTCGGGCACCGTCGCAAATGTCGATACCGGCGCAACAACCGACTCTGGCATTGTATACAGTGGGCCTCCCCCACAAACCGATGACGTTCAGAGTTTCAAAATCAGCGTTTGGGACAATCTTGTTCAGGAAGACCGCTGCGGTTCCTGCCACAGCATTGCAGGGGGGCAAGCACCCTATTTTGTTCGGGTCGACGATATTAATCTGGCCTATCAGGCGGCCAACACACTAGTGACCTTGTCTGACCCCGCCCAATCACAACTGTCCACTAAAGTGGCTGGCGGGCACAATTGCTGGCTGGAGAGCAGTAGCGCTTGTGGGGATATTATTACCAACTACATCGAGAGCTGGGCGAGCAGTACGGGTGCGCCGGCCAGTGTTGTGGTTTTGCAGGCTCCCCTTTCGAAAGATGTTGGCAGTAGTAAATCTTTTCCGGTAGATAGCGATGAGTTCGCGGCTACGGTTTACCCGCTGTTGACCAGCTATTGCAGTGAGTGCCATACCGAAAGCTCAGTGACCGCCCAGCAACCCTACATTGCAAGTGCGGATGTGGATGCGGCCTACGAAGCGTCTAAAAGTCGCATGAATATTGACACGCCCGCAAGCTCGCGCCTGGTCACTCGTCTTCGCAACGAGTTTCACAACTGCTGGACAAACTGCTCGCCCAATGCCGATACGATGAGTGCGGCGATAGCAACGTTTGCCAGCAGCATTGAGGCTACAGTAGTCGATCCTGAGTTGGTATTAAGTAAGGCGCTGAGTTTACCCGACGGTATTATTGCCAGCAGTGGCGGAAGAGTGGAAAACAACGTTGTTGCCTTATATGAATTTAAAACCGGTAGTGGCAGCACCGCATTTGATACCAGCGGTGTTGAACCTGCCATTGATCTTAATATTATTGGTGATGTGGACTGGGTAGGTTCCTGGGGCATACGCATTAACGATGGCAAAGCGCAGGGCACAACCAGCAACAGTAAGAAGTTACATGACTTGATCACGACAACGGGTGAATACTCGATAGAGGCCTGGGTGGTTCCCGACAATGTCACACAAGATGGCCCCGCACGCATAGTGAGTTATTCCGGCGGCTCAGACATTCGTAACTTCACGCTGGGTCAAACGCTGTATAACTATGACTTTTTGAACCGTAACGATCAAAGCGATGGCAATGGAATGCCCGGTCTTTCTACGCCTGATGCCGATGAGGTATTGCAGGCCACACTGCAGCATGTTGTGCTTAGCTACAATCCTGTTGACGGGCGGCGGGTCTATGTCAACGGAGAGGACGTGGCTGGCGCCGACACGATCCCCGGTGGTGTTTTAGCCGGTGAATGGGATGATGGTTTTGCCCTGGTGCTCGGACAAGAAACTTCGGGTGAGGACCAATGGCGTGGCACCATTCGATTCCTGGCGGTGCACAATCGATCCCTGTCGGCCAGTGATGCCCTGCAAAATTTTGACGCCGGTGTGGGAGAAAAATTCTTTCTTCTGTTTGGTATTTCGCATCTTATTGATATGCCTGAGGCATATGTTGTCTTTGAAGTTCAGCAGTTCGACGATTACGGTTACCTCTTCAATACGCCATTCTTTATTAGCTTGGATGAAAATGCGTTACCCGGTTCGGTGGTGATTAAAGGAATGCGAATTGGCATCAATGGTCGAGAGATTGGTGTTGGGCAGAGTTATGCAAGCCTGGATTTGACGGTCACCGATAATAACTACAGCTCAGAAGGTATGAGCCTCTCGTCTCTGGGAACGGTCATTGCGTTGGAGAACGGCTCCGATTCCGACGAGTTTTTTCTAACCTTTGATCAGCTGGGTGATAATCAGTATGTGCGGGTTGAAGCGGTGCCATCGCCTCTGCCTGACCCTGTGGACTTGGAAGAGCAATCAGAGATTGGTCTGCGTAAATTTGAAGAAATTAATGCAGCACTGTCCGCGATCACCGGCGTGAGTAGTGCGAACTCGAATGTTGCCAGCACCTATGAAACGGTCAAGCAGCAACTACCCACTGTGGAAAGTATTAATGGTTTTCTGGCCGCCCATCAGATGGCAACAACCCAGCTCGCAGTAAAATATTGCAGTGAGCTGGTCGGAGAGCTCGGCGAAACGAACACTGCTCGAAGTCAGTTTTTTCCAAACTTTAATTTTTCAGCAAGTGTAGAGAGTGCGTTCGACACTGCGGGACGCCAAAATATTATTGGCCCACTGCAAGACCACTTATTGTTGAACAGCGGGCTGGCGTCTCAGCCAGACCCTCTGGACATGGCGCTGGAGCTCAATAGTTTGATCGATATTATGCGCGCGTCCTGCCCCGGCAGTTGTAGTTCTGAGCCCGACCGCACCCTGAAGATTGTCAAAGCCACTTGTGCTGCCGCCGTTGGCAGTGCAGCGATGTTATTACAGTAAGTGAGATAGAGATGGCCAAGCGTTCCAAAACCTATTTGCCAGACCAGCCCTTGTATCACAGCAACCATCGGCGGCCGATGACACGCCGGGATTTTATTTCCCAGGGTTTCCGAGCTGGCTTGGGTACTTTATTGGGGGGATCTGTGTTTAGTCTATTTGCCAACCCCCAGGCGGCCCAGGCGGCATTGTCGTCGGACTTGCTGGCGATCCGCAATAGTTGTGGCATCAGTACACAGGGTGCGGGCAAAATCCCGTTTATTTGTTTTGACCTGGCGGGTGGAGCCAACATTGCGGGATCAAACGTACTGGTTGGACAAAATGGCGGGCAACAGGATTTTCTGAGTGCGGCGGGCTACAGCAAGCAGGGTTTGCCCGGCGACATGGTCCCCTCCCTGGTCAACCCGAACACGGGCACCAACGATTTTATCAACACGGATTTTGGTCTGGCGTTCCACGCGAACAGTGCAATGTTGGCCGGTATACGCGAAAAGGCACCGATAGCGGCTGCCAATACCAACGGTGCGGTGATTCCCGCGCGTTCGGAAAATGATACGGGCAACAATCCCCACAATCCAATGTATGGAATTAACAAAGCCGGGGCCGACGGTTCACTTCTGGCTCTGGTTGGCTCCAGGCCCAGTGAGTCGGGGGGCAACTCTATGGCGCCGGCCAGTTTAATCAATCCAGAAGCCCGACCAACCAAAGTGGATCGGCCCACCGATGTGACTGGCCTGGTCGACGTTGGCGACCTTGTTGGGCTTCTGAGCCAGAGTGACACCGTGGCTGTAATGGAGTCCATATACCGGATCAGTGAGTCGAAGCTTGGTCGAGTAAATACCGCCATTACGGCCGATGACGTAATCAAGGACCTTGTGCGTTGTGGTTATGTCAAAAGCGCGGATTTGGCAGATCGATTTGGTGTGCCCTCCCAGTTAGATCCGGCGTCAGACCCCGATATTGTCGGTGCAAATGGCATCTTCAGTGTCGATGAGTTTAATGGCGATTCAGAATTTCAAAAAACAGCTTCCGTCATGAAGTTAGTGGCCAATGGCTTCTCGGGTGCGGGCACTGTCACCATGGGTGGTTACGACTACCACACAGGTGATCGGGCGACGGGTGAATTGCGAGATCTGCGTGCAGGGCGTTGTATTGGCGCCTGTTTGGAATATGCTGCGCGATTGGGCACCCCAATGATGGTGTATGTTTTCAGTGATGGCTCGGTCTTCAGCAATGGCGCCACAGACGATTCGGTGAACGGCGGTGGCAAAGGTGTGTGGACGGGCGACAATCAACAAACCGCTGCCTCATTCTTCCTCGTCTATAACCCGGGCAGTGCGCCCACAATCATCGGCGCGACACCTGAACAGCAGGCGCTGCATCAACAGCTTGGCTACATGCGCTCAAGCGGTGATGTTGAAACCGCGTCGAGCCCCGCCGCAAACAACGTTAACTTGCTTGTAGAAACGGTAGTGCTGAATTATATGGCACTGCACGGTGAGCAAGGGCAGTTTGGTTCCCTGTTTCCCTCCACTGGCTTGGGTAATTCAACCCTGCAGGATCAACTCACCGCCTTTGAGCCAATAGTTAACGGCACTGTTCAATTTCCTGTATAGTCCTGTCTGCATTCTGCTTTGTCGATGTTAATAAATATAAATAACCGGACAGGCAGATATTGAGCTAATTGTGTTTAGTTAATGCAAATAACGTCATTTTGACTAGAATTCAGAGTGACTAAGTGCCCTTTTGAAGGGTATCGCGTTTAATCGTGTCGATCTATGGAGGGGTGGCTTGAGCAGCTCTGTTGAAATGCACGCCAGGCAGGCCGTTAAAATCCTACAGAAAGTTCCTCTCACACTGTGGCAAAAAGCAGTTATGTTGGGGTTAGTTGCTTGTTTGTGCCTAAGTATTGCACAGCTTTTTTGGGTGCTGGTGAGCACTTTTTCGGCGGATCGGACCGCTGTGCCTCTCAGTTCCAAACCTCCCGTTAATGTCGTGCTGGCAGATCGCGCGCCAGCGCTTACTCGACGTGTCGATATCGAAAAACTCAGTGCAATCAATATCTTTGGGAAACCTGCCGCAAGCGCTGTTGAGCAAGCCGTAAAACCGGCGGTCTCGGCGGTGGTTCAAAATGCTCCCGAAACCAAACTTAAACTAGTATTAAAAGGCATTATTGGCAGCAGCGATGCACGTCACTCTAAAGCAATAATCGCAGAGGGCAATAATCAGGCGCTTTACGGTTTGGGCGAAGCACTTCCCGGTGGGCGCAATGTGACTTTGGCCAAAGTGATGGCAGACAAAGTGATACTGGAGAATGGCGGACGATTTGAATCCTTGCCTCTCTATACCGACGCGCCTCCTGCCCCGGCCAGCAGATCCAGCAATACAGCCAGCAGGGCGCAAAACCACACCGTAAAATCAAAAGCTTTAAACAAGGTCAGCAGTGGTGTGACTACACTGGCCGATGTTGTGAAGGTGAGTATGGTGCGGGAAGGGGGAAAAGTTGTTGGTTATCGTGTGAGGCCCGGTCGAAAGCGTGAACTGTTTGACAGTACGGGGCTCAAACCTAACGATATTGTGACGGCAGTGAATGGCAGAAACCTGGATAGCTCAACTGTAGCAATGGAAGTGTATAAATCTATGCGGGCTGAAACCTCCGCGACTTTTGATGTCAAAAGGGGTGATGAGACCCTGAGTTTGAGTATAGATACTAACTAATGGTGGATAATAGGCGTGCGTAGTGTGTTGGCAAAAGTAATCTGTATCTGTGTGTTGAGTCTCGGCACAAGTTTGGCTATGTCTGCAGCAAAAACCTGGACGGTGAATTTTAACGACTCCGAAATAAATGAGGTCATTAAGTTTGTCGCCGATGTTACGGGTAAAACCATTGTTGTTGAACCCCGGGTAAAAGGGCGCGTTAAAGTGATTTCTGCGGCCCCACTGAACGCTGAGCAACTCTACAATCTGTTTCTGTCTGTGTTGGAAATTCACGGCTTCACGGCGGTAGAGGTCGGGGAAATTGTTAGAATTGTACCTATTAAAGAAGCGCGTACGTCGCCGATCTCTGTCTCTGACAGGAGCGCACCTGATGATTCGACCCAGATCACTAAAGTATTACAGCTAAAAAATGTTGCGGCCATCAAGTTGCTGCCTGTTATACGCCCACTGGTGCCCCAGCATGCTCACATAGCAGCCTACGAACCCAGTAACGCCATCATCATGACCGACTCTTCGGCCAATATCGCCCGAATGGAACTGCTGATTGCAAAAATCGATAAAGCGGCCGTTGCCACGACCGAGTTGGTGCACCTGGAACATGCGCAGGCGGATGAGGTTGTCAAAACACTGGCCAAACTCCAGCAGACTGATGCAAAAGGTGCATCGGGAACGCAATTGAAAATGGTCGCTGACAGCCGAAGTAACGGCATCCTGCTGAGCGGAGATGATCTTCAGCGCGAGCGTATTAAACACCTGATCGCCAAGCTCGATCTTCCCCAGGCACAATCGGGCAATGTCAGGGTTATTTACCTTGAATATGCCGAAGCCAAGCAAGTGGCCACTGTGTTAAGCAACGTTGTCAAGAACATGGCCAAGTTGGCGCCGGGAGGTGACAGTAAAAGCGGAGCTGCCTCGGCAACCATCGAGGCAGATGAAGATACCAATGCCATATTAATCACGGCTGATTCTGACACTCTGGAATCATTGCTAGCCGTGGTCACCCGATTAGATATTCGCCGAGCTCAAGTGCTCGTCGAGGCGATTATTGTTGAAGTGAATAATATCGCGGGGCGTGACCTGGGAATAGAATGGTTGTTTCGAGATGACAACGGCGGGTTTGGTTCCAGTATTAACCCGGACAGTGCGATGGCCGCGGTTGCCTCGGGCATTGGCGACGATGGCACGGATGACGCTGGAGCGCTTGAAACTCTCGCGGGCGCATTGACGGCCATACCCGGCGCAACTTTTGGCGCTGGTCGCCTCGATAAAGACATTGATTTTGTTGTATTGCTAAATGCACTTCAGCAAGACACCGGAGCGAATATTCTGTCGACTCCCAATTTAATGACGATGGACAACAACCCCGCCACTATTTCTGTGGGCCAGGAAGTCCCTTTTATTACAGGTTCATATTCCAGCACAGGTTCCAGTTCCAACCCGTCGAATCCATTTCAGACCATTGAACGTAAAAATGTTGGTATCAAATTGGAGGTGACGCCTCACATCAATGATGGCAGCAGTATGGTATTGGAGATCACCCAGGAAGACTCAAGCCTGACAGGTGCCACAGGTATTAACGCGTCTGATGTTATTACCAATGAGAGGACCATTGAAACCAAAATCATGGCAGAAGATGGTGAGATCGTTGTGTTGGGTGGTCTGATTCGGGACGACGTGAGTGTGTTTGAACAAAAAGTGCCTGTGCTAGGCAGCATTCCTCTGCTGGGAAGATTGTTTAGAACTGAATCTAATACTGTCAACAAAACCAACTTGATGGTCTTTATTCGCGCAACGATTTTGCGTGATCGCCAGGATATCAGAGGTGCTACGGCGGAAAAATACCGGTACATTCGAGAGCAGCAACTCGAGACACGTAAAACCAACTCTCTGACACTCGATGAAGAACTCATCCGTTTGATTCCTGAATGGGAGGAGAATGCACCGGGTCCCACTACCGGTAAAACTAACGGAGCAGGTCAGTGAGTGCTGAGACTCCGGTAGAAGAGAAAGGGCTCTCTTATAGTTTTGCATCCCGCCACGGTGTTTTGCTTGATGAGGGAGACGTCTATCACCGGCCCGGCATCGGTCTTGCCGTTATTGTTGAGTTACGTCGACAGTTAGGGCGGGCAATCACGCTGCGGGAAATACCCGCGGATGATTTTCAGAAGAGACTCACACAGCTGTATCAAAGCGGAGAGGGCGCAGCACAACGAGCCGTCGACGACCTCGGTGCGGAATTTGATCTATCTACCCTGGCCGATGATATCTCTGAGGACGGCGATTTGTTGTCGGGAGACGATGATGCACCGGTTATCCGTTTAATTAATGCCATTTTATCTCAGGCCGTGAGAGAAAAAGCCTCGGACATTCACCTGGAGCCTTTTGAAGATCGAGTAGCCGTTCGGTTTCGTGTTGATGGTGTATTGAGTGAAGTGCTTTCACCGAAACCCGAGTTAGCGCCGGTGTTGATTTCCCGTCTGAAGGTAATGGCAAAACTGGATATTGCGGAAAAACGTTTACCACAAGACGGTCGAATTTCAGTGCGCCTCGCAGGCCACGCCGTAGATATTCGAGTGTCGACACTGCCTTCGGCCCACGATGAGCGTGTTGTTTTACGATTGTTAGACCAGGCCTCAGGTCGCCTGGA
>ENA-OSET01003436-OSET01003436.1-sediment-metagenome-genome-assembly--contig:-NODE-3436-length-14532-cov-13.416465_pt1 | contig 14532 bp, 10 predicted proteins | sample MGYA00237882_ERZ534229 | MGnify/ENA primary metagenome ERZ534229 (study PRJEB26408, sample SAMN06266212) | sediment metagenome | isolation source: Hudson Canyon methane seep mesocosm | place... | reverse complement strand
TATTAGACTATATTGAAACTATAGAAAAACATTTAGGCAAAACGGCTGAAAAAGAATTGTTACCTCTACAACCCGGTGATGTGGTCGATACTTATGCCGATGTTGCTGATTTGGTTAAAGATGTAGGTTATAAACCTAATACCAGTATTGATGACGGTATTAAAAAATTTATTGCTTGGTATAAAGATTATTATAAAGTATGAATATACTAACCATAACAACACTTTACCCTAATCAAAAACAATTTCGCCACGGTGTTTTTATAGAAACCCGTTTAAGGCATTTAGTTGAGACAGGGGAAGCAAAGGCAAGAGTTGTAGCACCAGTGCCTTGGTTTCCGTTTAAAAGTGATCGTTTTAAGCAATATGCGATTTATGCTGAGGTGCCAAAATTTGAACAAAGAAATGGAATAGATATCTATCACCCTAGATACTTAGTCATTCCAAAAATAGGGATGTTGTTGACACCTTTTTTTATGGCACTATCGTTATACTGGCAAGTTAAAACGCTACAGAAACAGCAAAAAATTGATTTAATAGATGCACATTATTTTTATCCCGATGGTGTCGCCGTTACTCTAGTTAATAAGGTATTAAAGATTCCTTTTATCATAAGTGCAAGGGGAACGGATATAAACTTAATCCCTGAATATAAACTGCCTAGAAAAATGATTTTATGGGCAGCTAAACAAGCCAATGCCAGTGTAACTGTTTGTAAAGCATTAAAAGATTCTATGGTAGAAATGGGCGCTAATGCTGATAAAATTCATGTCTACCGAAATGGAGTAGATTTAGAATTGTTTAAATTGCTAGATAAGCCAAAATGTAGAGATAAATATCAGTTAAAGAAACAAACACTAGTAAGTGTCGGACATTTAATTGAGAGAAAAGGACACCATTTAATTATAGAAGCCATGCAGTTTTTACCTGATTATGAATTGCTTATAGTCGGTGGTGGCGAAGAAGAGAATGCTTTAAAAAAGTTAGTTAAACAATTAAAACTTGATGATAAAGTTAAGTTTTTAGGTGAAAAAAAGCAGCAAGAGTTAACTGAAATATATAATGCAGCAGATGCCATGGTTTTAGCATCAAGCAGGGAAGGTTGGGCAAATGTATTGCTTGAGTCAATGGCCTGCGGTACACCGGTTGTAGCAACTGATATATGGGGGACACCTGAAGTTGTTCAAAACCAAGATGCAGGAGTGTTAGTGAAACGGACCGCTGATGATATTGCAGAAGGTGTTAAAAACTTATTTTCTAATTATCCAGCAAGAAGTAATACCAGAAAATATGCTGAACAGTTTTCTTGGGATAGTACAACGCAAGGGTTGTTGCATTTGTTTAAAGAGTGTATATAGCATTTATGATGGATTGTTACCAAAAAACATCAATCACCCTCTGAACAAGCATTTAACATAGCTAATGAATCAAACTTGGGTGAAGAAGAGTTTGAGTTACAACACAAAAAGAAAGATTGGGGCTACATACAAAAAAGTACAGCGCAAAGTTAGGATCCTGAATGAAATAACTTGATAAATTGTAGGGCAAAGGGCTCTTTCGTACCCATCAATTAAGTGCGATGGGCACGCTACCGAGACTGTGAAAGTATTCTGCTTTTGACCTCCCCCTTTGGAAAAGGGGGATTGAGGGGGATTTTACAAAATAGTAACTCATTGATATTAAATGAATTATTTTTGTAATAAAATCTCCCCCAGCCCCTCTTTTCCAAAGAGGGGGGCTAAAAGCCAATACTTTCACAGTCTCTACCGCTTTGCCCATCCTACATTCATTTATAGTTGTCAAAGTTATTTGGTGCGCAATCCTTAGCCAAACAAAGTTTTCAATAGTTATGGGTTATATTTTCAACACTTAACGGTGACATAGCCAAAAAGTACGATCGGTTTAGCAACTAAGACAGGACTAGAAAATAAAATGGGCAAACAAGATGTTATATCAAAAAGTATTTTAAAACGGATATTTGTAGATGTAGCCACGTACTTATTTGGATTAGAATTGTATAATGTACAATTAATCGACACAGAACAACAAAGAATTGAAGACCGTCGAGCTGACTTAGTAGCAAGAGTAAAAGAAAAGAACGGAAATAGTTTTGTCATACATATAGAAATACAAAACCAAAATCAAACAAATATGCCGATAAGGATGCTTAGGTATTTAACAGATATAAAATTAAGTTACCCAAATGAAGAAGTACATCAATACCTACTGTACATAGGAAAATCGAAATTAAGCATGGCAAAGAGCATGCAAAGCAAACAATTAAATTATCAATATTCAGTAATTGATATGCACACCGTAGATTATAAAGACTTTATTAAGCAAAACACCCCAGATGCCATAGTAATGTCCGTGCTGTGTGATTTTAAAGGCGTAGACGAAAAAGAAATAATACGAGAGATTTTAAAGAAATTAGTTGGACTAACAAAGCAAAGCTCAAAAGAGCAAAGAGAATATTTTTCGATGCTAGAAGTATTAGCAACTAATCGAAATATAGACTTAGATATAGAACAGGAGATAGAAATGTTGAATTTAGAAATAGAACAACTAGCCAGCTATAAAATTGGTGAAAAGCGCGGCGAAAAACGCGGTGAAATACGTGGCGAAAAGCGTGGCGAAGCGCGAGGGGAAATTGCAAAAGCAATAATAATAGCAAAAAAAATGTTAGAAATAGGAATGACACAAGAGCAAATAATACAGTTGACAGGGTTGTCCTTAGAAGAGATTGAAAGAATAAAGCATTAGCAGTAATACCGTAGGCCGTCTTGAGCTAAGGGAACCAAAAAATTAATGTATGCTTAATATTAAATAGGCAAGAGACATTAATAGTTTTGCCCCCTTTAACTGGTAACCAATAATCTAGTTTATCTATATAGTACAATCTATAAATAATGAATAAAAAAATACTAATAGTTTTTGGTACAAGGCCAGAAGCAATAAAAATGGCACCCGTTGTTAAAGCATTTCAACAGGATTCTCGTTTTGAAACAGCTGTTTGTGTGACAGCCCAACATAGAAGTATGTTAGATCAAGTATTAGATCTTTTTGAAATAGTGCCAGAATATGATTTAGATATAATGAAAGAAGGACAAGGGTTGTCAGGTATAACCAGTGCCGTCATTATTAAATTAGAAACAGTATTGCAAGAATATAAACCAGATTATGTCTTTGTACACGGTGATACCACAACAACTTTTGCAGCATCTTTGGCCGCTTATTATCAACAGATAGCAGTTGTGCATATAGAAGCTGGACTAAGAACACATAATATTTATTCTCCTTGGCCGGAAGAGGGTAATCGCCGTTTAACAGGTGTATTAACAAAGCTTCATTTTGCCCCTACAGAATCAGCAAAGCAAAATTTGCTTAAAGAAAATACACCAGAGTCAAATATTATTGTGACGGGCAATACTGTTATAGACGCACTACATATTGTTAGCGAACGCTTACAATCAGACAATCAATTACAACAGCACATGGCTGAAAAATTCCCATGGCTAGATAAAAGTAAAAAAATAATATTAGTGACAGGGCATAGGCGTGAAAGCTTTGGACAAGGTTTTGAAAACATTTGTCAAGCCATACAAACACTAGCAAAACGTGATGATGTGCAAATTATTTATCCAGTGCATTTAAACCCAAAAGTACAAGAACCCGTTAATCGATTATTAAAAGGTATTAAATCTATTCAGTTAATTGATCCACAAGATTACCTGCCGTTTATTTATTTGATGGATCAAGCTTATATTATTTTGACCGACTCGGGTGGAGTGCAAGAAGAAGCACCCTCACTAGGTAAACCTGTTCTTGTTATGAGAGAAACAACAGAAAGACCAGAAGCGGTAGAAGCTGGAACGGTAAAACTCGTCGGAACAAATATTGAATTGATTGTAAACAGTGTTACTGAGTTGCTAGATGATCTTGATTTGTACAATAAAATGAGTTTTGCCCATAACCCTTATGGTGACGGAAATGCATGTAAAAGAATTTTAGAAGGAATCGCAAATGATAAATAAAACTTTCAACACTATTTCTGTTATTGGACTTGGTTACATTGGCTTACCAACTGCTGCTGTAATAGCATCAAGAGGCATCAATGTTATTGGCGTTGACGTGTCAGCAGAGGCTGTTGATATTATTAATCAGGGAAAAATACATATTGTTGAACCTGATTTAGATATGCTGGTACAAAGTGCAGTGACAACAGGAAAGTTGAAGGCTACTTTAATCCCAGAACCAGCCGATGCCTTTATTATTGCAGTACCCACGCCCTTTAAAGATGGCCATAAGCCAGATTTATCTTATATAGAATCAGCCGTTAAAAAAATTGCACCGGTATTAAAAAAAGGCGACTTACTTATATTAGAATCGACTTCTCCCGTTGGTACGACTGAAAAAATGGGAGAGTGGATGGCAGAAATACGTGAAGATCTTGTTTTTCCACATCAATCAAGTGATAATCCAGACATTCACCTAGCTCATTGCCCAGAACGCGTATTGCCAGGTTATATTATTCAAGAGTTAGTCGCTAATGACCGAGTGATAGGAGGTATTACTCGTCAATGTGCACTAGAAGCAGAAGCTTTATATAAGGTTTTTGTAAAAGGAAGCTGTTTAATCACAGATGCACGAACAGCTGAAATGGCAAAATTAACTGAAAATTCATTTAGAGATGTCAATATAGCTTTTGCCAATGAGCTTTCTATTATTTGTGACAAGCTAAAAATTAATGTATGGGAATTAATTAGCTTGGCGAACAGACACCCTCGGGTGAATGTGTTAAATCCTGGTCCCGGAGTAGGTGGACACTGTATTGCTGTTGACCCTTGGTTTATTGTAGATTCAGCCCCAGAAGAAGCCCGTTTAATAGAAATGGCAAGGATTGTAAATGACTCTAAACCTGATTTTGTTTTAAATAAATTAAGAACCATTTCTGCAGAATTCAAACATCCAAAAATAGCCTGCTTAGGCTTAGCCTTTAAAGCTGATATTGATGATTTAAGAGAAAGTCCTGCTGTAGAAATCACCAAAAAAATTATTTCAGAACAAATAGGACAAGTGCTTATAGTAGAACCTCATATAAATTCCCTACCAGAAAAACTTACAGGGAAAAATGTAGAACTTGTTTCTTTAGATCAAGCAATGGAATCAGCAAATATTATTTTGACATTGACAGATCATACGATCTTTAAACAAATGAAAACTGACAAACTAAAAGAAAAAGTAGTGATTGATGCTCGTGGTATATGGCGTGATCAATAATTATCGATTGTTCGAAAGGTTTAGAAACATCCTTATCTGTCGTTTTAGCGCTTTATCTCCTTCTCCAGCGGGAGACGGCTGGGATGAGGGGCGTTAAAGAAAGCGATCTAAAATATGCTCTATAATACAAAAAGAACGTAACGATTCATCATATTTTAAATAGCAACCAAGGTTCCGCTCTTAAGCCCTCTCTTGCTGGAGAGGGTTGGGTGAGGAGAAATCAATTAAGTTTTTTTTCAATATTCTTTTTCTCTATAACTTTTAGAATAAAGAGAATAAGAAAAAAGTATATTTTAACTTCTCCTTTCTGCAATTACTTCTGCAACCATGCAGACGACCAAAACCATCTCCAGCAAGAGAAGGCCTAGGATCAGAATCGACTTACGATTTTAATACACTGAGTAAATTACAAAATAATTTAAATATCACTAGAGAACTGGAAATTTTGGTTTAATGGATAGAATAAAGGTTAGGTTACGTTTTTTCGTTATGCTCAAAAACTAACCCAACCCATCAAACCAAAGTTGATGGACTATACTAGGGTAACCTGCATAAAATAACCCACCAGCTCGTTCCCACGGGCTCCGTGGGAACTTATACGAGAACGCGCTGCGTTCAATGATGCAGATCATCAATTAGTAAATAAATATGACTAAAAAACCAATCAAAATTCTACATATCCTTGACCACTCAATACCATTACATAGTGGATATACCTTTCGTACCAGAGCAATTTTAGAGCAACAAAAGGCTTTAGGATGGGAAACATACCAAGTAACTTCTGCAAAACACCTAGGTGCAGATCAAGATATAGAAGAAGTTGATGGACTAAAGTTTTATCGATCAAAAAAACCAACAGGACTGATAGCTAAATTACCTATTGTTAATCAATATGCGATTGTACAAACACTTGTTAAACGTCTTGATGAAATTATTCCTGAAATCAAGCCCGATGTACTCCATGCACACTCACCTGCACTCAATGGTTTAGCTGCAATTAAAGCAGGTAAAAAACACAATATTCCAGTTGTTTATGAATGCCGTGCTTTTTGGGAGGATGCCGCAGTAGATCATGGCACAACCAAAGAAGGTAGTTTACGTTATCGTATTACAAAATATTTGGAAACCTATGTGTTTAAACATGCTCAAGCGATCACCTGTATATGTGAAGGATTAAGAAAAGATATTGTTCAGCGAGGCATCCCTGAAGATAAAATCACCGTTATTCCCAATGCCGTCAATATTGAAAAATTCAGCTATGGACAGAAAGCTGATCCGACGCTTAAGCAAGAACTTGGCTTGGAAGATAAAACAGTACTTGGTTTTATTGGGTCCTTCTATGCCTATGAAGGGATCCCATTAATACTTGATGCGTTACCTGAAATAATTAAACAGCAGCCAAATATACGATTATTATTAGTAGGCGGCGGTCCGCAAGAACAAATAATAAAAGAAAAAGTAGTAAAAACTAAACTTGAAGATTATGTCATCTTTACAGGGCGAGTTTCACACGATCAAGTACAAGACTATTACAATCAAGTGGATATCTTTGTTTACCCACGACTACCCATGCGATTAACTGAGTTGGTTACACCGTTAAAACCATTAGAAGCAATGGCGCAAGGGCGGCTAGTTGTAGCCTCTGATGTCGGAGGACATAAAGAGCTTATTAACGACCAAGAAAATGGGATTCTATTTAAGGCTAATGATGCAAGCTCACTTTCTAACAGCATTCTATTGTTATTAGAAGATAAGAAAAACTGGGATAATATGCGTCAAGCGGGAAGAAAGTATGTCGAACAAGAAAGGAACTGGGCTAATAGTGTCAGTAATTATCAGCGAGTATATCCAAAGCTTGTAAATATACCTTAACTTTATTAAGCTCAGATAAAAAATCAGCAGATTACATACTACAATAAAAAGGCTCTGTAATGGCATTGGCAAAAGAAGACATAGAAGAGATTCAAAGCTTGATTAGAAGCACAATAGCATCGACACCTGAAGTTGGTAATGCGAATGTGCGTTATGAATTAGATTTAAGACAAAAATAAAATAAATGTTATTTAATTCATATATTTTTATTTTTGCATTTCTGCCTGTGACATTTGTAATATATTTTCTTCTTGCAAGACACATAAATGGCGAGGTTGCTATTACGTTTCTTGTGCTTGCATCACTATTCTTTTATGGTTGGTGGAATCCTATATATCTTGTACTTATGTTATTTTCAATTGGGGTTAACTATTTTATAGGTGAAAATATAGTTAGTCTACGATTCTCTGAGCAGTTACAGAAAGCAAAGGTTCTTTTAACGATTGGCTTAATATTTAATCTTGGTTTATTAGGGTATTTTAAATACGCGACGTTTATAATTGAAAATACAAACCAGATTTTCGGATTAAATATACAGACTAGTCAGATAATTTTACCTCTAGCAATTTCATTTTTTACATTTCAGCAGATAGCTTATTTAATTGATACCTATAAAGGTATAACCAAAGAATTTAAGTTTACTCACTATGCTTTATTCGTTACATTTTTTCCGCAACTAATCGCGGGGCCTATTGTTCACCACAAAGAAATGCTACCACAATTCATGTGTTTAAATGGCATGAAACCAAAATTGGATAATGTAATAATTGGCGTAAATATTTTTGCGTTGGGTTTGTTTAAAAAAGTTATTTTAGCTGATGGTGTTGCTAATTATTCAACACCGGTATTTGATGCTTCTTTAAGTGGAGACCCTATATCTTTTTTTGTCGCTTGGGGAGGGGCTTTAGCTTATACTCTTCAATTATATTTTGATTTTTCTGGATATTCTGATATGGCTATAGGTATAGCTAGAATATTTGGAATTCAATTACCGATTAACTTTTTCTCTCCATATAAGTCCCGTAATATAATCGAGTTTTGGCGTCGTTGGCATATGACATTGTCGCGTTTTTTACGGGATTATATCTACTTTACTTTAGGTGGTAACCGAAAAGGAAATGTACGGCGCTATATTAATTTATTTATAACTATGCTTTTAGGCGGTTTATGGCATGGAGCAGGATGGACATTTTTATTATGGGGAGGGCTTCATGGTGGATATTTAATTATTAACCATGCGTGGCTCTTTCTTAAGAAGCAAACAAAATTAGAATATTTAGATAAAATTTATCTCTGGCAGTTTAGTTGTTGGTTGTTAACATTTGTATCAATAATAAATGGGTGGGTATTGTTTAGAGCAGAAAATATTGATTCTGCAGTCATTATTTTAAAGGGAATGTATGGTGTTAATGGTATAGCAGTACCCAATGGAATTATTGCTAGATTAGGTGGTTTGTCTGAAATATTGCAAGCATTAGGTATGAAAACATATATTGGGGGAGGGATGGATTTTATTTTTACCTATTTATGGGGAATATCATTATTGGGTATAGTTTTGTTAATGCCAAATACGCAGCAAATTATGCAAAATTTTTCTAGGCAAGAGAATATGGAAGGAAATGCAATATTTGATAAAGGTTTATTACCCTCTATTTTGATATTTCGTTTTAATATTGTGTGGGCTATTGTTTTATCAGCAGCTTTAATCATCGCTATTTTTGGGTTGACACGAGTATCTGAGTTTCTTTATTTCCAATTTTAATTTTATGACCATAAAAAAATATACCTATTTGTTTATTACTTTATGTTTTATATTAACCATTTCTTTAGCAACTCTAAATTATATTGTAGACCCATATATATTATTTCAACCACAAGGGATATTTGGTTTTAATTCTAAAAAGCCTGCAGCAGCGGCAAGGTCAAGATTATCTAAACCATATAATGTCATCAAAGTTAATCCAAAAACAATTGTTGTAGGAAATTCACGTCCTGAAATGGGACTTGATCCTAAGTCAAGTTGTTGGCCTGATCAATATGGAACTGTTTATAGCTTAACATTCCCAGGGGCTGGTTTTTATGCGCAAGTTAGGGCCTTGCTTCATGCTGTAGAAGGAACCAATGTAGAAAATATTGTATTAGCTGTTGATTTTTCAGATTTTCTTTACAAAAGACAGTATGAGAAATCTTTTAAGAAAGAGATAATTTGGCCGAAAAATAACTCTGAATTTTTCAAGCGGTTTCTTATAGATATTAATGGTAAAGAAAATAAAAACTATTATTTAAATAAAGTACAAGACTATACAATGACTTTATTTTCACTTGATACTATCAATGATAGTATTTATACCATAATGGCTCAGGGAAATAATGTTGCTGATAGGACTGAGTTAGGGTTTAATCCTGCAAAAGATTATCTTGAAATCATCCATTTTGAAGGTTCTTGGGTATTATTTGAACAAAAACATGGTGATTTAGTTAAACGGTTTTCTAAAAAAGGAATGACAATTTATGATTCTGATCAGTGGTCTATAGAATTAGAAGCTCTAAAACGAGTTGTTGAAATGGCCGAAAGAGAAAATATACAACTCACCATTTTTATTAACCCATACCATTATAGTTACCTTGAGATTATTCATGATAAAGGCTATTGGGGGGAATTTAAAAACTTTAAGAAAAGCCTTGTAGACACAGTGGCAAAATATGGTAAAGGTAAAGTAGGGCTTTGGGATTTTTCATTATATTCAGAATATACAGTAACACCTATACCTAAAAAAGGAAGTGAGTTGAAAAAAACGAGTTTTTTTTGGGAACCCGCACACTATAAAAAAGAATTAGGTGATTTAATGTTAGAAGATCTCTTTGATACTAAGTGTAATAAAAAACAGTTTAATTTAGTTGGTATTAACTTAAATAAAGCGGGAATTGACTTTGATAAACAAGATAAAATTCGGGTTAAATTATTAAATACAATGTGAAATTTATTTTCATGGCTATGAACTTATCACAGGTTACTTTTTATTTTGAAATTAAGATCTCTCCTGACGTGGAGATGACAAGTGCTTTGTCATTCCGACCAACGGGAGGAATCTTTTAACCTGTGCTTTAGTAATAGCCATGTTTATTTTTTGAAAGATATTTACATTTCTTGCTTTTATTTTCTGGCATTTTAGTTGATTTTAGCTCGCTTGAGGCATAAGTCAGAGTGTTACAGAAAATCCTTAAATATTCAGTACTACTTTTGATGTTAAAGTGGAATTAAAATCTGCAAACTATATTAAGTTAACAATGCCTATTTTTCTTATTATCTATTTTTTCTAGCATACGCTAATTTATCTATTCTTCTGATAATGCTGAATAATAAATATTTCCTGGCAGTTATTTAACAATCCTGTCTTTAAAAACTAGTTTTTGAATTTTTATGAATAGAGAAATTATTGCTCTTACATCAATTCGTGGTGTTGCTGCTATTTGGGTTTTAATCTTCCATTATCTTATGCCAATAAATAGAGATGTTGCTTGTGTTTCCTGTTACATACCTTTTTTACAAAAAGGTGTTTTGGCTGTAGATCTATTTTTTATTTTGAGTGGTTATATTTTATCATTCGTCTATTACGATAAATTGTTTAACTCAAGGCATGAGCTTAGTAAATCTACTGTTATATTATTTTTGAAAGCTAGGCTTTCAAGGGTTTATCCGTTACATCTTTTTACACTTAGTATCCTTGTAATATGGACTGGGATTATGTGTGAAGTTTTTCCTGAGTATTTAATGAATTCAAGAAACAATATTGAAACATTAATTTATAATATCTTTTTGGTTCAGTCTTGGGGGGTATGGGAGGATGCAAGCTGGAATAAGCCTTCATGGTCAATTAGTGCTGAATTTTTTGCATATTTAATATTTCCATTTTTTATCGCTTTTGTATTAAAAACGTACAAACAAAGAGTTGTTATTGTTGGATTTATAATGATTATAGTAATGATTATTTATAGAGATTTCTATGATGGTAAAACTTTTGGATTCGGAGATGGAGAAGCTTTATATCGATGTTTAGTTGAATTCATATACGGTGTACTTGGTTTTGTTATTACTAAAAAAAATAACTTGAAGTTTGTAGAATTTCTTGAAAAAAGCTGGATACAAATAATATTAGTAATAATATTACTTTGCTCCATTTCAATGTCAGATTATGAAAGTTTAGTGATATTATTGTATCTACCTTTAATAATATCAATTTCTCACGATAATGGTCTTATATCTAACATATTAAAATATAAAGGTTTTCATTATTTAGGTGTTATATCTTATTCAATATATTTAAATCATGCCTTAATGTTGTTTGTTTATAGAGATATAAGAGTTTATTTTTTTGGATTTCCTCCATCTTTAGGCCTAATGACTGAATCAATAATATTTTTAATACTAACTGTTTGTACCATTTTAGTGTCTCACCTAACCTATACGTATATCGAAGATCGCTTGCGTAAAAAATTAAAATAAAGTGTTATTGTTTCAGCTTTATTACATAAAAGGTAAGTGTTCAAAACTCGGCGTAATTCCCTGTCGTCTAAAATCATGCCACATCAGCAGTTGCATAAACACATGAAGAATATCAGCCATGAAGTAATCATGGAGAAAGATTGATCAGAATATGGTCATCATGGAATTCGCTAATATGCGCCCAGCCTGTCAGTATTTCTCGGTTAAAGTCATGATCAATACGATCAAAACCCATAACAAAAACATAAACATTTCTAAGTGGTGGCCATGAACTATCGGTCAAATGACCCCTAATGCTCAAAAGAAATTTTTCCAATGCGGGGCCACTGAAGGTTTTGCGTGGAGTATCACCTTGAAAGGCTTTTACGTGTTGATATTTATCAGAAACATTTAAAGGCTGCATAGTAGGGTGAACAAGTGTCATTGGTACAAACTTTGGGCCTGATAAAATGGCATAAGATGAGACATGTTTTAATGGTGGTTGCCAGGCTTCATGTCGTTCTGGTGTATTGGTGATTAGACGGGTATAGGGTTGGGCGGTCGCACTGAAAACAGTAGCGCCCGTTTCAATATTATCAAATACTTTAATAATCGCTGCAGTTTTTTGGTTAAATTTATGCCATTGGTAAGTGAGACCTGTTGATATTGTAACGGCCAACAGAACAGCTAAAATAGCAACTAATCGATCTGTATGTATATCATTTGATTTAACATCAATACTGGCAATACCTAGTAGTGCTATTGCTGGTGCTAGCCTGCTATAGACAAAGTGCACTTCCATAATAGTTCCTGGCAGCACAATATACGCTAGCATCATCATTATCGTAGCTAGTATCAAAAATGGTGAAAAGTTTAAACGCTTAGTAGCGTAAAGATAAAGGGTAGAGGTTATTAGGCATAGCCAAAATACAATATCAAGCCAGGTAATGCCGGTCAGAAGGCTATATATGGCTGCTAACGGTTTATCGCTACGAGAGCCCGGGTATACAATACTTGAGCCGGTTACTTCAGCTGTTGGTGATAAAAGTAAAAATAGGGCTATTGCAATTAGAAAAGGTATAGCTGAAATAATGAGATAACTTATGGATGTTGTAAATCCTTTTTGTCGCCAGCGACTTACGGCGTTATGAATTTCAACTGAGCCAACGATAACCGCAAAAATCCCGAAGGCTGCGAAATGCAGCATAATGAGCAAGAGTGATATGAGCAGGGTAAAAATTAGTCTGCGAACCCTGGGTTTTATTAATAGCCATACTCCAGCTGCAAAAAATGCGATCCCCATTCCAAAAATATAATTGAAAAAGCCATAGCGAAACATAGCATTGAATAACAGTGCAACTGCTAATAAAGGCCATGGAGAAAACCTTTTATGTACTGCTTTGTGTAACATTATGGTGCCAAACAAGACAGAGAGGAGGCTTAGTGCAACAAAGATACGGGAAGCATTTTCCGGCCCAACAATATTAGCAAGAGGAATGGCAACCATATCCATGGCCATATTAGGTAATAAAAAGCTGCCGACCTTATAAAATTCACTGTAAACAGGTGAATCTAAATCAGAAAGTATAATGATGCGAGCCATGTGCCATGGGTAATCATTAAGGGGTGGGTATTGGGTTAGATAAACAGGGGTAATAACTAATATACTAATAAATAGGACAATGATTGAACCGCTTAATGGTGTCCAGTGTGTCAGATTTTTCATAACCCTAGTCTTATTGATTGTAATGAATTAAATTGTTTATCCAACCCTTTTTCTTTGCGATATTGTCTAAATTTGTCTATGTTTTTATAGTATTTTTCAAAGGTTGTTTTTGATACGCGAGCATCTTTTGCCAGATAAATCCTTCCTTTGTGTTCAAGCATTATTTTGTCAAGTTTATCTAGTAATGCAAACAGGTTTGGTTCAATTTTAAAATCCAGAGCAAGTGTGTAACCTTCTTGAGGAAAGGACAGATAATTCTGGTTGCCCTTTCCAAATAGCTTTAATACGGCTAGAAATGAACCCATGCCAGACTTAGCAATACAGGTCAGTATTTTTTGTAGTCCTTCGTAGCTTTCTTCTTTGGGTAATACAAACTGGTATTGAACAAAGCCCTTTTCCCCGTATATCCTATTCCATTGATGGATGGCATCCAGCGGGTAGAGAAAACAATCGAGATCAACTTTTGATTCCTCAACTTTTTTAAATTGTCTGTTGTAGTAAAAGAAATTAAATGTTTTTACTGTTAGGTAATTTAAAGTAAACGAGGGAAAGTAAAAGGGAACAGAGATTTTGAGTTTGTTTTTTTGTTTCAGATTACCATCATTAGCATGATCGCCCGCTATGACGAGGCTTCGGCCAATATTTTTGCCTTTTTGCAGGCAATCGATCCATGCTGCCAAATGGGTCGATTCATTATATTTTTCGAAAAGTTCAAAAGTTTCCTTTAAGTTTGACGATTTAACACTGGTTTGATTGATATTTGCAGAGTTTATTTTTTGTAATTGTATTTTTGCATCAAGAATAGGACCGGTTAACCCCATTCCGCCACAAGTCACTAAGAACAGCTCAGTATTATTATTTTTAGAGCAGTTGATGATTTTGTTATTGGTAGCATCTAGAATACTGATGTCAGTGACATGATCAGAAAAACTTCCTTTTAAATGTTGGTTTTTCCCATGGGCATCAGCAGCAATAGCACCACCGACACTGATGAATTTAGTGCCGGGAGATACAGGTAAAAACCAACCTTGAGGAAGGTAGATTTTAATGATTTCATCAAGCAGCATGCCGCCGGTGACATGTAATATACCTGTTTTTTTATCAAACCCTAAAAAATGACGATATTTGGAAGTATCAATAACCGTTTTTGCCAGTGAGCTGTCTCCATAGCT
>ENA-OSET01003435-OSET01003435.1-sediment-metagenome-genome-assembly--contig:-NODE-3435-length-14535-cov-45.586803_pt1 | contig 14535 bp, 8 predicted proteins | sample MGYA00237882_ERZ534229 | MGnify/ENA primary metagenome ERZ534229 (study PRJEB26408, sample SAMN06266212) | sediment metagenome | isolation source: Hudson Canyon methane seep mesocosm | place... | reverse complement strand
TTAATATCCTCTGAAACATCTGACTTCAATACTGGGCAGTGTTCGTAGAATGTCATGAACGCGCTGGCGAGTTCATAGAGATAAGTACATAAAGTGTGCGGATAACAGTCAATGGCGACTTGATCAATAACCTCATTAAATTGCAGTAACTTTAGAGCTAATACTTTCTCCTGTGCTTCTATAATATTAACGGCCGCTATCAACGAGTTTTGTTCAATGCCCGCTTTGCGGAAAATACTGCAAATACGAGTATAGGCGTACTGTAGATAGGGGGCCGTGTTGCCCTCGAATGAAAGCATCGCGTCCCAATTGAAAATATAATCATTAGTTCGAGTAATGCTTAGATCAGCATATTTGATTGCACCGATACCGACTTTCTCAGCGATGGATTTAATATCTGATTCATTAAGGTCACTATTTTTTTTGCGCACTAATTTTTCAGCTCGCTCAACTGCTTCGGTTAAAAGGTCTGCTAATTTTACAGTGCCGCCACTTCGTGTTTTGAAGGGTCGGCCATCGTTACCCATCATGGTTCCAAAAGGGTGGTGCTCTAAACTTACTGAATGAGGAGCATATCCCGCTTTGCGGCCAGTAATAAAAACTTGCTTCATGTGAAGTGATTGTCGGGCGTCGATAAAATAGAGAATACGATTAGCGTGTAGCTTATTAACCCGGAAGCGTAATGCTGCTAAATCAGTCGTGGAGTAAAGAAATCCTCCGCCAGATTTTTGTACAATCATGGGTGATGGATTTCCATTTTTATCGGCAAGCTCAGGAAGAAAAGCTACTTTAGCGCCATCAGAATCAACGGCTATACCCTGATCCACGAGATCCTGTAGCACAGGTTCTAAATCATCATTGTAGGCACTTTCAGGTTTGATGTGCTTTTTCAATAAACCGACATTGAGTTTTTGGTAAATTTCAAGGTTGTGTGCAACAGATACGTCGATAAACTTTTGCCACAGATTACGGCAGTGCTTATCGCCAGCCTGGAGCTTGACCACATAGTCTCGGGCTCTATCAGCAAACTCTGTGTCTTCATCGAAATGTTTCTTAGATTGCTGATAGAACACTTCAAGATCATTTAAGGCTAATGCTGCTTGCTCTCCGTCTCCCAAATGAAGCTCTAGTTCTGCAATCAGCATTCCAAATTGCGTACCCCAGTCGCCCATATGATTCTGACGAACAACTTCATGGCCTTGGAATTCTAATATTCGTGCTAAACAGTCACCAATAATGGTTGAGCGTAAATGACCCACATGCATTTCTTTGGCAAGATTTGGAGAGGAGTGGTCTATAACAACGATTTTTTTATCTTTTTTGTCCAAAGATCTAGAGTTAATTCTTTTTAAATTATCCGATAAAAACGATGGGCTTAGGTGCACGTTGATAAAGCCAGGTCCAGCTATTTCGAGTTTGTCCGCAATACCCTCTAGATTCAATTTGTCAATAATTTGTGTAGCCAAATCCCTAGGGTTTGCCCTCATTCTTTTAGCGGCACCCATGGCCCCATTAGCCTGATAATCACCAAATTGCGGTTTTCCGCTGAGAGCTACCATTGGAGAGCAGTCTTCAGGAATGCCTGCAGCGATCATGGCTGCAGAAAACCGCTGGGTGAGAAGGTCTTTCAATCGCATTATTTAATTTATCCTATGTTCAGGCGTGCCTATAGTCGCGAATTGTAGGTTTCCTGCCGAAGAATGCAAAGCCTAACTTGCAAAAAGCCTACTTATTGTTATAGTTTTTTGTTTGGAATTTTTAAGAATTCCCCTAAGTCGAGATTTTATCAAGAGTAAAGGAAGTATAGATGGAAGTAACGATCATTTCTCAAGGCCTTGATCTCATGCTTTATGGCATGGGGACGGTCTTTGCTTTTCTCACGTTACTGGTGGGCATCACTCATGCTATGTCCGCTTCGGTTAATAAATGGGCCTCTGCTGATGTAGAGGCGGTCAGTGATCACAAGTCTCCTGTTATAACTTCGGTCGATTCTACTATCGTAACCGCGATACAAGCGGCTTTAGATCAGCACCGGGGACGCTGAGGTAGTATCCTTTTCAAGTCGGGACAGATACCCTGCACAATTAGTTAATTATTTAACAACGCTATTGGACTTATTTTATGTCATCTAAAACGAATGCCCTTGGCATCACTGAAGTTGTATTGCGGGATGCTCACCAGTCATTGTTCGCTACGCGTATGCGAATTGATGATATGTTACCGATTGCAGAGAAGCTTGATCAAATTGGTTATTGGTCTATGGAGTCTTGGGGTGGAGCAACTTTTGATTCTTGTATCCGCTTTTTGGGTGAAGATCCTTGGGATCGTATTCGAGAGATGAAAAAGGCTATGCCCAATACTCCCCAGCAAATGCTGTTTCGAGGGCAGAATATTCTTGGTTATAGGCATTACGCAGATGATGTCGTTGAAAAATTTGTAGAGCGGGCGGCAATTAACGGCATTGATGTCTTTCGTGTATTTGATGCGATGAACGATATGCGCAATCTTGAAACTGCGTTGCGGGCAGTCAATCAAGTTGGGAAGCATGCGCAGGGAACTATTTCATACACAGTTAGCCCAGTTCATACAACTGACCTTTGGGTTGACCAAGCTCGACAGATCGAAGACGCAGGCGCTGACTCCATTTGTATTAAAGATATGGCAGGGCTGCTAACGCCCTATGTTGGTTTTGACCTTGTTACTAAACTTAAGCAAGCGGTCAATATCCCTATTCAGCTCCATGCCCATGCTACGACCGGCCTTTCTACCTCAACAATCATGAAATGTGTTGAAGCAGGTATCGATAATGTTGATACAGCGATATCTTCTATGTCGATGACCTATGGTCACTCAGCAACGGAATCAGTAGTGTCGATTTTTAAAGATAGTGAGCGCGACACTGGTTTGAATATTGAAAAGCTCGAAGAAATAGCTGCGTATTTTAGGGATGTACGAAAGAAATATGTGGAATTTGAAGGCTCCCTTAAGGGCGTTGACTCGCGAATTTTAGTGGCCCAGGTTCCTGGCGGCATGCTCACAAATATGGAAGGTCAATTGCGTGAGCAGGGAGCGGAAGATCAATTGGATGCGGTGCTAGCAGAGATTCCAAATGTACGAGAGGATCTCGGTTATATCCCGCTTGTCACACCTACCTCTCAAATTGTCGGTACTCAGTCGGTATTAAATGTATTGAGTGGAGAGCGCTACAAATCAATAACAAAAGAAACGGCTGGAGTGCTTCGTGGAGAGTATGGAGCTACTCCCGCGACGGTGAATGCTGATTTGCAAGCGCGGGTGCTTAGTGATGGAGAGATGCCTATAGTCTGTCGGCCTGCGGATAATATTAAGCCCGAGCTTGCGACTTTGGAAAGTGAGCTAGTTGGGTTGACCCAAACGGCTGGTTTTGACCTTTCCGAAGGTGACAGGCAAATTGATGATGTCTTAACTTATGCTCTATTTCCTCAGGTTGGTCTAAAATTTTTGCAGCATCGCAATGATCCTAGTGTGTTTGAGCCAGTGCCTACTGGGAAAAGCCCAGCCCAGCTTAATGAGCAAGGGGAAGAGGTCTATACTGTAAAAGTGGAAGGAAAGTCCTACACCGTAACGGTTGCCAATGGAGGAGATATTAGTGCAATTGGTGAAATCGGAGTTCACAACGCTGAATTAGGAGCGGCTCCAGATATCTCTGGTCAGCCGGTGACTGCGCCTCTGGCAGGAAATGTGGTTAGAGTATTGGTAGAGCCGGGACAGGATGTTTCTGAAGGGGAGTCCGTTATTATTTTGGAAGCCATGAAAATGGAGACATCAATAAGCGCGCCCAAAGCAGGAAAAATTATTGCAGTGAAAGTTCAGAGCGGAGATAGCTGTGCCGTTGGTGATACGTTGATAACCATAGCCTAAAGGGGTCCTGTTGATGGAAAATTTAATCAGTCTATGGGCAACTTCAGGTTTGGCTCAAATCCAAATGGGTCAGGTAGCAATGATGGCGGTTGGGTTGCTGTTATTGTTCTTGGCGATCAGTAAAGGGTTTGAGCCTCTACTTCTTGTGCCTATTGGATTTGGGACCATTTTAGCAAATATTCCGGGAGCGGGATTTGATGCGGCTCCTATTTATGATCAGCTAGGTCAGTTAGAAAGCCCCGGTGGGCTACTTTACTATATTTACTATGCAGGTATCGCCACCGGGTTGTTCCCGTTAGTTATTTTTATGGGAGTTGGTGCAATGACTGATTTTGGGCCGCTGTTAGCCAACCCCAAAACTCTGCTTCTCGGCGCAGCTGCACAGGTAGGTATTTTTACAACAGTTTTAGGCGCTGTTGCCCTAAGTCATTTTGGAATCTTGGATTTTAGTATTCGCGACGCAGCGTCTATAGGAATAATAGGGGGCGCTGATGGGCCAACAGCGATCTTTGTCACTAGCAAGCTGTCGCCAGACCTATTAGGAGCTGTTGCGGTTGCAGCATACTCTTATATGGCTTTGGTTCCGATTATCCAGCCGCCAATCATGCGAGCGCTAACTACTCCTGCTGAACGACAAATCACAATGGTTCAATTACGGTCTGTTTCAAAAGCGGAACGAATAGTCTTTCCTTTGACGCTATTATTACTTGTGGCCATGCTTTTGCCTGATGCTGCTCCTTTATTAGGAATGTTTTGTTTTGGTAATTTAATGCGTGAGTGTGGCGTTGTTAATCGATTGAGTGACACAACACAGAATGCGTTGATCAATATTGTGACAATTTTTTTGGGGCTGGGCGTGGGTTCGAAAATGAGCGCAGACAAGTTTCTAAATGTTGAAACTATGGGCATTCTCGGTCTGGGGGCAATTGCTTTTTGTATCGGCACTGCTTCGGGAGTATTAATGGCTAAGCTAATGAATCTACTCTCCGCGCATAAGGTTAATCCATTAATCGGTGCTGCTGGGGTCTCTGCGGTACCCATGGCCGCAAGAGTTGCCAATAAAGTAGGCCTTGAAGCCAATCCTCAAAATTTCTTATTGATGCATGCGATGGGGCCAAATGTAGCAGGGGTGATTGGATCCGCGGTTGCCGCTGGAGTAATGATCAATCTAGTGGGAGGTATGTGATTCATTTGGGGCCGGTAGAGCAAACAATTATCCTAAAGCTAACATCAGGGGTTGCACCTGAGGTACTCGAGGTTACGAATGAAAGTCACATGCATTCTGTTCCCCCTGGGTCTGAAAGTCACTTCAAGGTGGTGGTTGTTAGTAAGCAGTTTGATGGTAGACGTTTAGTGCAGCGTCACCAGATGATCTACTCAATTTTAGCGGATGAGCTTGCAGGCAATGTACATGCGCTGGCTTTGCATACCTATGCGCCTGATGAGTGGGTGGAAAAGCGGTATAAAACGCCAAACTCTCCTAATTGTTTCGGCGGCGAAAACCGTACCTAAGCCAATATTGTCAGTAATCTTGGGTATACTTTTCCTAGGAGTTACTTGAATTATTCATGTTTAACGTTTCTGTAACCAATTCATCGCATATATATCCCTATTCACCGAATTGCTCTGGAGGTTGCGGCTGAGGGGGCAGAGAATTCAGAGTGAGAAAAATATTTTCAGTTTGTGCTGAATAAATAATTAAACTTATGTCAGGGGGAGTTATGCGTCCGCAATCAACCGTCAGCTATTTGGGCTGGTTTCAATCTTTTTTCCAAGCTAATCATTTAGGTTCTGTTCTAGCGTTATCTTTTTCGCTATTTCTTGCTGCCTGTGGTGGTGGTGGAAATACTGTTACCGATAATGATTTGCCAGAACCAGCTGGTCCGGATGGCATTGCGCCAACCTTAACTAGTGTGATGATATTGCAAGCGCAAGAGAAAAACTCTAGCCCTGACGGTGTTGCAAAGCTGGGGCAGTCAATTAAAGTTGACTTCACAGCGACGGAAGCATTGATGCAGCCTGTTGTTACCATTAATGGTGTGGCGACTGAGGTTGTAGGAAAAATCGGAGATTGGTCAGCATCCCGTGAAATGGTTGAGTCGGATGTAGATGGATACGTCACCTTTAATATCTCCTTCAGCGATACCAGTGGTGAGCCTGGCGTTGATGTCTCTGAAACGACTGACGGAAGTCGAGTACAGTACTGCGCGGAAGGGTGTGTGGCACCAGTTGAGGACCCTCTGGTAGGTGAGTGGATGCTTGATGGAGAAGGCGCTGCAGGTGTAGGTCCTACAGCGGGGAGTATGGAATGGTGGTCGACGGGTGCTGATGTGGTTGCGGAACGTGCGTGCTGGTTTGACGATATATTCTCGTTTGCAAAAGATGGAACGTTTAAAAACATTCAGGGCGATGATACTTGGGTAGAATCGTGGCAAGATGGAGGCGCCGATGCCTGTGCGGCACCAGTTGCCCCTCATGATGGTAGTGCCGCTGCTTCTTGGGTTTGGGATGAAGCTGGTTCAACACTGACGATTAACGGCAGAGGGGCTCACTTGGGTCTCGCTAAAGCTGTTAATGGTCAAGAACTATCCGCCTCAGGTTCTGCTCCCGATTCTATTACATATCAAATTTTGACATTAACTGCGGATGGCATGAATCTAACTGTCACAGTAGAGACTGCCGCTGGTGTTTGGTGGACATTTAATTTGGCTAAAAAGCCAGTATCGCCGTTCGTTGGTGTCTGGAAACTTGACGGTGAAGGCGCTGCAGGTGTCGGACCTACTGCGGGTAGTATGGAGTGGTGGTCAACAGGTGCTGATGTGGTTGCTGAGCGAGCATGCTGGTTTGATGATCAATATACCTTTGGTGCAGATGGCTCGTTTAACAATGTGTTTGGTGATGACACCTGGGTCGAGGCGTGGCAAGACGGGGGTGCAGATGCATGTGCCGCTCCAGTTGCACCGCACGATGGTAGTGCAGCAGCAACCTTTAGCCATGATGAGGCCGCAGGAACTTTAACAATTAATGGTAGAGGTGCTCACATAGGCCTTGCTAAGGCAGTTAACGGGCAAGAGCTTTCATCTTCAGGTTCTGCGCCTGATTCCATTACTTATCAGATTTTGACTTTAACTGCTGATGGTAACAATTTGACAGTGACGGTTGAAACAGCAGCCGGTGTCTGGTGGACGTTTAACTTGGCGAAAGTTCAAGCCTCACCGTTGGCTGGTACCTGGTCTCTGGATGGTGAAGGAGCCGCAGGTGTTGGCCCTACTGCGGGTAGTATGGAGTGGTGGTCAACAGGTGCTGATGTGGTTGCTGAGCGAGCATGTTGGTTTGATGACACAATGGTATTTGGTGATGATGGTTCGTTCCGCAATGTAATGGGCGATGACACCTGGGTCGAAGCATGGCAGGACGGGGGTGCAGATGCATGTGCCGCTCCTGTGGCGCCTCATGACGGAAGTACTGCAGGCACGTTTAGCTATGACGAAAGCGCAGGGAAGATTACTATTACTGGAAAGGGTTCGCATATCGGACTTCCAAAAGCCGTCAATGGCTCTGAATTATCTTCTTCAGCGTCAGCGCCAGATTCAATCACCTATGACGTACTCACAGCAACTGCAGATGGTCAGTATTTAACAGTGACCGTTGAAACAGCTGCTGGTGTTTGGTGGACGTTCAATTTGGCTAAGAATACGGCTGTAACACCAGCGCCCACGCCAGAGCCAGAGCCAGAGCCAGAGCCAGAGCCAGAGCCAGAGCCAGAGCCAGAGCCAACAACTGTTGAGCTAATTGAAAATGGCGGATTCCAGAGTGGAGCTGCGGGTTGGACTGGAGCTGATAACGCTATTACCTCGTACTATGCTGTCGATGTTGTATCTGCAGGTGATCCTTGGTCGGTGAATCTTTCTCAGGTAATGACTTTAGCTGCTGGTACTGACTACGATGTATCCTTTAAAGCACGAGCCTCTGTAGCGCGTTCAATGATTGCAGGTCTGGGGTTGAATGCTGGACCATGGTCAGCTGCAACAGAAACAGTGGATTTAACGACTGAGTGGCAAACGTTCACTTACACTATCAACACTACTGACGTTAATAATGGCGCATTTGGCGATGACAACAGCCGTGTGCTATTTGATATGGGGGCCGCTGTTGGCGCTGTTGATATTGATGATGTGAGTGTTAAGGTAACCGGTGGTGATGGAGCTGAGCTTCTAACAAATGGTGATTTCCAGGCTGGTTCAGCTAGCTGGAATAGTGAGTCGATTACATCTTACTTTGCTTTGGCTGATACAACGTCTGCCAATGTTTGGGAGAAGAATCTCAGCCAGGTAATGACATTGGCTCCGGACACCGAGTACACAGTGTCCTTTAGAGCGCTGTCATCGATAGACCGAACCATTATTGCTGGGCTTGGATTGAATCATGATCCTTGGACTAATGTTGCTGAAGACGTTACCTTAACAACTGAGTGGCAAACAATCACGCTGACACAAACCACTACTGGGTTTGGCGATGATAACAGTCGTGTATTGTTTGATTTGGGCGGTGCTCAAGGTGGTGCTGTATGGATCGATGATGTCAGTGTCATGGGGCCAGCAGAAGCTGAAGAGCCAGTTGCTGAGAGTGAGTTGGGTACTGGAACTGATAATGTACTGAACGTGGATGAGGTGATTAACTTTAATTCTACGACTGCAGACTATGGCTTGACTGACTTTGGTAACAATGTGAGTACGCTAGTGGCTGATCCGACTGATGCCACTAATACAGTAGTATCAATTGTTAAGGGCAATGAAACTTGGGCAGGAACTACGATTGCCAAAGGTAATGTTGTTTATCCTCTTACTGCTACAGAGACTGGTATTACGGTTAGAGTATGGTCACCTGAAGCTGGTATCACCGTAAGACTGAAGCTCGAGGAGTCAACTGACAATACTCATACAGTTGAAACCGACGCGGTAACGACTAAAGCTCAAGAGTGGGAGACATTAACCTTTGACTTTAGTAATCCGGCAGAAGGTACTGCAGATCTGAATACTGATTATGTATTTGATACGCTATCAATATTCATGAATTTTGGATCTGCTGGATCATCAGAGACTTATTACTTTGATGATGTAACGTTCATTGGCGCGGTCCCAGTGCCAGCACCAACGGTGGCAGCCGCTGATTTGGTCGGCAACTGGAGTTTTGCTCCAGTTGCAGCTGCCATGGCGGTTGGTGAGAGTGCTGAAAACCTAGGCTGGTGGTCTAATAATGCTGAAGACGTCACCACACGAGCATGTCTTTTTGATGATGTGTTTACCTTTGGTGCTGATGGTTCGTTCTCCCAAACTATGGGTGCTGAAACATGGGTAGAAGGCTGGCAAGGTAATGATCCGGAAGGTTGCGCAACACCCGTCGCCCCTCATGATGGAAGCTACACTGATGGCACATTTACTGTCACTGACTCTAAAGTGACCGTTAATGGTTTGGGTGCACACTTAGGTCTTGCCAAAGTACACAATGGAGGGGAACTTACATCTTCTGCTGACGCAGTATCTACAATCACTTACAATGTGACTGAATTGTCAGCTGATGGTAATAGCATGACTCTCCAAATTCAGTACAATGGCGCTAATACTTGGCAGTTCAAGTTTGTTAAGTCTAGTTAAATTAATGAGTTGATGCTTACTTAGATTTCAGTTGTAAGGATATCTTTAAGTAGAAAAATAAAAAAGTCGAGCATCGCTCGGCTTTTTTATTTTTTGTGGATTGATAAAATAAATTTTTCCGTCTTCCAAGGTTTATAAATTCTTCGTGTAACAATTTCAGCATCGAAGGCCTCGACGCTGTAGTCACACAGCTCCCAAAAAGGGGGTCTTCCCGGGTCTGCAATATATATTTGTCTAACGTCAGCTTCTATTGCTCTGTGAATAAAGTCTATCAGTGGCTTGACCATTTCATCCCAAAAACAAATGTCTGCTGCAACAATGGTGTCATAACTGGCAAGCTTTTTATGAGTGAAGTCCTCAAATCGTGCCTCCTCATACTTAATGTTGCATTCATTTATGCTTGATTGCAGTTCCAAAAATGACTCTACGCCAGGGTCAATGTCGATTGCTGTAACGTCAGAACCAAATGTCTTAGCTAAAAAGATGGAGATCAGCCCCCAACCACATCCGACGTCGAGAACCTGTGCCTTTGGTGTGGGGGGGTAAGTTGTGAGGTAGTCCATCAGCACGAAACTTGATCTCCATACCTTATTTCCATGAGCGCTATGAATAGACTGTTTACGCTTAAGTCTTCTAACCTCTGGATGAGTTGACCTCAAAGCTTTTATGTTAAGATACTCGATTAGGTGAGAGTTATTATTGGAGACAGGATTAGTTTTTTTGGGTTTTAATTCAGTCATTCAAAATGTACTCTGCTAAACTACAATCGTACCAGAATTTCAATTTCATAATTAGTTTGCGGACAACAATAGGTATACAGCAACTAATATTTTTGTTTTTCTTAATGGGTTAACGATTTTAAAAGATAAATAAAAAAAGATTATGGTTGAATCTAATTTAAATCCAGTTTTAAAACGGTTCTATGCCAACACCAATGCGCAATTTTGGGTGTTGCAGTTGGTTGGTTGGTTTGGATTGTCTTTGATCAGTTTTTTTAGTCTGACCCTCTGGTATGACCAACAGACTGATGCAGGATACATAGCGCATACGCTGCTTCAATCGGCAATGGGAGTACCTTTATCTTGGCCACTAAGGCCTCTGTCGCACTACATCTGGAATATGCCTTTTTGGCGTCGCTTCATCTATCTATTTTCAGGGGTTGTTGTTTGCGCAGCGGCGTGGGCAGCGCTAAGGCTATCTACGTTTATGTATATGACTGGAGAGCAAAATCTTTGGCCAGATTTTGGGGGTTGGCTTTTCGGTTCTATTTTAATTTTTGTCTCATGGTCAGCTTTTTACCATGGTATTAAATATTATCAATTACTACAGTCAGAACACTCCACGCTTTTAAGTGTTGCTGCCGCGAATCGAGAAGAGCAGTTAAAACGTGCCCAGGCAGAGACTTTTGCCCAAGAGGCTCAGTTAAAGATGCTTAGATACCAACTGAACCCACATTTTTTGTTTAATACGCTCAATGCAATTTCATCCCTTGTAGAGGGTAAGGAAACGCCAAGAGCAAGTGAAATGATCGTACACCTGAGTGATTTTTTGCGCTATTCATTGGCGAGCGATCCAATTAGAAGGGTTACATTAAAAGAGGAGTTGGATGCGCTAAATCTCTATTTGAGTATTGAGCAGACCCGATTTGGAGATCGGTTAGTGGTTCACTTTGATATTGCCAAAGATGTTGAAATGATAAAGGTCCCGAGTTTGATTCTTCAGCCGCTGGTAGAAAATGCGATAAAATACGCCATTGCCCCCGTTGAGAAAGGCGGGAAAATAAGTATCTATGCGTTTAAAGGTGGTGAGAACCTAGTCTTGAAACTAACAGATACAGGCCCTGGTATAAAGGCAACAAAAAAAGATATACCCACTCATGGCGTAGGTCTGCAAAATACGAAAAACCGGCTACAAACTTTCTATGGTGATACCTACGAGTTTTCTATCGATGATAGAGTCGAAGGTGGTACTGTGGTTTACATGAAGATACCACCTGAAAAATCAACTGCTACGGCCGTTAGCGAGGTACTTGTAGGTGGATAAGTTAAGAACAATAATCGTTGACGATGAGCCCTTGGCAGTTAAATTTTTAAGGGCGATGTTATCGGACATTGAGGAAATAGAAATTGTTGCAGAATGCTGTAATGGAAGAGAAGCAGTTAAGGCTGCGGCGGCGTTGAATCCCGATTTGATTTTTTTGGATATTCAAATGCCTGGAATGAATGGATTTGAGGTGGTAAAAGCCTTGCAGTCAGACGTTATGCCCGTAATTATTTTCGTCACCGCTTATGATCAGTTTGCAATGGATGCTTTTGACGTTCATGCCGTAGATTATGTGCTTAAGCCTCTCGATCGTGAACGAATTGGGCGTGCGGTAGAGCGAGCCAATATTAGAATTGGTGGAAGCGCAGAGTCTGATGTTAAGAGTCCATTAATTGGGGCGATTGATTCGATTTCTCAACGACTTGCAGAAGGAAAGCCTTCAAGCTCAGGCGGAGAACAACAACCAACTGATGGAATTAAGAGGAAACTTTTGGTTCGCGATTCTGGGGTTGTAAAGGTTATACCGTTTGATGATATAGACTGGGTAGATGCTGCGGGTGATTATATGTGTGTTCATGCTTCCGGAGAAACGCATATTATAAGGATTACTCTTGGGGAGCTAATGGAAAAGCTAGATGGTGATCTGTTCGTCCGCATCCATCGCTCAACCATTGTAAACATCGAACGCGTGGTGAGCATCACTGCTCTACCAAAAGGTGGAAGTTTATTGGAACTTAGTGAAGGTACTACCCTCAAAGTAAGCCGAAACTACCGAGAATCAATTCGAAATTTCTTTCAGTAACAAGTTTAAGCGCCTCTAAGGTAAATTAATGCAAATTCAACCCTTTTGTCGCATGGTATGAGCAGACTGCCGCATGAGGGCTTACACTTCGATTTGACCCATGGAATCATGTCAACACATGCTGGTTGGATTACAGAGTTTAGAACAGTGGCTTAAATAGATGGTTTATATACTACTATCAAGCTAGTTATGATTCTGAAAATACTGGATATTGGCACTAGGATATTCGATGTGAAGTCGGATTGAATAAAGCTTATTAGTCGGTAGACTCCCAGAATACATTTATGGATGATTCCTAATGACCTTAAAAAAAGCAGTCTACAGTGCCGATAAGAAATTAGCGTCTAATATTTTCTGGTCTATTGTTTTTTGTTTGGCTTTTTTCTCCGGCACCCTCTTTGCAGATGCTAACTTGCCAACAGACATCGATAGACGCGTTCAGGAGATTTTAAAAAGTCTTACCTTGGAGCAAAAAGTCGGCCAGATGGTTCAAGGCGAAATAAAGTTCGTAAAGCCTGAAGATGTTACTAAGTATTACCTTGGTTCTGTTCTAAATGGTGGCGGTTCTTTTCCTGGAAACAATAAGCATTCTAAAGTACGCGATTGGTTGGCTCTAGCGGACGAATACTATCTTGCCTCTTTAGATCGCTCTCAAGGTGGTGCAGGTATTCCTATCGTATGGGGTACGGACGCAGTGCACGGTCACAATAATGTTATTGGGGCTACACTTTTCCCTCACAATATTGGTCTAGGTGTAGCCAATGACCCTTCTTTGATGAAAAAAATTGGGGAAATCACAGCTACAGAGGTTGCAGTAACTGGGATCGACTGGGCTTTTGCTCCTACTGTTGCTGTAGTAAAGGACAACCGCTGGGGTAGAACCTATGAGGGTTACAGTAGCGAGGCGCCAATTATAAAGTCCTACGCAGGAGAGATAGTATTAGGTCTCCAAGGTGAGATCGAAGAGTTGGCAAAAAATGATTCTAAAGTCATAGCTACGGCTAAGCATTTTATAGGTGATGGAGGTACTTTAAGGGGGGTCGATCAAGGCGACACGATCATGCCTTTAGACCAGCTTCTCGCCACTCATGGGCAAGGATATTATGAGGCAATAGATGCGGGTGTCCAAACCGTAATGGCTTCTTTTAATCGGTGGAATGGTAAAAAAATTCATGGGCAAAAATTTTTGCTTACAGATCTTTTAAAAGATCAGATGGGCTTTGATGGTTTTGTGATCAGTGATTGGAATGGTATAGGTCAGATCGAAGGGTGTACCAATGAGAGTTGTGCCCAGGCGATTAATGCCGGAATTGACATGGTTATGGTACCTAAGGTTTGGAAAGAGTTTCTAACTAATACTATAGCCCAGGTGGAGTCGGGGGAAATCCCCATGTCAAGAATTGACGATGCCGTAGCTCGGATCTTGAGAGTAAAAATCCGCGCAGGCTTGTATGATAAAGGCCTGCCATCATCGCGTAAAAATGCCGGCAATGAGAATTTGATTGGTGCAATCGAGCACCGAGAGGTTGCCCGAGAAGCAGTGCGAAAATCGTTAGTTTTATTTAAAAACAACAATAACGTTCTACCCATTACCTCTGAAAAGCGAGTACTTATTGCAGGCGATGGTGCTAACAACATTGGAAAACAAAATGGTGGTTGGACTATCACCTGGCAGGGTACAGAGAATCAAAATAGTGATTTCCCAGGTGCTACAAGTATCTATGACGGGCTGAAGTCGGCCATCGAGGATATAGGGGGTTCAACTGAGTTAAGTACTGATGGATCTTGGATCAATCGGCCTGATATTGCGGTAGTGGTGTTTGGAGAGGAACCCTATGCAGAGGGGCAGGGAGATATCCATTTGCTGAACTACTCGGATAATCTAAATTCTGATTTGAATTTACTGCGTAAACTTAAAGCTGAACAAATACCGGTGGTTAGCGTCTTTTTAACTGGGCGACCTCTTTGGGTAAATGCGCTAATTAATAGCTCAGATGCCTTTGTGGTGGCTTGGCTTCCAGGTTCAGAGGGTGGTGGTGTTGCTGACGTTTTAGTCGCTGGGCCTGATAATAAACCTAGGTACGATTTCGCTGGTAAATTATCCTTTGATTGGCCTAACAAAGAAGTAAACGCCAT
>ENA-OSET01003433-OSET01003433.1-sediment-metagenome-genome-assembly--contig:-NODE-3433-length-14541-cov-5.092022_pt1 | contig 14541 bp, 4 predicted proteins | sample MGYA00237882_ERZ534229 | MGnify/ENA primary metagenome ERZ534229 (study PRJEB26408, sample SAMN06266212) | sediment metagenome | isolation source: Hudson Canyon methane seep mesocosm | place: USA:Hudson... | reverse complement strand
TCATTGGTGGAAATTTGATGCGCAGGCAAATGAAGGAATTACTGTCGCACTCACGGGTAATTTTAATGCAGGTTATGTTTATTTGTATCTTTATGATGTTAATGGTAAGCAGCTTAACGATGTCAGTACTATCTATGATGGTCAAACCAAATTCTTTAGTGAACAAATCGCAGCAACCGGCACTTACTACTTAAAAGTTACTGGAGGCGCAGGAACAACAGGTAGCTATGATTTAGCGGTTTACTCTGCTTGGCATAATGCCGATATAACAGATCAAAACAGAAACTTTCATTATAGCTATGATACTGCGGATTACTTATCCTCAGGTTCTCACAATATTAGCCATATGCCGAATGGTGGTAATTTTGATAATTATCATCGCTTTACAGCCAATGCAGGTACTGAGATCAGTGCCTCATTAACAGGGTATTTCAATGCTGGCTATGTTTATTTATATCTCTATGATGTTAATGGGAAATCGCTCGGCTATGTTGGTGCTATCCATGATAAAGAAATTAAAACACTAACTGAAACGATTCATGTGGATGGCGTTTATTACCTTGGAGTCATTAGTACTTCTGCTGTAGGGAGTTACACCTTATCAGTAGCCGGCGCTAATGCAGATAGTGATAGTGATGCCGATAGCTTAAATGATGCGGTTGAATATTATCATCGATTAAATCCGCATAATGCTGATACAGACAGTGATGGAAAAAATGATTATTTGGAGCTAAAGACAGGTGATAAACCAAATGCGGCAAGTGCTTATTTAGATGCTAATGTTGCTAAAGAAAAACTAAACTCCCTTTCAATCCCTTATAAAAACAAGCTATTTAATAGTGAGTTTAAAGAGGTCGCTGGTGATCATTGGTGGAAATTTGATGCGCAGGCAAATGAAGGAATTACTGTCGCACTCACGGGTAATTTTAATGCAGGTTATGCTTATTTGTATCTTTATGATGTCAATGGCACACAACTTAATTATGTTGGCTCTATCTCCGATGGTCAAATCAAATTCTTTAGCGAGCAAATTGCTGCAACAGGTACTTATTACTTAAAGGTTACTGGAAGCACAGGAGCAACCGGTAGCTATGATTTAGCGGTTTATTCCAGTACAAGTCAAAGCCAAGATTTTCATTATAATTTTGAAACGGCATCTATTTTAACTAATGGTTCTAAAAAAGTAAGTCATATGCCTAATGGTACAACATTAGATGATTATTATTATTTTATGGCTAATGCAGGCGATACCTTGACGGCTACTTTAACGGGGTATTTAAATGCGGGGACTATTTTTTATTTAACCCTTTATGATGTCAATCACACACAAATTGACTTGGTTTCTGTTCCTGATGGCCAAACAAGAACGATTACTCAGTTTATTGGCAGTACCGGTACATATTATTTGAAAGTGTCGGGAAGTAATCTAGTAGGGCGTTATAACTTAACTTCATCTTTCAATGGAACTTCCAATCAAACCGCTAGCTCAATAGACAACACAGATTTATCTAGATTAGCGAGTTTAATAGCCGACCCTTTAGATGTTTCGACTGGAGCTCATGTTCTTACTCGAAATGTCATGCATGTTCAAGGGGCATTACCCTTAGATATGACGCTTAATTATAGTTCGTTAAATCCTGTAGATGGAAATATGGGATTTGGTTGGCAGCATGGTTTTGATATGCAGCTAGTTCAGCAGGCAGATCAATCTGTAACTGTTTACTGGCCAAGTGGGCGAATTACACATTACCAAAATCCAAATTCAGCAGGGTTTTATCAAGTTGTTGATGGCGATGCTAAAGATAAATTAACAACATTAAGCGGTGGTTTTCAATTAGTTGATCGTATGCAGGCAATCTATACCTTCAATAGCAATGGAGAGCTAGTTCAAAAAACTACAAAAACGGGCTTATCTATAGATTATAGTTATTCTTCGGGCAAGTTAACTCAGGTAACAGAACCTATATCAGGGCGTAATATTAACTTTACTTATTATGTCTCTGGCAGGGTTGCGAGTGTGGCTGCAGCTGATGCTGGAGAGGTCCGGTTTATCTATAATGCCGAAGGTGATTTAATCACTATTACCGATGCTTTAAATAAAAATGAACATTTTAGTTACAATCCTGACCACCGTGTTTTAACAGGAACTGATGCTTTAGGTGTGGTTTATTTTAATAATACTTATGATGGAGAAGGGCGTGTTATTCAGCAGGAAGATGCTCGTTCAGGCAATCTTGCAGGGGTTATTAATTATGTCACTCATATTGATGGTACTACTGCGAATGTATATTCAAATCGTACGGGTGGAATTAAAACCTATGTACATGACAGTCAATATCGACTAATTAGTGTAACGGATGAGCTGGGCTATATAGAAAAGTACAGTTACGATACTTTGGGTAATCAAATTAGTGAAACCGATGCTTTAGGTCGAACAACCCTTTCGTATTATGATTTAAACAGCAATTTAGTAAAAATTGTTGATGCTAAAGGTCAAAGTAGTTATTTCGATTACGATGCTGAAAATAATTTAACAAAGGTAACTAATGCTAAGGGGCAGAATAATCAGTTTACATATACTAATAGTCGCTTAACTGGAATTACGGATCAACTTAATCAAACCTCTCAAACACAATATTCAGCTGCTGGATTGGTTGTCGCTACATTAAAACCAAGTGGGGCAAAAACCGATTATGTGGTGCAAAATGGTCAAACGGTCTCAATCACTGATGCGACAAATCATAGTATTTCATTGGCTTATGATAATGCAGGTCGATTAATCAGCATGACCGATGGCGATAATCAGACTATTGATTATGATTATGATTTAAAAGGGCAGTTACTTAAAATAACTGATCCTTTAGGTAACTTTATTGAGTATGAGTACGATGCCAAAGGAAAGCGACTATCAACAACAAATGCTAGAAGTTTTACCACACACTTTGATTATGATGATAATGACAAGTTAATAGCTGAAACAGATGCCTTAAATGGTGTGACTCGTTATACCTATGATGGTGAAGATCGAGTTAAATCAATTGTTAATGCCTTAGACTATACTGTCGCAACATTTGTTTATGATGAAAAAGGCCAGGTTGTTAGTGTTATAGATGCATTAAACAGAACGACTCATTTTGCTTATGATGCCGTTGGAAATAAAATTACGGAAACCAATGTGCTTAATGAGACTATGCAATATAGTTACGATGCTTTAAACATGATGGTGAAGCAGGTGGATGCACTTAATCGTAGTCAATCACTTAGCTATGATGCTTTAGGTAATTTAATTAGCCATACGGATGCTTTAGAGCGACAAACCGAATACACCTATAATACTTTAAATCAGCATGTTGAAAGTGTTGATTTATTAGATGGGAAAGTCGGACAAACCTTTAATGAAGATGGCCTAAGAACAAGTTTGACGGACCCTAATAATCAATCTTTACAGTTTGACTATGATGCAGAAGGGCGGTTACTAAAAGTCACTACGATGGATGGTGACTTTTGGGAAGTCAGTTATAACGAGCAAGGTGGTATTGCACAATCAATAAATGCCCGCGGGCATGTCAGTCAGTATGCTTACGATGCAGCTTTACGCCTAACAACAATAACTGAGCCGTCAGGAAATATTGCCTATGAATATGATAATAATGGTAATCGAACTAAGGCTAGTACAGTAGATGGTAACTGGCTTTATACTTATGATGCTTTAGATCGTTTAACACAGCATACTGATGCTTATGGCAATATATTAAAATATCAATACGATGCCATAGGCCAGTTAACTCGTCTGACTTATCCTGACGGAAAACAGGTTAATTATACTTACGATAAAGTAGGTCAATTAATCAATGTAACTGATTGGGCAAGCAGGCAGACAAAGTATGGTTATGATGATTTGGGACGTATCTCTCAAACAATCCATTCAAACGGATTAATTACTCAATATTTTTATGATAAAGCAGGGCAATTAACAGGGCAAAGCACTGAAAATTCAGCGGGAATATCTTCAATTAATTACGGCTATGCTTATGATGTTTTAGGCTTAATGACGGAAGAAAATGGTTTTAACAGTCAAAAGCTTTTTTTAAACTCGGCCACTATGACTTATGGGCTGGATAATAGGGCTCTTACTGCCAATGGCACAGCATTACAGTATGATGCTGATGGCAATATGATTCAGGGATGGCTAAATAATGGTGTTACCGATTTTAGCTATGACTCACGAAACCGCCTTACTAGTGTTGCAGGTTTGAGCTATCAATATAATACGGATAACCAACGTATTGCCTCGACACAAAATAACATACAAACGCGTTATGTGCTTAATCCTGTTGCTTCGTTAGAACAGGTGTTGATGGATACTGCTGAGGGAGGCGCAGCTAAAACTTGGTATGTCTATGGATTAGGTTTAATTGGTCGCCAAGATAGCGATGGAAGCTATCAAACTTATCATTACGACTATCGAGGAAGTACCGTAGCATTAAGTGATAATAATGAGATATTTACTGATCGTTATTATTATGGTGCTTATGGTGAGTTAGTTGAACATCAGGGAGCGACCCAACAACCGTTTGCTTATAACGGGCGTGATGGAGTAATGACTGATGCTAATGGACTGTATTATATGCGGGCGCGTTATTATAATCCTAGTATGCAACGGTTTGTTAATAGGGATGTGTTGTTGGGTGATGTTTTAGATACACAAACTATTAATCGGTATGTATATACTGGTGGAAATCCAGTTAGCCGAATTGACCCCAAAGGAACTGTCTGGTGGGTTCCTATTGGAGGAGCTGTTGGAGGAGCATTAGGGGCAGGTGCTTATGGCTTAAGTGTTTGGATGGATCCTAATAAAGATTTTAATTGGTATGATTTTTCTGGTGCGACAGTAGGGGGAATTACGACAGGTTTAATTGCCTCAACTGGGGTAGGAGCAGCAAGTCTATCCTTTTCTTCGTCAGTAGGGCTTGGGGTACTAAGTTCTTTAGGGGGATCTATAATTGATAAAATGATAGCTGTAGGTTGGAATACTGACCCTAATGCAACTTTTGGTATGGACGACTTTAAAGATATAGCTATTAATACAGCTATTGGAGGTACCTTGGGTGGGCTAGGTAAGTTTTTACCATCTGTTAACATTAAAAGTATAAGCGGATGGAAAGGGATTAAGGACATTCTTGCTAAGAGTGTAAAACATCCTAAAAGAGTAGCAAAAGAAATGGCTGAAATGCTCTTTAATAATCAGGTAGGTAGCTTGGTTGGACAGTATTTTGGCTTTTTAGCAACCCATTCTAAAAATATAGTTTATCCTGGAAAATAACTCATAAGGCGGATGAATCGTAGGTTGGATGAGCGATAGCGTTATCCGACATGGATTTACATGTTGGTTTGAATGTTGATTGCCATGATGATCATATCATCGGAATGATTTTCTTTTTTGTGATGTGATGGTGGAAGGCGCTATCGCTTTTCCACCCTACGCTTTATCCTGTTGTTTCGTGGAATATGGGTTTGTTTTAACATTGATTTAAACGGTTGTTTGATTATGGATGGCATTTTGCGGTATTTCTTGGGTTGCCTGTGTTGAATTGGATTTTGTGGTTTGCGGGGATGACGGAAGGCGCTGTCGCTTTTCCATCCTACGTTACCCTGTTGATTTGTGGAATAATTGTTTGCTTGATTTATGCCAAATTATCGACGTTATCGTATTAAAGGTGGGTGTTATTTTTTTACTGTGAATTTGTTGGAACGGAATAAACCTCTATTGGTTGATCATGTGGATTTATTACGGGAATCGGTTTGGGTGTGTAAACAAAAACGTCCCTTTCATATTGATGCTTGGGTGGTATTGCCCGAACATATGCATTGTATTTGGACATTGCCTGAAGGGGATGATGATTTTTCTGGTCGTTGGAAAATGATTAAAATTCATTTTTCTAAAGGATTACCGAATAATGAAATGCGTTCAAAGGTACGAATAAAACGGGGTGAACGTGGCATTTGGCAACGTCGATTCTGGGAGCATGCGATACGGGATGATCGGGATTATGAAAAACATATGGATTACCTTCATTACAACCCTGTTAAACATGGTTGGGTAAAAAATGTTATTGATTGGCCTTATTCAAGTTTCCATCGGTATCATAAAAATGGGCTTTACTCGGCTGATTGGACGGGGAGTGAGGATTGCGATATTGAAATGGGTGAGAATGATCTGTAAAACTGGGTTGGGTATTTGGGTGTGATGACGGAAGGCGCTGCCGCTTTTCCATCCTACGTTTTACCCTGTTGGTTTATGGAATATGTATTTTGTTTGATTTATACCAAATGAACGACTATATAGCGTAGGTTGGATGAGCGGTAGCGTTATCCGACATTGTGTTTAAAACAATGCGTGTCGTTAAGTTTATTGGCGGAAGGCGCTATCGCTTTTCCGCCCTACTTTAAAAGCAACTAATCTATAATAGGATCAAATCCTGGTTCATTTGTGTTCATGTGGATGATGTAAGCTTCGCCTGTTTTGATAGGGAAATCAGTGCCTTCAATAGTATTGCCTTGATAAGCCGCTGTTTCAAATCTACCCGTCAAAAGATCAAACTTCTGAATAGAATTAACAATGCTTTGGCCACCAATAGCGGTTAATAGTTGATGCGCTGAATATTGAGCAGGTAGGCATTGAAAGCCTACGATATTAATACCTGAAAATAAATCAACACTTTGACAACGGACACTCCCATTTAAAGGAAGGGTCGATTCTGCGGTTATTTGAGCGTAAACACCTTGTCCGGCTGTTAGAAGGAAGTCGGTACCAGATAATACTCCCGTCTCGGGCAGAATATGAGCTGTTTGGAATGTGCCTGTTTGTTGATTAAGCGCTTTTATTTCAGAAACAGCAACACCTAAAGACTGCAATTGCGTTAATAGAGCAAAAGCACTATTAATCGTTGGATTTTCTAAGGGGTAGAATAATTGCTGAAAACCTTCTTTTAACGTGAGTAGTGTTTGTACGGCTCTGGAGCGTGGGTCGATTGGATTGCTATTCCCTAGATATTCATTTTTATCTGAGACTCCATCACCATCAGAGTCGCTTGTTGCGGTAACGGTACTAAGGTTACCAAAATAATGTTGTTCCCAGCTGTCATCAATGGCATCAGAGTCGCTGTCAGCAAATGGAGGTTGGTAATTGATGTTAATGGTTTGTGAGGTTTTGTTGTTAAAAGGGCTGCCATCGCTAGCAACCACAGTCAGGCTATTAGCACCATAACTGAGAGTAGTTTCAATCGACCAGTTTGCCGTTTCTGAATTTGCAGCAATAGCCCCTGTTGCCTGTTGTCCATTGATTAAAACCGAGGTAATGCCACTTTCACCTCGACCTGCATCACTGGCTGTACCGTTAATAAGCAGATGATTACTCGATAAAGTGGTGCCATCAATAGGGCTGGTAATACTTAGATTAGGTGGAAATTGATCTGAAACAGTTATGGTTGTAGATAAGATGTTGCCAGCATTATCATAAGTGTAATGAATGCTTTGTTGTCCATCCCCATAATCAACAGCCGTTAATCTGTTAAGAGAATCATATTGATAACTAACGTCCATAGCATGTAGCGGAAATGTTAGGCCAAATAGTATTAAGGTAGGTAGTTTAAATTTATACATGGGTTTACTATTTTTTTAAGCTATAGAGTATTTTGAAATGACTCTGTATTAATTGGATAACTAATAACTTGATTAGCTGACTAGGGATACGAGTTATGGGTAATAAATTAGTTAGACTTAAACTAAAATATCTTTAGCAATAGAGGCTTTGATCCATTATATGATAGGTAGGGTATTTAAAGGGTATTATTTATTATGAAAGGTAATATTCTTTTTAATCTTGAATTCGATTGATTTTAATTTATTTTATTGCCAGTTTAAATTCAGTGATTGGATGGGCTCGCCCCATATATCCAGTAATTTATTTTGTGGAGTTATTTAAAGATAGATTTAAATCTCAGTACAAATTCAAGCGGCTTTTATTACAAAGAATTAAAGCTACAACTACTTACGGGAAGACTGAAGCTTTCAACAGTGTATAAAATATAGCCTTCGTCAGACGTTATTTTAAAATCAATACCGTTAGTGTTACTGGTTGTGTCCGTGACTGTTTGGTGGCATGTTTCGTAACGGCCACTGTTTGTATTGAATCTTTGCAATGATAAGTCACTGTCTACTGGCATGGATTCTAGCCAGTTGTAACAAGACAATGAGCTGTGTGGAGATGGGTGAGAAATCAGGTTGATACCAGGTTTCATAAAGAGCGCTGGGCAAGCTGGATCCGCGGGTAGAATTTGCAGGGTAGAGCTCGCAGAGTTTATGATATAAGCCTCACCAGATTGAATGGTAAAATCCTCTCCACCTAAATCGTTGCAGCGTTCAAATGTTTGAGTCTGTTGATTAAAGCGGGTTATATTATTTATTTCTTGTTGTGGGCTCAGGGTTTCATAAAGTTTAAAGCATGAATTTATTGATGGCGGTATTGCCGCAGGGTAACCAAATAATTGAAAGCCTTGATTAAGGGTAATGAAGTGTTCTTCTTGGCTGGGATTGGATTCATTGTTGTCAACAGCGCCATTATTATTGCAGTCTTCACAAGGATCTATACCATTATAACCATCTAAATAACCATCGTTGTCACTGTCTTGGTTAAGTGGGTCTGTAGTGGTTGATGGGTCGCTATCAAAGCCATCAACACCAGTTTCGATACCATCAGATAACCCATCGCCGTCAGTATCTGGGTTGCTGGGGTCGGTAAAGTAGTCTTGGACTTCTGCACAGTCTGTCAAGCCGTCGCCATCCGTATCAAGGCCGTATATACAGTTACAGTTTGGGTATTCAGTAAAGGTACTTTCGGAAAAACCTAAGACAAGGCCGTTACCAGGTGATAATCCGGCTATTCCGCCTAAGGCATCAATATTAAGGTAGCTTAATTTTATTCGACCATCAAAATATAAAGCAATCTGCAAAGTGTTGGAATTCGTCGTGTTATATTCTGGGACATTTTCGTAACTAACTACAAAACGGTCTTCAAATTGTTGCCAGTTGATAGTCCCATTAATTGAAGGGTCTAAATCGGTAAACAAGGCGGAAATTCGTTTTATACTGAAATGGCTGTCTAAAGAGGATGTGAATTCTGTGTCAGCTTCAGTGAAAGTAATATAACCATTGCTACCTATAAATAAACTGTTAAATAATTCGTTGAAAAATGGGAAAGATTTATTGTTGATCAACCCAATTTGTACGGCAGAGTCATCTAGTTGTAATGAATTAGATGTGGTGAGCTGGTCAGGTAGGGTGCTGATGGCTGTTTTGCAAACGGTATATTGTGATGCAGATACTTCAGACGGGCTGAAGAGCCACTCTTGATTGTCAAGATTGTTGTCATTTTGTTCAAACCACTCAGTAAAAAAGTCAACCAGTGGTGTGGTTGTAAAGCTATGGCATAAGCCTTTATTGTCATCAGTTGAAATATTACCCGCGATATCTGTCGCTTCTATTTTGAAAAAATACTGGGTGAGTGGAGATAAAGCAGTAATGATCGTTTCTGGGTTGAGTGATAATTGACTGATGGGTGATTGCTGGGTGAGCTGATTACAGGCATTGCCATAGTAAATAAGCGTGTTACCGAGTTCTGACAAAGTTGAGGATATATTAGAAAAGCTAGCGCCTGTGATGCCAATACTGATATTACTAATAATGGGAGGGATGCAATCAATAGTCGCAACAGAGGAAATAGTTGGTTTGTTTTCTGTCAGAAAGTTAAAAGTCGCATTAATATTATCACCCTCTTTAACTTCAAGGATGTTATTACCTGTAATTGTAAGTGACGAAGCTAGGTTGATAATGCCAGAGAAAACCCCTTGTTGATTTAAAGATTCAGTTAAAGCGATGGTTTCCTGATCTCCACTACTGCTCGATATGTTGGAAAGAACGGAAGCGCTCCCTGCTAAATCGTGAGCATGAAGGGTTAGTGTTGCTAGACCAGAGCAGGAATAGCTTGCGCGTTCAAAATGCAGAGAATCTAAAGAAGAGAGTGCCTGCTGTACGTTAATGCGTGTTTTTGTAATGTTGTTGCGAGAATCATTGATAGTCGCTCCATTGTTTTTAAATGCCTGAAGAAGAGTGTCAATGGATTGGTCTGGGGCGAACTGGTTTAAAACAGCCCAGCCTCCCGCTACATGAGGTGTTGCCATGGAGGTTCCCGATTTACTCCCAAAGTTATTGTTTAGCGTGGATGAGCTAATCGAAACACCCGGGGCAAGCAGTGAAAGAAAGTCGGCAGAATTGGAAAAACTGGCAACGATATCAGAATTATCTACTGCACCTACACTGATGGCAGAAGATATGCAGCCTGGTGAGCTTAATGCATCAGTAAAACCATCATTGCCAGAGGCAATAATAGTAGCGATATTAACTGAACGAAGATTGTCTATTGCTTGTTTTAAAGCGACATTATCACTGTCGCATAATTGTTGAGATGTAAATTTACCGCCCCCCAAGCTTAAATTGATGGCTGAGATTTGATGGTTGGCATTTAAGAATAAAACATGTTCCAATCCAGCAATAATATCAGATGTATAAGCTAGTGCGCATGGGCTAGTACTAGTGCCACAGGCAGTGCCGGATTCCATGCTAAAGACCTGGATGGCAATAAGTGACGCCTCAGGTGCAACACCATTAAATGATGAGCCCGTGCCAGCAGTAATGCCCGCAACATGAGTTCCATGGTCACAACTGCTAGAGTACGTGCAGGGGATGCCTGCGCCGATTCCTAGTTGTGTGGGGCTACCGTTTGGACAATTCCCATTCACAGAAAAACAAGCTTCTTCTACAACTTTATTTTGTAAAAAATCATGGTTTTTTTCAATACCTGTATCAAGAATAGCAATGGCTTGACCTTGTCCACTCCAGCCAGAAGCCTGGGTTAAATCAGCATCAATTGTAGGTATAGATATATCTAGTGTAGGGTGAAATTTGTGATCTTCAGATACGGATAAAACAGTATTTAATGATTCTAGCCCTTTTAATTCAGCATGAGTCACTTCTAGAGATAGGAAAGGAATATGATGAAAAAGGCGGTGTTTAAAAGGTTTCTTTTTGTGTAGTTTGCTGAGTAAATTATGTTGAGATTTTTTTATAGCAGAGCGCTGAAGGTGCTGTTCTCTTAGATCAATTGATCGCTTAGATAAAGAGGCTGGAATATCTAGCTCAATGATGACCCGAATTTTACCCTTTAGTTTAGCTTTTGAAAAAAGCGTGTTTGGTATTTTAGAGGGTAAAGCAAATGCGGCTGTCGTGAATGACAATGCAATTAGAATAAATGCAGCTTTAAGTGTGAATAGAGGTAATCGTTTTAATGTAAAAAAAAGAGCTGTCATTTTTGATCCACCTTTCTGAGTGTTGGTATCTGAGAAGGTTAACTAATAATTACCTGGATTAAGGGTGTTAGCAACGTGTTTTGTATCTATTTTTGTCTGTATTGCTTGTAAATTCAATTCTATAGACTGGCATCTGGCTTTCATTGGGTTTGACGCCAAATTAAAACCTGTGTTTTGCTATCCAGCCACATTACTATCATTTGCTTAAAAAATAAATAATTATTAGGAAAAATCAAACCTGATGCGTTTTAACTCTCCGACATAATAAAAATATCAAGCACACTATTCGGTCATTCCTAGATCCTTTTAGCTGGAGTTTAAGTCAACTGATAATAGATTTTCAACAAAAGACGCTAGGAGTGATGCGTGAAATGTAGTGTTACAGTCACTTAGGAGTGAGGATTTAATAATACCCGAAAGTATGACGCAGGGTTTTGGCTTCATAGGTGTGCTAGGGAAACAGGCGCATAGCTGGCTACGCAACTGTTTTTCTAGTGCGACTGTGGAGTCAAAAGATTAGAAAAGCTTTAGCGATTCTTATGCTTTAGTACAAGTCAGGCTCGGGTATTATTGAATTCTCGCTCCTTAGGTCGTTGTGAAGCTAATAATGATGGAAACGGATGAGTAACATAATCAGAAACCGGTTCAGCATAATGTGTGGATAGGGGGATTCTTATAAAGTGTGTCGGGTTTTTTTACAAAACAAAAGTTGGAAAGTGTGATGCATTTCAAAGAATTGTTGAAAAGTATGGGTAAAAGCAATAGCGGCATGAATTTTGAATGATTTATTTCTAGGCGTGGTTTTAAACGCGACTATCATTGACTTGTGAGTTTTTCAGGTCTAAATTTTAGTAAAAAATATTGTAAGCAATTGATACCTAAATTAAATAATCTTTTTATTGTGAGTTGTCAGTTTTTTTTACTAAAGTTGGCTGTACGTGCGTTGGGGTTTGAAAATAGTTAGAGCTTATTCCATAGAAATTTAGCGATATAAAAATTTTGGAATAAATTACCGGCCTTTTTTTAAGATAAATAACGCTAAAAATAGAATTAAAAGGTTAAAAGAGGTGTAAAAAATGGAAAGATCAACTCAAGATAGGTGCCGATTTTTGTTATCTAAGCAAGTGATTGTGCTTTTGCTTAGTATGTTTGTCAGTCATTTTTACACTTTGCAGGTGCATGCAGCTGTTTCAGATGTCACAGTGAGTGATGTAACAACGCGTGCTTTTTCAGTGGTCTGGGTATCAGATGAAGCAATTACATCGGCAACCGTTCGAGTTTATAGCGATATAGAGGGTGCCAACCAAGTGATTGCTGGGATTGCTCTTAATTTGGTAAGTCCTCCGGCAGCTTTAATCAATGGTATTGCTAAAGTTGATGTTACTGGGCTGGCAGCTGATACTGTTTATTATATAGATACCGAAACAGTTGGTGATACTACAGGGTCTGTTTTTTTTCCTGAAGCAGCTTCTACATTGATTGAGGTTAAAACAGCGTTATCAACGACTCGCGAAAACCTCACAGGCGGCCCCATCGTAAATGATTTGATTCAACATGAAATCTTCGAGCCTGATGGGATAACGGAATCTCAAGGCACTTTGTTGATGTTAAAAATCCCCAGTATTTCTTCCTACCCTTTAACTGCATTTGTAGGTGAAGGCTTTTCAGTGCCACAAGCCGTAGTTGATTTGAATAACCTTTTTGAAGATGCCTCAGGTATAAGCGCTGAGGTTTTAGCTAATACGATTATGGAATTGTCTGAGTTTAGAGGCTTGTTGTGTAATATTGAAGATCAGAAAAAAACATTAAAACGAAGAGTGCCTGCTCATGTGGAAGTTCCTTCGATTACTGAGTTGGAAGGGCCTGCAGCATGTTTTTCACCTGGAGGTGCATCTGTAGATTTTAATTGTGATAGCAGGATAGGGCTGGCAGATTTGGGGGCTCTTGCTGCGCGTTTTGGTTTGGAGCAACCTGATTGTAGATTTAATCTTGATTTTGATTTCAATGAAGATGGTCGAGTTGGTTTGTTTGATTTGGGTGCTCTAGCAGCGGCTTTTGGAACATCAGAATAATAAAGTATATAGGCAAAATAAAATGAATATTAACAATTTTAAAAATAATATTAAAGGGAAGTATTGTCAGCTATGGCTATATGTTTTGTTCTTTATAAGTATTCCAAATATGGCTGTTGGTGATGTTATCATTCAGCCAAATATCATTCAGCCAAATGCAAATGGCATTATTGAATTTAGTGTAGGAATAGATACTGAATTAGCCGATCCAGGTTTTGGGCTATATGGTCTTTCTCTATTGTTTGATAATGATATAGTTCAATTGGTTGATGGGCAGGTCGTTGCTCCTGCTGCTGACCCTGATAAAATTAGTTGTTCAGGAATTATTAAAAACACTGCAGCAACTGTACAGGATTTTGGAGGAGGTTTTATCTTGTTGGATTCTGGGCAGGGAAATATTCCATTAGATAGTCAAGGGGTACAGGGTATAAGTTGTCCAGTTAATAATGGACCTGTTAGTCCTACATCAGGAGAGTATGTATGTTCATTACTTGGAAGTTTTGATGAGGTAACACCTGTAAAAGGTCCTGGTTCTTTGATCGAAATGAGATGTTTTGTTGGCGCAAATGTGCTTGATGGTACAACAGTTAATGTGACTCCTGGGCTTTTACCTGAAGAGACTTCATCCGTTTTTCTCTTTGGGCCAATAGCTGCCGACGTAGGTGAGTTTCGTAGCGGTCAAATAGTTATTGGCGAATTAGCAGTCAAATCAGATACTCCAACAATAAACCCAGTTAAGGTACAAGATCTAGCAGTATCTGGAACTAGTTCTGAAGCTGCTGGAACTATAATTGAACTATTTATTAATGGTAATAAAGTAGACACCGTTATACTTGGAACGCCAACGGTAGTAACTGTAGATGCAGATGGAAACTGGACGGCAAACTTTTCCAGTGGGCTAGCCGTTGGTGATGTAGTTACTGCAACAGCAACAGCAGATGGTGAGACAGTAAGTGACTTAAGTGAGGCTGCAGTATTTGAAAATAGAGCACCGATTGCTGATGACGATAGTGCGAGTACAAATGAAGATACCAGTGAAATAATTT
>ENA-OSET01003432-OSET01003432.1-sediment-metagenome-genome-assembly--contig:-NODE-3432-length-14544-cov-43.444944_pt1 | contig 14544 bp, 9 predicted proteins | sample MGYA00237882_ERZ534229 | MGnify/ENA primary metagenome ERZ534229 (study PRJEB26408, sample SAMN06266212) | sediment metagenome | isolation source: Hudson Canyon methane seep mesocosm | place... | reverse complement strand
TGTGGCACAGTGGTATCGGGCAGATCCAAAGTGGTGAACTCGACTGGCACTGAAATACTCGGGCCATTGCCGGCTGCATCGGTAGATGAGGCGGTCAAAGTGTAAGTGGTACTGGCGCTCAACCCGCTTAAGTACATGGTGTGAGTGGTCACTAGCGCTTCGTCTTCGAGCGAATTGTCGCTGCTACCATCGGAATAGGAGACGCCGCTGGTCGACGCTTCATTGGTGGTCCAACGCACAATCGCGGTTGATTGGGTAATGTCGGTAACGATCGGTCCAGTTATCTCTGGTGGTAAGATATCCAGATCAAATAGCGTGGTCACAATTATTGGCTCGCTGGTTACCGGACCATTGCTGGCGATATCGGTGATTGCGACAACCACGCTGTATTGGGTACGCGGCGTTAGACCTGCGACGACAAACTGATGGCAGACAGCCGCATTATCCAGTGTGAAATCTGTGGTATCGCCGGTACCTGTGGTCTCAACGCTAATCACACTCCTCACTGGCTCGTCGGCGCAAAATGAAACTGTGAATTTGTCGTTGTCAATAGAACTGATGGTTGGCCCGCTGACAAAGCTAGGTAAAGACGAGTCGGGTAGCGCAAGGGTTCTAAAATTAGCCGGTAAGGGCGTAGAAGTTAAGCCATTGTCACCGGTCGAGGAAACCATGATGGCGTAGTCGGTATCGGCAGTTAACCCGGTTAACAAGACTGAATGAAATGTCGTTAACGGACCCAGGGTAAACGTACTACCGCCAGCAACCACTACCGAACTGTTGGAGGCTTTATCGGTCTCCCACTCGACCACTGCTGACACGTCGGTTATGTTCTTGACTAACGGGCCTGAAATAATTTTTGCCGGTAGCAATGGGTCTGTGGTGAAACTAACGGTGTTACTACTGGTTATCACGCCTTTGGAGTTGAATGCGTCTACTTGTAAAAAATAAGTGGTTTCTGCTTGCAGATTATTTAAAACCACCGCATGAGAAGCTTTAAAATCAGGGTCCGATTCAACTTCATTCATTGTGCTACTTGTCAGACCAAAACGAACCTGCCCGCTGGATGCGTGCTCGGTTGACCAATTAACCGTGGCGGTAAAATTACCAATATCGGTAACAAAGGGCTGGATTGAAAATACCGGTGCGGGCATGGCTTGTGCGCCGGAATTAAATTCACCCAAGGCACAATCGGCACTATTGCCGACGGCATCGGTCAGGCTGACTTGATGTTCATAATCAGTATCGGGTGACAGTCCGGTTAGTTGAGTAAAACCCGTCAGGCTTAATGTTGAGTGACTACTTTGCAACCACTGACTAGACCCTTTTTCGCGGTAGTTAACCGTTGAGGTGGTCAACTCATCACTTTGCCAGCTGATTTCGGCAAAATTAACAAAACCTTCCGCGGTTGGTGGTGCGATACACTGCGGAGGGGTCGAATCAACTTCCCCGGTGGTTAATGCACCGATCACTTTACTGGCGATTTTTCCTTCAATATCCGTAGAATAAATCACACAACGATAACCGGTATTAAACTCTAAACCGATCAAAGTAATAATATGATTTTTGCTGAGTTCAGTTTTATTGACTTCACTGGTGCCGTTGGTCGACTCACAGATCAAACGACTATCGGCATTCAGGTTGGTTCTCCAGCTTAAAGTGATGCTGTTGCCGGTCAATCTTTCGATCACAGCTTGTGAAATAATTTCCAGATCGCTAGACGTACCCTCTGCGCGGGTAGTGAATGAGGAGATGCTACCGGTTATTTTATTAGCGGCGAGATCGCTAGATTCGACCGCAAAATAATAGGTGGTTGATGGTAAGAGGTTGGTGACGGCTAAGAGGTGTGAAGTTGAGAAACCGGGAGATGTTTCTACCCGACCAAGGTTATCGGATGCTGTGCCGATGAATATAACGGTGGATGAAGATTCATTGGTTTGCCAGCTTATCATCGCACTCGTATTTGAGATATCTTCCACTAAAGCGCGGCCAATCAATAATGGCGCAGCAGTATCGGGTGCCGATCTAGTCACAAACTGGGTTGTTTGGGGTTGTGTTGCACTATTGCCGGAAGCATCTTTTGATGCAATCGTTAAATGATACGTTGTACTAGCAGCTAAACCCATGATCTGGACTGAGTGCTCGGTTTCCAGAGTGGTATTTGTCTGTACTCGATAATTAGTACCGTCATTAAACGAAATGCTGCTGCTAGCCGGTTCATTTGTGGTCCACCTTACAACACCCGTTGCGTCAGATATATCGGTAATAGTAGGGCCCGCAGTGATTAGAGGTGGATTCAAATCGGCTGCGGCCGATGTTTTCACGTTAGAGACCAGACTTGCTGTTGGGCCGTTGCCAGTGATGTCAGTAATCTGTGCTGAAACAGCATACGACTGATTAGAATTGAGGTCGTTAATAGTCAGTTCATGGCAATTCGAGAGCTCATTGAGTAAGTAATCAACATTATCGACAACAAACTTCCCGCTGACCGGTTCATTAGCGCAAAAGGCCATTGTGATTTGAGTTTCAGCTATGGAGGTTATTGTTAGTGGTTGAATAAACTGCGGAGCTAAAGAATCTGTATTGCCGTTCGCGGTAGTAAAGGCAAAGCTGGCCGTTGTCGAACTATTATCTTGATCGTCAGTCGTAGTAACCTGAACGCTGTAGTTAGTGCCTTGGTCGAGACCTGTGATTACTACGCTGTGTTGAGTTTTCAGTAGACCATTGTTAAATATTTCACCGCCAGTTATTTGAGTCGAACTGGTCGCAGGTTCATCTGTTTGCCATTCAATAACGGCCGAATGGTCGGTAATGTTTTTTACATAAGGTCCCGCAATAACTTTTGGACTCAACTGATCAACAAGAATTAATTCCTGCTCCAGATTTTGGGCGCTGCTAATAGCAAAACCTGATCGCACAGCAGTGCCAAATCCGCTCGCAGTGGGTGGTGTATAGGTAATGTCGTACAAACAATCGGCACTGTCAGGGTAATAACCTGAGGCAACACAGGTGTCTGTAGAAAAAAGCAACATAACATAGTTGCCATCGATATCAGTGCGAACACTGCCGTTACCATGGCCTAAACTTTGTTGTGATAATTCCAGTAAAGGGCCTTGCTCGGGGCCAAGCCAGTTGATGTCGGTTTGAATATCGATATTGGCAACCGGAGTGTTATTACTGTCAATCACTTTTCCGGACAATACTACAAAATCAAACTGGGAGTTGCGTTCTGTGTCGGTGATAACCTCAAAATCCTCAGAGGTTATGGTAGTTAGGTCCGGCGCGCCTACTAGAGAAACATCTGACGCATTAAAATAAGAACGAAGTACAAAACTACCGGGCGAGACTGTCCATGCATAGGCACCATCAGCGCCAACCTTTATGGTATCTCCAACCTGAAGAAAACTACCATTTTGTAGTACTTGAAAAAGCCTTGCATTAGCGCCTTCTATTGGATTGCCCAGTTGGTCTTTGATCACGCCGCTGAGGTTTGCTGCGTGCAGTGCAAAAGAAAAAGTCGAAAATATGAGGGTGAGGACAATCGCTGAGGATCTGACTTTAATAAAATCCAATAGTTTCTTACACATGCAGTCTCTCCAAAGAGAAGAAAGTTTTGATTTAACGTACTAAGAGCAACTGGTAGGACAAAACAGGGTCGCGTAGATAAAGAGTATAGCTTGTTCTGGCAACCTCTCCATCACAGATGACACTTTTACCCTTAGACCGTTAGCTTTGCGAATCTGGTCTTTCAATCCAGACAGCAAAAAATGAAAATTTCACATTTAAACTTTGTAATACTAATCGTAATATTGCGCATGTTGAAGTTTGATAAGTAACATTATAATAGTTGTAATTAGTTCAAATAATGCATCGATACAACTTTTGACAGTTCCTTTTATCTTAGTGAAGAAAATAAAGAAGGTGAAGTAAGGAAAAGTATCTTTTTATAATCGTGGTTTAACAAAGGTGTTTTTCAGTGAACTTAATCACTTTTCAAATTGCTGCAGGTGAGCAATGTCGTTAATTTGTTTTCTTTATCTGTTTGGATAGAAAGAATTTAACATTAGATACTGTGTTTGGTTAAACATGCGGTGATAGATGAAAAAATACAAACGCTTGGGGGCTTGCCCATTTATTAAGAAATGAAGAGAGTCTAACTGTATTATTGGCTGTTGGTGGATGGACTCAAAGTGAAATAGTTTTTTTATGTTGATCTTAGATGAACAAGGTAAATCGGATGAATACAAACCCTTGTCAGGGAAGGACAAAGCCGCTTCCCTAAATAAAACTGAATTGAGTATCGACCAAATAAACTTCTTTTTCAAAAGCAGTTGCCACTAACAGTAGATGACTATCCAGTCCTAGTAGAAATTATGTGTGAATTGAATACTTGGATTTCAACTCAAGACCCATCGATAAATAAAGTATTCTATTTTCGCTACCAAAAATTCTAGTTAACGAATAGCCTTCAAATAAACAACGGTAAAGGACTGGTAATACCGAGGTTTTTTGTAGAGCAGGTGTGGGTCGCATTACTTCTGTTTTCCGGCCATCTGTACAATCAACTCCCGGGTGAGATTATTTAATTCTCGCGATGGGTGTTCAAACTTCAGACCTGCTTGATAGAGGTCGAAATTACCCATTTTTACAGGTTCAAGGCGCACCACTCGTGCACGCAGCTTTAAGGTACAGCCCTCGTCGAGAGTACTGATAACCGCCTCCAATGACTGGCCAATTTGCAGTGGGTCGGGAACGGTAACGCCCAATCCACCAGCTGATATATCATCCAGCGTGGCGTGCAACTCATCGGGTCCGTCGAATTGTATATCCAGACGTTGAGTCAGTCTGGCGTGTTGCCTAAGACCTACGTTGTCCTCTGATTGTGCCAGCAGCTTAAGCACATCTTCGAATTCGTCCTGATCTTTGGTAGCGAGGCTCGAAAAGCGCACGGCCATACCTTCCCCCTGACTTGATGACAATTTCCAGGTTCTGAGCACTTTTGCCTCGATGTTGATAGTGGAGGAGTTAATGCCGGGTAGTAGAATCTGCAAGGTGTCGCCTGAGTGAGTTCGAGCATTGCCTACCGTAATGGAGGCGCCGCCCCAAGAAATATTTTGCAGATTGGCATTGGTAGGTTCATCGAACCCAGGCCAGAGTAGCTTGACCGGTGCAGTGACACTGATGCGCAGTTGCTTGCGCTTTTCAGATAGCTTTTCTTCAGGCGCCGCCTCAGGCTGGGCTTCTGCGGCAAGTACGCGGACCACTTCCAAGGCTTCTTCGACAATGTTCCTGCTCTGCATGAATAGCGCTGCTTTCTCTTTGCAATTGCTCCCGGGCTTGAAGTACTCGGCGGATTCCCTGAGCGGTACAAAGTCACATTTCGCCCGGTGTTGCACTACACTTAATGCTAGCAGTCGAATACAAGCGGCCTGTTCTTCCTGCGTGGCATCACTGAGGAGAGTCTTTGCGCGCCCTGTCATATATATATCCTAGTTAAACTTTGTGAGTTTTGCGTTTGGAAACCTGCAGCATCTACAGTTTGGCCGTTTGAATATTAGTCTAGACTAGTGTTGGCGCCCGGCAAATCAAAGCAGAAAAAAGAATAAAAAGAATTTTTGATCAGAGTCAGACTTACTTGGAAATAATATAAGCAAATAACCAAGAAAGTGTAATATTTTGCTGGAACCATCATATCCGCTATAAGTACCTAAGCAGACGTCAAACTTTAAGTTTTTCAGTCTGGTACTTCGACTTTTGAGTGGCAAGATCAATAGTCACCGAAGAGACTAATTGGTGCCATTTAAAGACGTTGATTCGAGGGCTAGTTTGGCCGATTTATCACTTTAGTGGTTATGAAGTCAGCACTTTAGTAAAAAACGTTTTATTTTTGATTCCATCAAACTGCTAGCTATGAGTGGGTTAAGCGATCAATTTTATAGTTTGATTTACATATTGATTATATATTTCTATGAACTAAATTTAGAGGTATCTAACCGTCTGTTATGTGAGCAGAAGGCTTACCATGCAATTATCTTGGTGCTTTTTATATGAAACTCTCACACTTGTTTAACGCAATAATTTTAGGTTTTTCGTGCTTTATTGATATTGCTTTTTCTGAAGAATTTAGTGTGACTGGAGACGTTTACCCTCCATATCAATATGATGCAGAAGAAAATAGGGTTTCAGGCTTCAGTTACGAGGTCCTCAATGCAGTTCTGGCAGTAAATGGTGATCGTATTTCTAGTAGCACGCTTTATCCTTGGAAGCGTGCATTACTAATGATAAAGACAGGTTCAGCCGATATTTTGATTAGCGCAAATTACAATGACACGCGCCGGAGTTACGTCAGGTACCCATCAGAACCAATCGTCGTAAGCCCATGGTATTTTTGGAAGCGTTCAGAGGAAAATATCAAATTCAGGACATTAGACGATTTGAAAGAATTGCGTGTCGGCGTAGTTCAAGGTTACACCTATACTAATGAATTTTGGGAGTTGGCTAGAAAATACGGTATTCATAATGATGCGGGAAACTATAATGATGATACTAACCTTAGAAACTTGAGTCGTGGCAAATATGATCTCGCACTAGCAGAGTACGGAAATGGTTTGCATATTAAACAAAAACTGAACTTGAAAAACATAAGTCCACTCACCTACATCCCCCTCAAAGAAGATGGTCTTTACGCCATTTTTTAATCGAACGAAGTTTTCTCAGGAATATGTCAATAATTTTTCGATAAACCTTCTTAAATTTAAATCGACTGATCAGTACAGTGATATTTACAGGCGCTATTTCAAATAAAGAATCATAAGGGGTTAAAGCCGTTTTTATCCTAACTCTAAAAAAGGATCTCTTTCAGTGGGTAGAGGTATAACTCTAGCTGAACAGTAATACCTACTTTTGTAAAATAACTCACTTGTATCATCATGTTCACTTTCTGTTCCGTTCATTTCGTTAGTTCCGCCAATTAACGAAATGGTCGACTTTTTCCATGTATTTAAAAACTATTAAGCGTCTTAAATACTGATGTTTTGGTCGCATAGTTCAGAGCGGAAGGTTAGGGGGCTAATACATTGCTTTCATGTGAGCGATTGATTTTAATCAGCACACCACTAATAATCAGCATCAAACCGCCATAAAGCAATAAAGTAAACAGCACCGTATCACCCATGGGATCAGGTTGGCCGACTATAGCTGGAAAAATAGAAGCTTTAATTAATAAGCCTAAGTTGGTACTACGAACCGTTACTTCCATTCCTATCGCAGTAGAATCGTTCTGTTCGAGCCTCATAAGTCTTGGAATTAACCAACCAAAAGCGGTAAGAACACAAATGAACAACAGTACGATAAGAATATTGGTAAGCCCAAACGCCGCTAAATCGAGTCGACCAGCGCCGAGAGAGCCGATCACGATGAGTAGGATGACGAATAAAGAAGCTCTGATGCAAAACGTCGATAGTCTAGCCGCAGTTGATGGGTACAATTTTAAATAAACCATACCTAAAGCTAAAGGTAATAGCATACATAGGAAAATATCTAGGGCTATTTTTCCAGCTGGCATAGTAAAATTAGCAGGCATGTGTTCGGTAATAAGAAAGTTTAGAATTATTGGTGTTGTCATTAAACAGGCGATGGTTGTCACAGCCGTAATCGCAATTGATAAGGCAATATTCCCACCAGCAAAATGTGTAAAGATGTTGGATACCGCTCCGCCAGGGATAGCAGCACAGAGTGCTAAACCGACAGCGACACCGACAGCTAACGTCTCATGGTACATACCAAAAAACTGTAGGTAGACAAATGTTACTACCGGTACCAACATGACCTGAATAGCCATTCCGATAGAGAAGGGCTTGGGCTCTTTGGCGATTTCACCGAAATCTTTGATTGTAAGCGTCGCACCCATACCCAACATGGCGAGTATGAGCTGAGTCGCAGCAAACCAAAATTCATATTCCAAGTATAAATCAAATACCAATGGCATAAACCTCAATGTTTTAATGTTCTTACGAAACTGTTCGGCTTTTTATTTTTAGCGCTATAGTACCATTGTTGATGTATAGGGCTAGCGCCAAAATAATACCAGAATGCTATAACATTGTAATAGCGTCTGTCAGGCTGCCGCTATTATCAAATTCTTCTAGTTAAAAGTATGATTGAAAGCAAGATATGCTATCGGGCATGCCTTTTTACCTTAATTGACTGTCGGTAAACTGCACTACCAATCCCTTAATATCGTTTTGGATTTTATAGTCTTCTAGGCTCTCAACACTTTTCAATAAGCTGACATACTGTAAATTGACCTTTTAAGCTTAGATTATGTCTTTAATTGACTAGATCATGTTTGATCTTCCTTTTATAGTTTATGTTCCTCTGTGTGGAATTGGAAAACATGAAAGATAGCAATTCAGAAGCAATAATAGATTTACTAAGTAAAGGTTGGTTAACTCACGATGCTATGTGGGTGACGGCTGTATATAAAGAATGTGGGCCTGAAATAGCAAGTAAATTAAATACCCGGGCAATTCAATTGATGACACCTATTGAGGTGAAACGATTTCAAAAGGTATTAAGGCTACCAAAGGTAGATACCTTCGAAAAACTTCAGAAATTTATTACCGGCGCTTTTTCTATTGTGTCCGGGGACTTTACGGAAATCCAGATTAGCTATCCCTGTCATAACATATTGCACTGGCAGGCAGCACAATGCTTTGCTTATGATGGCATTAAAAAAATGGGCATGATTGAGCAGTATCAATGTGGAGTTATAGAAAGGATTGAAGGTTGGCTGAAGAGCTTGAATATTGAGTATGAAATTCTTCCAAAAATCGAAGGTTGCAATATGCATAATGTAGGGGCTTGTAAACTGGATATTCAGTTTTTCTTTGATGAGTAGATATATGTATTTTAAGAGGTGGCAATGCAGAATATAGTTAATAGACGTGTTTACAGCCAAACCTATAACGGTGACAAATCTATTTAATTACTGCTTTGTCCAGTTGAACTTACCCCACCTAACCAGACACTAGATTTTAAAAATTTATTAAAAGCGAGTTTTTGATAGTGTTTCTAACATGTCGAGTTGATTTTAGGCAATTTCATTAGAGTAAAATGTTCGAAAGCTGCTAATGATTTAGGGCTGACACAGCAAGCCTAGAGTGACAGGTTTTATTGATGAATACATAAAGTTCTCATGTCCGCTATGTGTTGTAGTTCTGTCATTTAAGGCGCTCATTCATTTTGTAGGGATGGCTCTAATTGCTCTGGGTTGTCTGCTATAGGTGGGCGTCTTTGGCGGGGAAAAAACTACAGTAAAATTTGATTTTTTAGTTGAAAGTACCGAAAGAAAAGTTGAACCGTGAATAGGCCCCAAAGCCTTTAGCAATGGCATACATTAGTCGAGAGGAACCAAATGATGTAATGTTTTAGTCTAATTTATGCAGTCATTGTAAGCGCAGAAAGTTTAGACAACTATTTTGGTTACATCGCCTCAATGAGGGTTAAGTCCGAAGAAATTTTGGGAAGAGTACTTGAAAACAATAAAGTTGTGGCCCATTTTGAGTGGGCATTACAGCTCTGTTATGAACACAAAACAATGAAGATCTTTATCTATATGAATCAAATCAATATTCAGTATTACAAAACTAAAGTAGGAGAATTTATTCTGGGCTCTTTTAATAGCAAACTTTGTATGCTTGATTGGAGATATAGAAAAATGAGAACAACTATCGATAATAGGATAAGAAATGGACTTAAAGCAGAATATGTAGAAAATGGCGATGAATTAATAGGCGAAGCGATTGAGCAGCTTGATGAGTTTCTCCGCGGCGATAGAAGAAGGTTTGATATCCCTTTATTGATGGTAGGGACTGAGTTTCAAAAAAGTGTTTGGAATGCTCTGGTCAAAGTACCATATGGATACACGTCAACATATTTACAATTAGCAGAAAATGCAAATAACAAGAAAGCTGTTCGGGCAGTCGCTAGTGCAAATGGAGCAAATGCCATTAGTTTAATAATTCCTTGTCATCGCATAATTGGAAGCAATGGGGAGCTTGTTGGTTATGCCGGTGGACTGCCTGTAAAAAAACGCCTCTTAGAACTGGAGAAAAGTGGTAATGAGCAATATTCCTTCAATTGGTAATTAGGGCAGGGAATGTGGAAGTTGCAAGCTATCTCATCCCCCCAATGCGGGCGACAGTGTCTGAATCTCGCATTTCCTGTGTCAGTCGGTTTACGATTTGCGGTAATAGTGAGTCGTCGGAATCATGTCCTAGTGTACAAATAAGTATTTCAAACGAGAGAGTAAAATCAATCTGTTGATTTTTCCTACCATTGTTTGTATCGGTTTTTAGGCTGCTATCGTAACACCAAATTAATTTTATAATTCAAAGGTAAGAGTTACTACTTACAGTCAATTAGAATCATCTTATTTAGTTCTAAAGGGTTGGGTACTAACTTATTTGCCTAGGTCTGCACATGATATTCACGAATTCACAACATCGACACAAATGAAATGTAAGCATGGCTCACAGATAATTATGATAAACTTGTATTCAAATGGAAATGCAGAGCTAATTCGTAAACCGAATTGAATGCTACAAAAATATTTAACAAGCGCAGCAATTTTACCCTTCGGGTCGGACCTTGCAAACTGGAGGGTTCCCCCATTTTTGCTCCGGCCCATACTTCGGGAGTTATGTGAATTAGGTGATTTATTATGAACGTTACTGAATCAACCCTCATTGGCGGTGTGTTCTTTCTAATTGGATTAATATTATTTGTTCGAACTAGGGCGAATTTCTCTTTGGTTCATACTGGTGGTGGTGATGGATCTTCTTCAAAAGAAATTTCATCGCGTTCTATTAAATCACGGGATACAGTTGCAAGAGTAGTTGGGCTAATACTCATTTCTATTGGTATATTAGTCTTGGATTTATATGAAGGGAAAATTCTATTATTTTCTTTTTAACTATATTTAGAACAAAACCAGTAAATCAATAAGAGTGAGAAAGGTCAGAGTACCGGTGAAGTTTTCAGCCTAAACTTCACGTGTTGTCGTACAAGTGCGAAATATATAACCGGTACTAAGGTTGCAGGTATCTTTTGAAAACTGGAGCAATATTCAACATGAATACCCGTGCCAATAAATTGCTGACAATGCGCTCAAACGGACTCCGTTTAGCAAGGCGTTGACAGTATCGCTTTAGGGGCAGAGCAATATCCAAAATTAATATATTAAGCGCTGTTCTAGCCCTTATACTAAGTTTCCATGATGATCGCTTTTGCTCCAGCCTATGTGAAAACTGTGGATCATTTTTTGCGATAACTAATCCATTGTTATGACCAAATAATCTAGAAAATATCACTTCATTAATAGTAAGTTTGTGGCCATTGATGGCAGTAAGTTCAATGCATCAAACAACAAAGCAAAATCTATACGCCAAAGAAACTAAATACTGAAACATCACCCGTTGAGAAGCATATTAATCAATACCTGAATCAACTTGATATGTGTGACCTGAATGAAAAAGAAACGGATACGTCACATTGAAGAAAAGATAGCTTGTCGCAGGGAGGCTAGTTGGAACTCAAAGGTAAGTTGATATGGGTGATTTTAATTTGATTTAATTTCGACCAAATATTAATTTACACCTTGAAATATTTGTGATCCACTGAAGGTAAGTGCTGTAGATTTAACTTTCAATATTCAAAAATAATAATCAAGAGTATGAAATTATGGACAAAAATAATTACCCACTTCCGCAGCAATTATTCGCAAAACACGCTCAAACTATGCCAAATCAGGTCTTCCTGCGGCAACCTGTTAACCGGGTATATAAAGAATTTACTTGGAAAGAAACCTACGACAGCTGTTTAAAATTGGCCTCAGGTTACCGAAATTTGGGGCTTGAGCCCGGCGACAAAATCTGCATTTTATCTAAGAATGTTGCCGAGTGGTTTATTGCTGATTTTGCGGCGATGTTAGCAGGGCTAATTTGTGCGCCAATCTATCCAACTGCAGGCGAAAAAACGATTGCTTATGTAATAGACCATAGCGAAGCAAAGGCCATTGTTGTAGGGAAACTGGATAGCAGTGAACCCACTAGCGCTGCACTAAAAGGCAAATCGATCATTACAATAGCGATGCCCTATGAGTCAATTGATTGTGATCACAGTATGGAGGGTTTGATCGCTGCGAATGAACCTCTGCAAGAGGTGGCGACCCCAGCTTTAGATGATGTCGCCAGCCTTGCTTATACGTCAGGTTCAACGGGTAATCCCAAGGGCGCTGTACTGACGTTTCGGAACATTGCATACGGCAGTCTTGTGCTTGCGAATACATTAGAAAGTACGCCTGATGACAGAGTACTGTCTTATCTGCCACTCGCTCATATAATGGAGCGGATAAGCGTTGAATACCAAAGCCTTTATGCAGGCTTTACCGTAACATTTTTGGAATCATTGGAAACGTTTGCTGAGGATTTACAGAACTGTGAACCTACAAGTTTCGTTACGGTCCCACGCTTATGGATGAAGTTTCAAATGGGCGTCCTTGCAAAAATACCTCAGAAGAAATTAGACAGACTACTTAAAATTCCGATCATCAGCGGTATCGTTAAAAACAAAATCAAAAAAAGTCTAGGGTTCAGTAACGTACGTTTCTATGCGACTGGCAGCGCGCCAATATCACCCATCACGCTTGAGTGGTTCAGGAAAATCGGAATCGATATTTCAGAAGCATGGGGAATGACCGAAACTTCCTGTGTATCCGTTGTTAATTTTCCATTTAATAAGGCAAAAATCGGGACTATTGGAAAGCCTGTTGACGGTACCGAAATCAAGATTTCAGAACAAGGTGAAATACTTGTTAAGAGCGATGGTGTCATTAAAGAATACTATAAAGAGCCGAACAAAACCGCAGAGGCTTTTAGGGATGGTTGGTTACATACCGGCGACAAAGGTGAGATTGATGCCGATGGTTTTATACGTATAACAGGTCGTGTAAAAGATATCTTCAAATCTGGAAAAGGGAAATACGTGGTGCCTGTACCGATCGAAAGCCTGTTATTCGAAAACACTATTATCGAACAGGTTTGTGTTATGGGGTCTGGGTTGCCGCAACCTGTTGCTGCTGTAGTATTGGCTGAGGAAGTAAGTACCGGTTTAAGCAATAACGAAATTGAACAAAGTTTGGATGATACGCTTATTCACGTTAATGAGAGGCTAGAAGGCCACGAAAAACTTGATCGAATTATTGTTACTAAAGAACCTTGGTCTATTGAGAATGGACTGTTAACACCGACCTTAAAAATTAAACGCTCAGAGCTTGAAGACAAATACCAAGAAACGATTTCAATCGAATCGAGAGACAAAGTTGTCTGGCAGGAGTGATCGAGATAAACCACACATAAAGTAGTTTAAAAAATGTAAACAGATAAAAATAACAAGGAGAAAAATATGTCAGATGACGCTATAAAACTCAGTGTTAGTGAGGAGGAATGGCAAACGCGTGTTGATCTTGCTGCTTGCTATAATATAGTTGCCCACTATGGGTGGGATGATCTTATTTTCACCCATATATCCGCGCGTATTCCAGGGCCAGAACATCACTTCTTGATAAATCCTTATGGCATGATGTTTGACGAAATTAGTGCATCAAGCCTAGTCAAGGTAGATATTGACGGTAATAAGGTAAGCGAATCAGACTATGATATTAATCCTGCGGGTTATACGATTCACAGTGCGATTCATGCTGCTCGGAATAATGCACTTTGCGTGCTTCATTTACATACAAATGAAGGGGTTGCAGTATCTGCTCAAAAAGCTGGGTTGTTACCCTTATCTCAGCAGTCTTTATTTCCATTAACTAACCTTGGTTATCATAACTATGAAGGGGTTGCTCTTCGTGATGATGAAAAACCTCGTTTAGTTGCTGATTTAGGGACAAATAATTTTATAATTTTACGTAATCATGGCTTGTTAACCTGCGCCGAGTCGATCGCTGATGCTTTCCTTTATATGTATGTCTTACAGAGAGCTTGTGAAATTCAGTTACTTGCTCAATCTGGTGGAGGAGAGTTAGTCCAAGTTCACCCGGAAATCATAGCAGGTATGCAGGCAGCAGTAGAACAGGTGACCAAATCAGCAGGTGGAATGCTCGCATGGCCAGGGATATTGCGTAAACTTGATCGTTTAGGTGCCCCTTATGCCAGTTAAATAAGTTTGATATAGCGCTATATCTCAAGTTACCTATAAAAAGCAGAGGTTCTTCATGAGTGCCAAAAAGAAGATGGTCCGTCAGAAATTCCGTGATTCTGTATTTAAAAGAGACAGAAACAAATGTGTTATTTGCAAAAAAACTGAAAATTTAGATGTCCACCATATAACGGATAGATCTCTGATGCCCTTCGGTGGCTATGTAAAAGAAAATGGGATATCACTATGTCTTGAGCACTTTGCGATGGCTGAGATGTACCATCAAAGTGATGGCGAAACATATGAAGAAGGCTTTCACCCTAAGCAGTTATACAACAAAATTGG
>ENA-OSET01003431-OSET01003431.1-sediment-metagenome-genome-assembly--contig:-NODE-3431-length-14546-cov-20.368788_pt1 | contig 14546 bp, 16 predicted proteins | sample MGYA00237882_ERZ534229 | MGnify/ENA primary metagenome ERZ534229 (study PRJEB26408, sample SAMN06266212) | sediment metagenome | isolation source: Hudson Canyon methane seep mesocosm | place... | reverse complement strand
GATATGGAACGTCTTAAACAAGCCATCATTGATTCAATGGCTATCAAACCTGAAGGCCATGAGTTTGATATTAAAGCGCAACCGGTACTGTTTCGACATATGAGTGTCACGGGTGGCTAATTATCGCCCTGAAATGACAAATGAAGGGATCCATAGCTTACATGAAACAACCGTTTTAGATGAGCATGGCGAAACACGACAAATTTCACTAACTGGCGAACGGCCACTGACCATCTACTTAGATAAACGTGAAATTGTCACTTTGATGACCTTGGGATCTCATCCTGAGTTACTGACATTAGGTTATTTACGTAATCAACGACTGGTCGATAACATTGAAGATGTTCTAGCTATTCAAGTTGATTGGGATGTTGAAGCTGTTGTTGTCACCACCAAACAAGATAAACCCGATCTTGACCGGTTATTATCTAAAAAAACAGTGACCAGTGGTTGCGGCCAAGGCACGATGTTTGGCCATGTGATGGACTCACTAAGTGAATTATCACTGACATGTCCTTCATTTTCGGCAGAGTCAATTTACCAAGTATTAAATAAACTCTCTGAACACAATGAAATGTATAAAAAAGCCGGTGCTGTTCATGGTTGTGCTTTGTGTTCAACTGAGCAGGTTGATGTATTTGTAGAAGATGTTGGTCGACATAATGCTGTTGATGCCATTTCAGGTTGGATGTGGTTGCATGGTATTAGTGGTGAAGATAAAGTGTTTTATACCACTGGCAGACTGACATCAGAAATGGTGATTAAAGTGGCCCAAATGCAAGTGCCGTTATTATTATCACGCTCTGGCGTGACCGAAATGGGCTTGAGACTAGCAGAGCAAATAGGCATCGGCATGGTTGCTCGAGCTAAAGGGCGACACTTTTTAGTATATAACGGTCAACAACAATTTCTCTCAAAATAGAGGTTAGGTTTGCATGTTTAAGGCTTTAGTTCTAGAACAAGATGGAAATCAAACCTCGTCTCAAATCAAACAGCTTGATGAAAGCAATCTCCCGGCGGGAAATGTCACCATAGCTGTTGAATATTCTTCCTTAAATTATAAAGATGGCCTGGCGATTACCGGCAAGGGTAGGGTTGTGCAATCTTTTCCTATGATACCGGGCATTGATTTAGCTGGAACCGTGAGTTCTTCTGCAGATCAACGTTTTAAATCCGGCGATAAAGTTGTTTTGACCGGCCATGGCATAGGTGAAAAACACTGGGGTGGCATGGCTGAAAAAGCCCAAGTCAATGCAGATTTTTTAGTCCCCGTTGCTAAAGGTTTAGATACTAAAAAAACGATGCAGATCGGCACAGCCGGTTTAACGGCGATGTTGTGTATTATGGCTTTAGAAGACGCTGGGGTGAAACCAGAGCAGGGCGAAATACTCGTTACCGGTGCCAGTGGTGGTGTAGGCAGTGTTGCGATTACTTTATTAAAAGCATTAGAGTATCAAGTTGCAGCCGTAACTGGACGACCAGAAAATACACAAACCTTAGAAATACTAGGTGCAAGTCGTATTATTTCACGTGATGCCATGCTGACAGATAATAAAGCCTTAGATTCACAGCTCTGGGCTGGAGTCATTGATACGGTAGGTAGTCATATCTTGGCTAAAGCCTTGAGCCAGACTCAATATGAAGGAGCAATTGCTGCGTGTGGTTTAGCGGCAGGTATTGATTTACCTACAACTGTAATGCCCTTTATTTTACGAGGCATTAAGTTAGTGGGTATCGATTCTGTGTATTGTCCTTATGAGCGACGGTTAATAGCATGGCAGCGATTGGCCGAGTTATTACCAGCATCATTTTTTGAATTAGCCTGTGAACAAATATCTTTGGAAAACGTGGCTGATTATGCAGCGAAAATAATCCAAGGTCAGGTTAAAGGACGTATCGTTATCAAGCTTTAACTTCGAGCAGTTTAGCTTTATCCCACAAGGCATCAAGTTCATCTAAACTACAATCAGTGAGTGACTTTTGTTGGGCTAATACTTGGTTTTCGATAAATTCAAAGCGGCGTTTAAATTTATTATTGGTACTTTGTAAAGCCGAATCTGGATCAATATTTAAATGGCGAGCTAGATTGGTGCAGGCAAATAACACATCGCCGATTTCATCATGTAAACGTTCAGCCAGTTCACCGTTATCAATTTCATATTGCACTTCATTTAATTCTTCGTGAATTTTTTTGATCACACCTTCTACATCAGGCCAATCAAAGCCAATGCTCGATGCCAGTTGGGTTAATTCAACTGCATAATTAAGCGTAGTAGCTGATTTGTTGGCCTTGGCTAATAAAGAAGGTGCTTTTGTCATGCGCGGGTGAATTTAATAATATGGCGGCGATCACGTTTGCTAGGTCGACCTTTTTCATGACGAAAACCTAGCGGTTGGTTTTTTATTTCTTCATGTAGTTTTTCACGTTTAATTTTGCTAGCTTCACTTTCTTGATAGAGTAACTGTGCTTCAGGTGCTGGCCGTCGGTGTTTGGATACGCCCAATACCGTGATTTCAAATTCATAAGGTGGCTTTGAAATAGTAAGGATATCGTCAGCTTTTATGGTGCGACTCGCTTTAACACGTTGTTTATGAAGATGTACCTTACCGCCATTAATTGCTTCAACCGCTAAACTACGTGTTTTATAAAATCGGGCAGCCCACAACCATTTATCTAAACGTTGATTTTCACTTGAAGTGTTATCTGATGAGCTTTCAGGTGATGTTTTGTGTCTTGCCACTAAGCCTTGCCTTGCAGTTGAGGAATAATGGATTCATTTTCCAAGGTTGACGTATCTTGAGTGATTTCTTCACCTTTGGCGATAGTTCGTAATAAACGTCGCATAATTTTCCCTGAGCGTGTTTTAGGTAAGTTATCGGTATAACGAATTTCGTCTGGCTTGGCGATCGCGCCAATTTCTTGGCCTACCCAGGCACGTAATTCTTGGGTCAGTGCATCATTAATACCACCGTCTGGACGATCACCTTTTAAGACCACATAACAAAATACGGATTCGCCTTTAATATCATGTGGTTTACCGACAACAGCAGCTTCAGCAACTTTAGGGTGTGCAACCAATGCAGACTCGATTTCCATGGTACCTAAGCGATGCCCCGATACGTTTAAAACATCATCAATGCGGCCCATGATCCAGATATAACCATCTTCATCACGACGAGCACTATCACCTGCTAGATAATATTGCCCATCAAAATAGGGCCAATAGGTATCTTTATAACGTTGATCATCACCCCAAACTGTTTGGATCATCGCTGGCCAAGGTTGACGAATAACAAGGTAACCACCTTCATTAGCTTGGGTGATTTCTTCGCCTTCTTGATTAACGATGGCAGCATCAATGCCAGGAAGTGCACGAGTACATGAACCTGGTTTAGTTGCGGTGACACCAGGAATAGGAGCAATCATATGAGCACCTGTTTCTGTTTGCCACCACGTATCTACAATAGGGCATTGTTCTTTACCAATGACAGTGTGATACCACATCCATGCTTCAGGATTAATCGGTTCACCAACGGTGCCTAATAAGCGTAATTTTGAAAGATCGTATTTATTTGGAACATCGTCACCAACCTTCATCAAAGCACGAATTGCAGTTGGGGCGGTGTAAAAAATAGTTACACCAAGGCGTTGACATATATCCCAAAAACGACCTGCGTCTGGCACGGTGGGTACACCTTCATAAATTACCATTGTTGCGCCAGTTGCTAATGGACCGTATGCAACATATGTGTGACCGGTTATCCAACCAACATCAGCGGTACACCAGAATTTATCTGTATCTTGAATATCAAATACCCAACGCATAGTCGTGATGGCATTAAGTAAATAACCGCCGCTTGAATGCTGTATGCCTTTAGGTTTGCCAGTAGAGCCTGAGGTATAAAGTAAAAATAAAGGATGATCAGCTTCAACCCATTCAGGTTCGCAGTCGGAGGATTGATCTTGTTCAGCTTCTGACCACCAAATATCTCGATCCTGCTGCATGGAAATATCATGACCGGTGCGTTTATAGACGATCACTTTTTCAACACTTTCACAGCCAGCTTTCAGGGCGTCATCTGTAGTGGATTTTAGTTCGATAATTCTACCGCTGCGGTGTCCGCCATCGGCTGTAATAACAAGTCTTGCTTGCGTGTCTTCGATACGATCTTTCAAAGATGAGGCAGAAAAACCACCAAACACCACAGAGTGGATAGCACCGATGCGAGCACAGGCTTGCATAGCAACCACGGCTTCGGTAATCATCGGCATATAGATAACAACACGGTCGCCTTTTTTAATGCCTTGGTTTTTTAAGGCATTTGCAAAAATACACACACGGCGGTGAAGTTCGCGGTAAGTAATATGTTCAATATCACCCGGTTCGCCTTCGAAAATAATGGCCGTTTTGTCTGCATTTTCGGCTAATTGTCGATCAAGGCAGTTGTACGATACATTCAGTTTTCCATCAGCAAACCAACGATAAAAAGGGGCATTTGAAGAATCTAATGTGGTGCTAAAGTCAGTATGCCAATCAATTTCATTACGGGCTTGTTCTGCCCAGAAAGCGGGGTTGTCTTTTTCTGCCTTGGCATAGAGAGCCTCTAATTTATCAGTTGATATATTTGCTGAGCTGGCAAAGTCTGTAGAAGGAGAAAATTGACGATTTTCATGTAATGTTGATTGGATATTGTCTTGCACCATCTATAACAACCTTTAATTATTCATAGCAGGCTAGAGTATAGCTTGCTGATCACGAGAAATGTAGAGGGTAAAATAAAAAAAACTCCTCCAAAAGTTACCTTAAGGAGGAGTTAAAGGAGGTGGTCAGTTTAAAAAAAGCCGAGCGGACTAGTGCTATAGCTGACTAATAGGTTTTTAGTTTGTTGATAATGATCTAACATCATCTTATGCGTTTCACGCCCTACACCTGATTTTTTATATCCTCCAAACGCTGCATGAGCAGGGTAGAGGTGGTAACAGTTAGTCCATACTCGACCAGCTTGAATACCGCGGCCCATGCGATAAGCAAGATTCATGTCTCGTGTCCACAAACCGGAGCCCAAGCCAAATTCAGTATCATTAGCAATGGCCAAAGCTTCAGCTTCATCTTTAAAGGTTGTAACGGAGACAACAGGACCGAAAATCTCTTCCTGGAAGATACGCATATCATTGGTACCTTTCATTAATGTTGGTTCGATGTAATAGCCACTATCAAACTCAGCACCAACTTGTGCAATGTTACCGCCGATGAGTAACTCGGCACCTTCATTTTTACCAATTTCAACATATTCAAGAATTTTTTCAAATTGTTGCTGTGATGCTTGGGCGCCAACTTGTACTTCAGTATCTAAAGGATTACCTCGTTTTATTTGTTTAGCTCGATCCAGCACGATAGAGATAAAGTCATCGTAAATGCTTTCTTGGATTAAAGCGCGTGACGGACAGGTACAGACTTCACCTTGATTAAAGAACGCTAACACGGCACCTTCAGCACATTTACTGATGTAATCATCTTCATGTTGCATGATGTCTTCAAAGAAGATATTAGGTGATTTACCCCCTAATTCAACGGTAGATGGAATAATGTTTTCAGCAGCACATTTCATAATATGTGAACCGACTGGTGTTGAACCGGTGAATGCGATTTTAGCAATGCGAGTACTTGTGGCAAGGGCTTCGCCAGCTTCTCTACCAAAACCATTCACAATATTTAATACACCTGGTGGTAATAAATCACCAATCACTTCCATTAGCTTGAGTATGGAGAAAGGTGTTTGCTCTGCGGGTTTCATGACGATGCAATTACCCGTTGCTAAAGCTGGTGCTAATTTCCATGCCGCCATCAATAGAGGGAAATTCCAAGGAATGATTTGTCCAACCACGCCAAGAGGTTCATGAAATTGGTAAGAAACGGTTGTTTCATCAATTTCACCCATGGTGCCTTCTTGAGCACGAATACAACCGGCATAATAGCGGAAGTGATCCATTGCTAAAGGCACGTCAGCATTTAAGGTTTCTCGAATGGCTTTACCGTTATCCCATGTTTCAGCAACGGATAACATTTCTAGGTTCTCTTCTATGCGATCAGCGATTTTGAGTAGGATATTTGAACGTTCAGTGATTGACGTTCGTCCCCATGCGTCTTTGGCGGTGTGCGCTGCATCAAGAGCAAGGTTGATATCTGCTTCCGATGATCGCGCTATTTCACAAAAAGCTTCACCGGTAACTGGCGTGACATTAGCAAAGTACTCTCCATTGACAGGCTCAACCCAGCCACCATTAATATAGTTGCCATAGCGTGATTTAACTGAAACTAGGGCGCCTTCTGTACCTGGTTGTGAATAGATCATAATCGTTCTCTCTTCTTTGGTTTAACACAGAAAAACAACGAGGATAATGCTTGTGACACAGTATTTGCTTTGTCTGTAATCTCAATTACTTGACTCTGAGTCCAGAACAGTCACAAAATTGCATTACATGAGTAATGAAACTATACAATGCAGATAGAAAAAACACCACTTAGAAAGCGACGAGAAAAAAGACAGTTATTGATCGAAAACAAACTGTCTTTTGCTGGGCCAGATACAGAATTAAGTATTTATGATACTTATCGCGCTTCAGCTGGTGTTGGATTTGATGCCGACCAGTTGATGTACTTAGGCATGGTGACCGGCAAGAAAGTCATGCATGAGCCTGATGAACAACAGGGAAAGATATTTTTACCTCATGAATCGTACGTGATGCCACCAGGGAATTACGTGGAAATTGATTTCCCTGAAGCTAACGAGGCCAAACCAACGACGTGTCTTACTATTGAAATCCCCAAAGAGCGCATAGAGGTTATTTCGGAACGTATGCGTGATGTAGCCGTTTTAGATGACCCAGAACATGATTGGCAGTATCAGCCACAAGTGATACATAATCACCACACTGCTGATACACAACAGTTATTAGAACGTCTCGTTTCATTGTTTACTCATAACCATCAGGATAAAGAGATGATGGTTGATCTTGGGGTGCAGGAACTGATCATTAAGTTATTGCGGCAACAGGGTAGGGATATATTATTAAGTTATAGTCAGGGAGCTCCTGACTCATCAGGCATCACCGCCGTACTTCATTACATGGAACAAAACCTCGTTATACCTTTAGATATAGAACAACTTTGTCAGCTGGCATGCATGAGCCGAAGTCGATTGTATGTTGAGTTTAAGAAACAACTCGGCTGTTCGCCAGGTGAATATCAACAACAACAACGATTAAAACGAGCGGCTGACTATCTAAAGAAAGGCAATACAGTCACAGAGGCTTGCTACGATGTAGGCTTTAATGACCTTAGTCATTTTAGTCGCCGTTTTACCTTGTTTTTTGGTTCGTCACCCAGTCAGTTTCGAGCTGAGCACAATAAAGACATTAGCGATAAATTAGCTTAGACAAGAGCAGGGCTAATTGTTAGCATAGTCGAGTGTTTTACTCGGTAATTCATGAGGCCGTTTTTATACGGCCTTTTACAATTCTAGATAACTATAATTAAGGAGCTAATATGAGCGTTTTAGTCACAAGCCCAGCACCAGATTTTACTGCACCAGCAGTCATGCCTGATAACAGCATTAACGAAGAATTTTCTTTGTCGGATTATAAAGGTAAGTATGTTGTTTTATTCTTCTACCCTTTAGATTTTACCTTTGTTTGTCCATCAGAAATCATCGCTCACCACCATCGTGTAGCTGAATTCAAAAAACGTGGTGTTGAAGTGATTGGTGTGTCTATCGATTCTCAATTCACTCATCTAGCTTGGCGTAATACTGCACCAGAAAATGGTGGTCTTGGCCAAATCGATTTCCCATTGGTTGCTGATATCCAACATGAAATCGTTGAAGCTTATGGTGTTAAACACCCTGCAGGTGTTGCATTACGTGGTTCTTTCTTGATTGATAAAGACGGTATCGTTCGTCATCAAGTGGTCAACGATCTACCTTTAGGTCGCGAAGTTGATGAAATGCTACGTTTGGTAGATGCTTTACAATTCACTGAAGAGCATGGCGAAGTATGTCCAGCTGGCTGGCAGAAAGGTGATGAGGGTATGAAACCTGATGCTGCGGGTGTTGCAGATTACTTAGCTAAGCATGCCGATCAACTATAAGTAGTTTTAGCATCGCTTAGATACAAAAATGCCCCGGAGTCCGGGGCATTTTTTTGCCTATGGGTAATAGGCGAGTGAGATGACGCGATTAATTGCTATACGCGATTCTTTTCTCTGATTTCAGCCAATGTTTTGCAGTCGATACATAATGTAGCCGTAGGACGTGCTTCTAAACGGCGAATACCAATTTCGACACCACATGCCTCACAGAAACCGTAGTCACCTTTTTCGAGGTCGACTAATGACTCTTCAATTTTTTTGATTAACTTGCGTTCACGGTCACGTGTACGAAGTTCAAGAGTAAACTCTTCTTCTTGAGTAGCGCGGTCATTAGGATCGGGAAAGTTAGCTGCATCATCTTGCATGTGATGTACAGTACGATCTACTTCTGCCATTAAGTTTGCTTTCCAGCCTTCTAGGATGCCACGAAAATGTACAGACTGATCTGTATCCATGTATTCTTCCCCGTCTTTCTCAACGTATGGGACGAATTTAGCATCACGTTGTGTTGAATCCATGTCGCAAAACCTCTTAACAAATGAAAATTTAAGGCCGCATCTATACCAGACGAAACCTTGATGTGCAAAAAATTAACTTCTATTTTATCTTATTTTTGGAGTAAAAAACGAGTAATGAAGCAATTAAAAGCAGTAATTTTTGATGTTGATGGCACGCTAGCTGAAACTGAACGTGATGGACACCGAGTTGCCTTCAACAAAGCATTCAAAGAACACCAATTAGATTGGTATTGGAATGAAGCATTATATGGTGAATTGCTTGCTGTAACAGGCGGTAAGGAGCGTATTAAATATTATTTATCGGACTTTCATACCGATTTTGAATTTGCTGGAGATCGAACTGAACTTATTAAAGAGTTGCATGCTTCAAAAACGAAACATTACATCGCATTATTAGAAAATAAGGCCATTGAACTTCGCCCAGGTGTTTTGCGACTAATTAATGAACTAAGAAGCAGTGATCTGCGCATGGCTATTGCCACTACAACTACACCACAAAATGTCACCGCATTAATCAACAGTACATTAGGTGAACATGCGCTGGAATGGTTTGATTATATTGCAGCGGGCGATATAGTTCCCGCTAAAAAACCTGCCCCAGATATATTCACCCATTGTTTAGAAAAGTTAGATTTGGATGCTGGTGAGTGCATTGCATTCGAAGATTCAGGTAATGGTGTGAAATCATCCGTGAGCGCAGGGATAAAAACCATCGTAACGTTGAATGACTACACTAAAGGTGATGATTTCAGTGGTGCTGTTAGCGTATTTAATCATTTAGGCGAGACAGATTTACCCTGTGAGTACATTGCCGGTAAGAATATCGATGACTCAGTTATTACGATAGATGTGTTAAAAGGGTTACATGCACAAGCCTGACATTCATATTGCCCAGCGGGCAGAAGATATATCCCCCTTTCATGTGATGGATATTCTGGCTCAAGCACGTCAGCTTGAAGCTCAGGGCAAAGAGATCATTCATATGGAGGTGGGGGAGCCAGACTTTGAAACGCCACAGCCGATCATCGAGGCAGGGGTAGGCGCTTTAAAAGAGGGCAAAACTCATTACACGCCCGCATTGGGATTGCCAGAATTACGTGAGGCGATTTCAGCTTGGTATCAAACGCGATATCAAGTTGATGTTTCACCAGAACGTATCGTAGTCACACCCGGCGCATCGGGTGCTTTGTTACTAGTGATGGGGGCATTATTAGAGCGAGGCAAAAATGTATTGCTCGCAGATCCAGGCTATCCCTGCAACCGACATTTTGCTCGTTTTGTTGAAGGTGACGTTAAATCTATCCCGGTAACTGCAGATAGCCAATATCAACTTACAGCAGAGCATATCGAGCAATATTGGGATGAAGACACTGTCATGGCCTTAGTTGCATCGCCATCTAATCCAACGGGTACAGTGATTACTGCGCCGCAGTTAACTGCGTTATCACAAGCGGTGAAAGCTAAAAGCGGCCATTTAATTGTTGATGAAATCTATCATGGCCTTACTTATGACGGCTTTGAAGCACCAACCGCATTAGCGAGTGATGATCAAACGTTTGTGATCAATAGTTTCTCGAAATTTTTTGCCATGACAGGTTGGCGTTTGGGTTGGTTAGTTGTGCCTGAGGGTTATACCGATGTGATGGACAAGCTAGCGCAAAACTTGTTTTTAGCGGCACCTACCATGTCGCAATATGCTGCTTTGGCTGCATTTCAACCAAATACTTTAGATATATTAGAGCAACGCAGACAAACATTTGAGCAACGTCGCAACGTGTTGTTGCCAGCTTTACGTGATATAGGCTTTGAAATTCCAGTTACTCCACAAGGGGCATTTTATTTGTATGCCAACTGTTCAAGCTTATTAAATGAACAGGTCCCAGACAGCATGGCCTTATCGCAATTTTTATTAAAAGAAGCCGGCGTAGCAATGACACCGGGATTGGATTTCGGTAGTTATCATGCAGAACATCATTGTCGTTTTGCTTATACGACAAATGCTGAAAAATTATTAAAGGCAGTAGAAAAAATAGCGACGGTTATGTAATTAGCATTCTGTGTGCTGTTGTTACCAATATTGCTCATTTCTTTCACGTGAATATAGGTACGCTGGCAACGCACAACTGAGACCAATTGTTAGGTTTAATACAATGAATAAATAAGGTTGGGGACTATTTCTTTTCCTTAGTTGCTGAAACATAAATAACCAAAAGATAAATGAAGAAATTAGCAGGTCAGCGCTAAAGCCAGCGGCAGCGCCATTAACAAATAGAGAAGCAACAAAAGAGGGAATATTCAGACCTTCTACTTGAATAAATTGGAAAAAGAAAACATAGGGAACGATGGCACCGACAACAGCAAGGAACAGGTAAAACTTTTTCATAACATCTCCAAGTAAACTCGATAGCGTGGCAATCGCACTATTAATAAATAAAAGCAGTCGCCAGAAAAAATAACCAATAAAACAAAAAACCATAACAAAGAAGTAATACGGCAATGCTGGACTTGCGTAATGTTCCTTCGTTTTTAGCAACGGCCATGTGGCCAGCTAAGATGGCAGCTATATTTAAAGGTGCCAACAGGAAGATAGAGGCAAGGCCTAAACCTGCTGATGAATACAGCATGATGACCCCATTGTTGCCTGAGTTTTTTAACTGTGATTTTCTTATAAATAAAGGACTTAAGGCAATAACAGCAGCAAGCAGATTAAAGCCCAGCATGTAGATAAGATCTTGTTCTGTTCGATGGTCTGATAGCGCTAATAAAATACCAATAATAGGAATAACAACAGCTATAGCTGCATGCCTTTTAGCAAAGGCAATGTCATTGTATTTACCCGACATATAATAAGTAATGATGAGTCCGATATTGATTGCACTGCTAATGCCTACAACCAGCATCAAATACATGGCAGAAAAAAAGCCAGTAAAATCCGAGGCATGGGCCGAAGCGGCGAACAGCAATAACACCGCTGTAATAACACTATTCTTAGTAATATTCATATGGTTACAGTCAAAAGTGATGATGCCGAGTGTACACGACTATTTAATGGGCGTGTTTGTGCTCACCTTGATGGCGCTCATTGTAATCACGCAGTTGTTCATAGAGATGGACTTGCTGATTTGTTAGCAGTGCTTTTTGCTTTAAGTGAGCGTTTAAATGCACAAATCTGATCTTGGATTCTAAAATACCAAGGTCGATTAATAATACTTCAAGCTTGCTGGCATCAATTGAGCTATTGGCAAAAAACGCGTTGAGTTTGTGTTCTTTCTCTACAAATTGCTCACCGAGAGTTGTTGCCTGCATTTTCATAACATCAAAGAGGGCCTGAGATTGTCTAACCTGCTCGTCACTAAGCTTAAGTTCTGTTGCTAGATCGAGCACATGGCGAGGTCCTGGAAACTGATTCAATTCAGCCGCTTTGGCATAACCTAAGCCTTTACCGTTTAAGTAGCCGCTAATTTCTTGTTGAGATAAGGTTTTGACTTCTCTTTTTTCTTGTCCAGAATAAGGAGAACTTGTATTGGCAAACGCAGTGAGTGAAATGGCACTGACAAATAGTGTAGTTATGAAAAGTTTCATTGTTAACCTTACAATTTGGATAAGTAGTCTCAAAAGATTCTATGACATTGCTGTAAAATAGCAATCTTGAAAGCCTAACAAGTTATAACTGCAATATGAGTAATACCCCAGATACAGATGATGAAATCCTATGTGAATGCAGTGGCACCACACGAAAAAAGATTGAAAGTTTAATTGAACAAGGGATTGATGATATAGACGGTATATCTAGAAAAACTGGTGCTGTGTCGGGTTGTGGTTCCTGCGAGTGGGACCTTGAAGAATTTTTGGCCGAATACGCTAAAAAATAAGTAAGGCAGCAACGTTCGTTACTGCCTTATTCATAATTACTTCTGTTTGAAATTTTCAACAAATAAAGCAGTTGCGCCGGCTACCGCAGCAGGAATAACAAAGAAGTTAATGATTGGGATCATGGTGGCAAACATGGTTGCCATGCCAAAACCTAATGCCAAACTACGTTTTTGTTTTAAAACCGCACGTTGTTCCCTAAAACGTAATTGATGATTACCCATCGGGTAGTCGTGATAATCCAAAGCAAGTATCCAGCTTGAAAATAAGAACCACAGCAACGGTGAGAAGAAGTTAAGCACTGGTATAAAAGATAAAATCAGTAAAGGAATGATCCAGATAACGAGATAAACCAATTTTCTGATTTCGTTAAAAATCATTTTAGGCGCATCTTTTAATATCTCTGTAAAACTCATGCTTGGCGGGTTTTCACCGGATAACTTGACTTCGACCGCTTCAGCTAATGCACCGTTAAAAGGGGCGGATAGAATATTGGCGACAATGGAGAATGTGAAAAATACCAACATGCTCAGCAAGGCAACAAACAAGGGCCACAATAACCACATCACTGCATTAATTAACCAACCTGGTAACCATGTTGGCATGAGCGCAGCCATCCATTGATCAAACTCATTTAAGCCATACCAAATGGCAAAGCTAAATAGGATGGTATTGATGGCCAAAGGCAAATAGGCAAACTTACGTACGCCTTTGCGATGAATTAAGCCAAAGCCTCGAAATAGGTAGCCTGCACCTTTAAATAAACTGCCCATAAAAATCCTTAATAATGTTGTAGTCGGTCTTTTGCCAATAATGCCGTGCCATATGCAGCCTCAGTATGTTGCGGCTGTATAAAAGGTACTGCAAGTTGTTGTTGACGGATAGTTTGCCATATTTGATTGCTAGCGCCACCACCGACAGTACAAATCGATGTAAGTTTGTTTTGGCTATTGTCTTGTAATAACTGATATCCCTTTGCTTCAATATCTGCGATGCCTGCAAGCATTCCATATAGGAATTCAGTATCACTGTTTGGTCGTGGTGTTAGTCGAGCTTGCAAGTTTGGGTTTAACTCAGGAAAACGTTCACCGGCTGAAAGCAGAGGGTAATAACTCAGCGGTGTTGTGCTTAGATCTATTTGTGAGCTTAAGGCTGTGAGTTGTTGATCTGTGAAGAAATACTTTAAAACTGCACCGCCTGAATTTGAGGCGCCGCCAACTAACCATGACTCACCAAGGCGATGACTATAAATACCTTGCTCAGGTTTAAATACCGGTTGCTTACTGATGAATTTTAAGACCAACGTTGAACCTAAGGAGGTTACACCAGCGCCAACATTGTGAACTCCTGTAGCGAGCAGGGCAGCAATACTATCAGTGGTGCCTGCGACAATCGTTGGAACATAATTCAGATTAAATTGTTTGCAGAGTTCAGCTGATAGTTGACCAATCGTTGTGCCGGGTTTTACTACTTTAGGTAAGACGTGTTCAGGTACTAAGGCCTGTAACCATTGAGGCCAACTCAGTGAGACTGGGTCATAGCCTGTTTTTAAGGCATTGTTATAGTCGCTAATGCCTAATTCAGCACCTAAGTTAAAGTTAATCCAATCGGCTTGGTGTAACAGTTTGAATTCTGCATTTGGTTTGTATTGCTGTCGCAAGTGCAATAATTTAGCTAAACCGCTACTTGCACCATAAGCACCCGATTCAGCCGGTGCAGTATTTTTGATTTGTTCTGATTCAACTACCGATCTCGCATCGTTGTACATCAAAATGGGTGTTAGCGCATTGCCATGCTGATCAACTAACAATACGGAACCAGAGGTGGCGTCTACAGCAATAGTTTGAACTTGGTAATCGTTAAGCTGAAGAAATAGTTGTGTTAGAACTGTTTCAACAACTTGCCATTGTTGCTGCGGATCTTGCTCGGACTTGGGAGGTGTTAATACTGGAGTGGGAATAGATTGCTGGCTTTGTGCGATCACATCGCCAGTTTGGTTGATGGCAAGGGC
>ENA-OSET01003430-OSET01003430.1-sediment-metagenome-genome-assembly--contig:-NODE-3430-length-14547-cov-8.566068_pt1 | contig 14547 bp, 12 predicted proteins | sample MGYA00237882_ERZ534229 | MGnify/ENA primary metagenome ERZ534229 (study PRJEB26408, sample SAMN06266212) | sediment metagenome | isolation source: Hudson Canyon methane seep mesocosm | place... | reverse complement strand
TATTGGGGGAACATCAGAGGACTTAAAATATAGTTATGAACATGACAGCTTGGGCGATAAAAATGATGCAATGGGTAATGTGACTTTCCGTACACATGAAGATAATGGCGTTATTTTTGAGTATGCTTACGTGAATATAAAATGGAAAGGAGGTTTTTTTAAATCAAGTATTACTGATGACTTTATTCAAAAAAAAGAAATAAAAAATGGCTTAGTGCTCTATGACATTGTCGAGGGAGACCAAAAAAAAGGTTACAGTGTTTTTGCAAGGCATATCCAAGTTAAAGATTACCCCGTTGGCTATGAAACAAAAAAAATTATCAAAGATGAAGACAGGCATCCTGATTTTAGTGACTTCGATTGGATATTTAAATTTAAAGCAGAAAGCAAAGAGAATCTTGAAATTAACGGACAAGCTCATCAAGTAATGCATTCTAAATTATGGGGCTCTCGACCCACTAGCACAACAAACTGTAAACCAAGGGGAATAGGAATTTCAAATTCTATTGGTGAAATTTTTGTTGAAACTTGGCATTCAGTAAGCGATAGTAAATTGCTAAAGCAAATTTTTACTAAATATGATTGTGTTCCTTCTAAAAGATTTATTTCAAAAGAAACTTGCCACGAAACTGCGTTGTCGGTTTGGGCAGGCTTAGGTGAGCAAGATTTTTTACAAGCGTTTGAAGGTCATCCAAAAATTGGTGACGTGACGAGCTTGCGTGAAAAATACGCGCATACTAAAAAGCTAGCTTCTGGTGAACAGTCATCTGTTGATGAAGCCAGCGAAGAAGTAATCCAAAATTTATCTGCAGGCAATACTGCATACGAAGAGAAGAATGGTTTTATTTTCATCGTATGTGCCACAGGAAAAAGTGCAGCGGAGATGTTGGAATTATTAAACCAACGTCTACCAAATGATCGCGACGTAGAATTGAAAAACGCTGCTGCAGAGCAAGCAAAAATTACCGCCATTCGAATTGATAAACTCATTCCGGCAGGTTAAATAAAATTTATCAATTTCTTATTAGCAGTAACGAAATCATGATTATGTATTTATTCCACGAAACGGCGTAAATACTTCCCTGTAGCCTTAGGTTCGGCATCCATGCCTCGCATATTCGCTACACAAACACATAATCATGCTTTCTTGTTGGTTGATTAGAAATTCGATTTTATAAATTAAAAGAAGAGTAAGAACATGGCTAGCCCAATTACGACTCACGTTTTAGATACTAACCTTGGTAAGCCAGCGGTTGGTGTTGCAGTAGTACTTTTTAAACTAGACGCAGACAAGCAGTATCAACAAATTGCTTCTGGCGAAACTAATAGCGATGGCCGCATCGTAGATTGGTTGGAAGGCCAGCAACGCGAAGCGGGTATTTACCGCATCGAATTTGCTACCGACCCATACTTCGAAAAGCAGGGTATGTCTTGCTTCTACCCAATAGTGACTTTTGATTTCCGTATCGAAAACCCTGATGAGCATTATCACGTGCCGCTATTGGTTTCTGCCTACGGCATCTCTACGTACCGTGGAAGCTAGAAGATGGCTACAGAATATAAATTAACTCCCCAACCATTAACCAAAGAAGCGTTCGCGCCTTTTGGTGATGTGGTTGAAGTGCCAGATAATAAAGAAGACCCTTCTCTTATTATGATTAATGGCGGCAATACCGAGCGTTATGATTCTTTGGTAAATGTTGAATTAGAAGCCGCAGGAGACAAAACGGATACTCACGCGGTCATTAATATCTTCCGCGCGCAGCCGCGCCCAGTTTCTAAAGACTTGGCCATGGATATTGAAATGGTTGAACGTCACCCGTTTGGTAGTCAATCATTTCATCCGCTTTCTGGTGAAGAGTACCTTGTGCTGGTGGCGGATTGTGTTGAAGAACCTACGCCGGAAAACCTGCACTTGTTTATCGCTCGCGCTGACCAAGGCATTAATTACCATAAAAATACTTGGCATCACCCAGTATTAGGTTTGAACAAGGTCTGTGATTTCCTTGTTGTCGACCGTAAAGGCGGTGGTAACAACTGCGAAGAACATTTCTTCGGCAAAGATGTAAAGATTCAAATCACCTGCTAATAGAAAGCACGTGTTATTAAAAATAGAGCTTATTAAAAAGCTTGTATGAGAATATAAAACTATGAGCAGTACACAGAGCACGACTGTCTATCGAGCCGCGATACTTAACTTCCTATCTGATCCTGATATTGACGGTGATGATGCGTACCAGTTTTTCCAAGATGGCGCGTTAGTTATTGAAGACGGCAAGGTTAAAAATCTAGGTGAAGCATCTGCTGTTTTACCAACCTTAGCAGCCGATGTGAAAGTCGTTGAATACAAAGATCACCTAATTATTCCAGGCATGATCGATACCCACATTCACTACCCACAAGTTGAAGTCATCGCATCTTACGGCGAACAACTACTGGATTGGTTGAACAACTACACCTTCCCAGCAGAGCGCCAGTTTGAAGATAAAGAATACGCTAGCAACATTGCTAACTTCTTCCTAGACGAACTATTAAAGTGCGGTACGACTACAGCTCTAGTATTCGGTACGGTTCATAAGCAATCAGTAGAAGCCTTCTTCGAAGCCTCTGAAAAGCGTAATACCCGTATGATCTGCGGTAAAGTAATGATGGATCGTAACGCACCCGATTTCTTGTGTGATACTCCAGACAGCAGCTACGAAGATAGTAAATCTTTGATCGATACTTGGCACAATAACGGTCGTCAGCTTTATGCTGTGACCCCACGTTTTGCCATTACTTCGACTCACGAGCAGCTTGAGAAAGCCGGTCAGTTGATGGAAGAGTATCCTGATGTGTACATGCAAACTCACATTTCAGAAAACAAAGACGAAGTGGCTTTCGTATCTGAACTATTCCCAGAGGCTAAAGATTACCTAGATGTGTACGACCAGTACAACTTACTCGGTAAGCGCAGTGTATTTGCTCACGGTATTCACTTAAACGAACGCGAACATCAACGTTTCCGTGAAACCGGTTCCAGCGTTTCTTTCTGCCCAACCTCTAACCTATTTTTAGGTAGCGGCTTATTGGACATTAAAGAGCTTGAAGAAAATCAGGTTGCTTACAGCGTAGCGACTGATGTCGGTGGTGGTACAAGCTTCTCTATGTTGCAGACCCTAAACGAAGCGTACAAGGTGACTCAATTGAACGGCAACAAATTGTCGGCGTTGAAGAGCTTATACCTAGCAACGTTAGGCAATGCAAAAACACTGCAGCTAGAAGACAAGATCGGATCTTTTAAAACGGGCAACGAAGCGGATTTCGCTGTGCTTGATTTTAATAGCACACCCATCATGGCATTGAAGCAAGGTAAGTGTAAAACCTTAGCCGAGAAACTGTTTGCCATGATCATCTTAGGTGACGACCGTGCAGTACAAGCGACGTATGTTGCGGGTAACTGTGTACACGATCGTGACGCTAAAAAATAAGTAAAACAGATAACTTTTATTAATATTTAAAACGCTGGAGACAATGATGGAAGCGTATATTTTTGAGTGGTTGAACATGTTCTTCCGCTGGTTCCACGTAATTGCCGGTGTGGCTTGGATTGGCGCATCATTCTATTTCGTATGGCTAGATAACTCCCTAGAAAATCCACCGCAGTGGAAAAAAGACAAGGGTATCGGCGGTGACTTGTGGGCGATTCACGGTGGCGGATTTTACGAAGTCGCAAAATATAAGTTAGGACCTGAGTCTGAACCGGAAAATCTACACTGGTTTAAATGGGAAGCGTACACCACCTGGTTAACCGGTATGGTGATGTTATGGATCGTTTATTACGTTGGTGCGGAAAGTTTCTTAATCGATAATAGCCGTATGGAAATGACTCAATGGCAAGCCATTGGCGCAGGTCTTGGTTTTATCGCCGTGGGTGTTGCAGTTTATGAAGCGATGGTACGTTCACCATTACGTCATAACGCTAAACTTTTCGGTTTGATTTTATTTGGCTTCCTCGCGTTTATGTCTTGGTTCTCTCATGAAATCTTCTCCGCTCGTGGCGCATATATCCACATGGGCGCCATTATCGGTACGATTATGGCGGGTAACGTATTCTTAGGGATTATGCCGGCGCAATCAGCACTAGTGGCTGCAGTTAAGCGTGGAGAATCTCCAGATCCTAAATACGGTGCGTTCGCTAAATTGCGTTCAACCCACAATAACTACCTGACCTTGCCAATCATCTTCATCATGATCAGCAACCACTACCCAATGACCTATAGTCATGAGTTTGGTTGGTTAGTATTAGTTGCCATCAGCTTTATCGCGGCCTTTGCTCGTCACTTCTTTAACTTACGTCATCGTGGTGTGACTAAGCCCAGTATTCTTGTGGCTGCAGCAATAATGTTAGTAATTTTAGCAGCGGCTATGGCCCCCGCTAAAATTGAAGCGCAAAAAGGCGAAGCAGTATTAACCGATGCTCAAGCTGTGAGCATCATGCAGCAGCGTTGTACTTCTTGTCATGCGGTTAGCCCAACCAATGCCGGATTCGCTTCAGCTCCTGCTGGCATCGTTTTAGAAACGGCTGAGCAAGCGTTAGCAGTGACGGATAAGATGATTCCCGCTTTGCAAACTGGCTACATGCCATTAGGCAACCTTACTCAGATGACAGACCAAGAGCGTCAGCAACTTATGGTGTGGTTGTCTAAGTAAAGTAGTGAATTAGATATTGAGCGCTTCAACGCTCATTGAAAGCCCCTTACTGGTCTAGTCGGTAAGGGGCTTTTTTTGTTTTACTAGTTCATACCTGCCATAGCGGTTATCTCTGAGAGTATTTGCCTGTCTTCAGCCAACCTGTTCTCCATTACCAGACTCGACTAAAATGATAATGAATTGAGAGCATTGCTTTGGAATAATAATGATAAATAAACAGCGCGCAGCACTAGAAATTAGCCGACAAATGAACATCCCTGGTCGGAAAATGGATTTTGAATTCGACCTTGAGAATCTGCCGCGCTATTGGCATGGCGGAGACATCTTCAAATCCACCTACAATAATGCTTTATCGTGCCTTTTTCCTGAAGGAGAGCGCATGTTTATCGATGCTGTTCGTGATAACCAGCATCATGTAAAAGATGAACAATTATTGCTGCAGGTGAAAGGCTTCATTAAGCAAGAAGCTATTCATGGGCATGAGCACGCTCAGTTTAATAAGTACCTTGATCGCTTGGGCTATCCTGCCAGTAAGGTAGAAGCGTTTGAGAAAAAAGAAAAAGTATTAATGAAGAAGTATCTTCCTGCTATTGGTCGTCTAGCGATTACCAGCGCTGTTGAACATTTTACCGCCATCATGGCTCATGATTTATTAACCAATCCGAAAAGCTCAGAAGGTGTGGATGAGAAATTTAAAGCACTCTGGATGTGGCATGCAGTAGAAGAAACTGAACATAAAGCCGTTGCGTTTGATGTTTATCAGCAAGCAGGGGGAGGTTATGTCCGTCGAATCATTGCTATGATGATTGTGACCTTAATGTTTTGCATTCGCGTGAGTACTGTACAAGCTATCTTCTTATGGAAGGATGGTAAGTTATTCAGTCCCAAGGTCTGGATGCAGGGTATCAAAATGTATTTCGGAAAAAACGGTTTAGTTAAAAATATTTGGCGTGATTATGTTGATTATTATCGCCCAAGCTTTCACCCTTGGGATCATGATAATCGAGAATTACTTGCCCAGTGGATAGAGCAAGGACAAAGCTATAAAGCGGTATGATTTTTTAAAACGAGAAGGAGGTTCAATTAATTATTGAATCTCCTTCTTATACTTTTTCTATGAACTGCATTAAATATAATAAGTTTTATTTCTCCGAAGTTTTCTCAAACCCTTTTACGACTTCATGCAGTAATATAGTTGCGTCAGAAGTCTTATTTTCACGTAAAAGCTCATACGCTTTTTTCACTTCAACCTGTAAATTAGCTAAATCCGTGGCGCTATCATTCTTTACCTGTTGTTGAACTTCTTCATAGGGAGTAGAGGTCGCAGCCTTTAAACATTTGATCTTTTTGTTATAGCTTTTCTCATCGTTACATAGGCCAACTTCAATTTTTGATACATAACTTTTTTCAGCGATTTCTGCCATGCACTTTTTAAATTCATTATTAAAGTACTTAGCCGTATGACAGATGGCTAAAGATTTTTCCTGGTATTGAGCATCTTTTATGACCTCTAAGCAGCCCTTGATTTTATTCCAGCTGCTTTGCTTGCCACAGTAAGCTAAAGCTATTTCGTTGTACTTCACCTTTTTTACTTGCGCCATACACTTCTTGCTATAGCTTTTTTGTTTCAACTGCTGGCAAATCTCAACAGCGCTTTCTTGGTAGATTTCGTCAGCTTGCACAGAAAAAGTAAACATTAAACTTAGCAAGGTTATTATTATTTTCATTTTGGCGATTTCTCGATCGAGTTATTGAGGTAGCAATACTAAATTGATGTTCTCAATTAGTCTAATGCTATTCAAATAACCCCTTATCCCAGTAGGGATAATCTTCGCCAAAATATTCAATAGCAAAATCTAAGAAAGCACGCACCTTAGCCGGTAAATAATGGCGCTCAGGATAAATGGCATAAACCTTTTTTGCTGGCATGCGATAATCAGGGAATAGGTTAACCAAACTGCCATCGCGTAAGGCATTACCGGCAACAAAGCTGGGTAAGCGCCCAATCCCGAGACCTTTCAGCACTGCTTGCTTAAGGGCATCACTGTTATTTACGCGGTAATTACCATCTACATGGACGCAAACCTGTTCTTCGCTCTTATTAAATTGCCATTGGTCCTTATTAGTCGAATAGCTATACAGCAGACAATTGTGCTCAGTTAACTCGTTTGGATGCTCAGGTTTTCCAAAGCGCTCTAGATAGGCTGGAGAGGCACACACAATGCTATGGATAGGGGCTAAGCGTCGCGCTACCAAACTGGAATCGGCCAGCTCGCCATTGCGAATGGCTACATCAAATCCATGTTCAATCAAATCCACGGCTTTATCGTCCATCACTAGATCGATGGATATTTTAGGGTAGCGTAATAAAAACTCTGGGATTAACCCCGCCATATGAATCAAACCAAATGACATTGGGGCATTTATCTTTAACTTACCTTTAGGCTCACCTTGGAGCTGGCTTACTGCATCTTCTGCGTTTTGTGCTTCGGCATTGGCTTTTGCTGCGTATTCATAATAGCGACTGCCCGCTTCGGTTAAGCTAATTTTACGAGTCGTGCGGTGCAATAAACGAACCCCCAAATGAGCTTCTAGCTGACTAATACGCTTACTAATAGCGGATTTAGATATTCCCAAAGCTTGGGCAGCGGGAGAGAAGCCTTGATGATCGACGACGGCAATAAAGTAGGGAATAACGTTGAAATGATCCATGGGCCTAGTGTCCTAATCTTTGTACGCATAATGAAGCGCATACTAGCAGCTTTTTGGTTGAGAAAAACTCAACTAATAGTCTATCTATCTAGGTATTATCATTCAATGAGAAACAAAATATCTTATAGCTCTACTTGAATCAAACAATAGAAAGCTAATACCGAGGTATCGAATGAATCGTTTAGAGCATGCAAACCTAGTTGTTAAGACAATCCAACCAAGTTTGGACTTCATACTAACCGCCTTCCCCGAATGGTACGTACGAGGCTCAGGAGAAGGGCGATGGGCTGGTGAAAGCAGAAATTGGTTACATGTGGGAGATGATGATTATTACCTGACATTAAATGATGGCGCCCAAGGAAGTAATCGAGATCTGTCAGGCCTTACCCCAGGGTTAGCTCATCTAGGTTTTGTTGTGGACGATATCGAAGCCCTAATGGCTCGGCTAGAGGCCAAAGGTTATGCCATCGATATTATTGGCCGTGACCATCCTCATAGAAAAACGGTGTATTACATCGACCCTAATGGCTTCCAATTTGAGTTCATGCAGTATCTGACAGACGATGCGACACTGAAAAATCAATATGGTGGAGAAAGTGGTCCTTTAACGAGAGGGCAAGCGATTGAAACTGATGCCGTTAAAGGCGAAGCATTCATTCGAGAACTGTATCGCCAAGTTGATGCTAAAAATTCAGACTACCTGGCAGGGGTCTTGAATAACGAAGTTAACTTTCGCATTGGGGATAACCCCTTATTACAAGATAAAGCCGAAGTAATTCTGGCTAACCAGAGCTTCTTTAACAGTATCCATAGTATGGAACATCAATTGGATTTAATTTGGCAGGATGATAATCATATCGGCTGCCATGGACAGGTTAACTATGTGCGCTTAGATGGCTCAGAATTATCGGCAAAATTCTCCACAAGCTTAAAAATAGAGAACGAGAAAATCAGAGATTATTATGTGTTTGCCGATCTTTCTAAATTATAAGCTGAGGTCGTAAGTAAAAAGACTATTTCAGCAATAAGCTAATACTCATTGCAATACACACTGCGACGGTCATGTAGCGAATAAAATCGGTACCTTGTCTTATGGCTGTTGCGGCTCCTAATCGTGCTCCGATAATTTGCCCTACCGCCATTGCCAATCCTATCACCCAGACGATCTGATCGGAAATAATGAAGATGAATAACGAAACAATATTGGTTGTGAAATTCATTAGCTTGGCATGAGCAGTTGCCTGAATCAGATTCAGTGCGCGCATTTTGCAATAACTCAAAGTAAAGAATGTGCCAGTACCTGGGCCAAAGAAACCGTCATAAAAACCAATGCTGGTTATAAAACTGGTATTGAACTTTTTCTGCGTTAGTTTTTCAACTTGTTGCTCTTGGCCAAAGTTTTTGGCAATAATTAAATAAATTGCAATTAGAATTAAGGCGTAAGGTAGAGCCAAAATTAATATTGCTGAATCAAATAGTTGAATGGCAATTGCGCCAATAATGGCACCCAAGGCAGCAGCTGCTATTCCCCACTTTTGTTTTCTCGGTGATACCAAATTTTGTTTAATAAAAAAACGGGTTGCAGTAAAACTGCCAAAGCAGGCTTGCAGTTTATTGGTGGCAATGGCTTGAACAGGTGTAATACCGGCAAAAAGTAATGCAGGAATAGTTAATAAACCACCGCCGCCGGCAATGGCATCGATAAATCCTGCTAAGACAGCAACAGCACTCAGTAGAGCAAGTAGCTCAAAACTAAATTCCATAACAACAATTCAATGGTGAATAAAGAGCTGAGTATATTAGGGGAAAGAAGCCTCCATTGATATGAATGGAGGCGATAGAAGGGAAAGAATAATCAATTAAACAATAAACTGACCTAACAATTTTTCTTGATCTCCAACTTGTTTCACTTGAGTTTTCATTGCCTTATTGGTTTGGCTGGCATTATCCATGACCTGCTGAGAAAGGTCGCGAATATTAGACGTATTACGATTCATTTCTTCGGCGACTTGGCTTTGCTCTTCAGCCGCACTGGCAATTTGTAAGTTCATATCGGTAATCTGGCGAATACTTTCACTAATCAACGCATTCGTTTCATTTGCCTGTTGTGATTTTTCTACAGTCGTCGTCGTTGTTTGCTTGCTATTATCCATCACGTTAACAACGGCTGTTACCCCTGTTTGAAGTTTTTCAATCTTTTCGCGAATCTCCGATGTAGATTCCTGAGTTCTAGCTGCTAGATTTCTGACTTCATCGGCGACTACTGCAAAGCCACGGCCCATCTCACCTGCGCGAGCAGCTTCAATTGCCGCATTTAATGCCAATAAATTAGTTTGCTCGGCAATACCGGTAATAACCCCGAGAATAGACTCAATACTGGCAGTATCTGTTTCAAGTTCTTGTACGGCAATAACCGCATCATCAATCTGCCCGGAAAGTTGAGAAATCGCTTGTGTCGTCTCATTAATGGCATCGACACCCTGAATAACCGCTTCATCAGCTTGCTGAACGGCACTGGCTGCACTCTGAGCGTTATTCGCTACTTCTGATGCTGTACTGGCCATTTCATTCATGGCAGTCGCTAATTGTTCAACCTCTTCGTTCTGCTGTTCCATTGCGCCCGTGGCAATACTCGCACCTTGTGCTGTTTGCTCTGTACTGAGCATCATGCTGGTACCAATGACCTTAACTTCATTGATCATGATTTGAAGTTTCTCGGCAAAGTTATTAAAGCTTCTTGCTAAACTCGCAAACTCAGCATCGGTATTCGTGTTCAATCTACGGGTGAGATCTCCTTCACCTGTGGCTACATCCTTCATGGCATCGTTAAGTATCTTCAGGGGTTGCATTAATTGTTTGATGATGGCCCCTAATGCTAAGACCGCAATTATAAGAGCCAGCAAAGAATACATAATTGCGTCACGGCGTAACTTATGAACTGGGGCGAAGATAATGTCTTCATTCAATGCAATCCCTAGATGCCAGTTCAGATCTTTCAGTGGGGCAAACAACATAAGGTGCTGAGAACCTTCAATGGTGGCATATGATAAGGCTTGATCTGTAGAGGTCTTGCCAAAAACGTTGGCCATGGGTTTCCCATTTAATTTTGCATCAGGGTGTGCAATAAAATTACCATCATTACCCACGATAAAAGCATAACCAGCACCAAATAATTCAGCGCTATTACTAATTTTAGCCAAACCCTGCAAACTCACATCGGTAAATAACGCGCCTGCAAACTGACCATTAACTTTCAGAGGAGCTGCGGCTGAAACAAGAATTTCACCAGTTGCCGCATCGGCATAAGGGGCTGTGAATAATAAACGGTCTTGGCTTTTAGCATCTTTGTACCAGCTGCGTTGTCTAGGATCATAGCTACTACCTGGGGTCCAGCTTGGATCGTTACCCATATAGTGGCCTGAGCTTTCTATTCCGATACCCGCCAATAAAAAATGTTTTTTCAGGATAGGCTTATTAAGCACTTCAAAAACATGCTCATCTGATAAGTCGTTACCAATCATTGATATTGCATAAGCCGTCAGGTCTGCTTTCGTTTCCATCACCGCTTCAACATTATTACTAAGTGAAGTCACCAACTCTTGGGCACTGGCATTCACTAGGCTGTCAATTTCAGTTTTAACTTGATAGTACTGATAGCTGGATAATAGGCCGAGAGAGAGCATCAAGATAAAACTAGCCGCTGCTACTATTTTATGTGCAAATTTCATGGGTATGTTCTCAAATATCAGACAGTATCTAATAGTATAGAAGCGGAGTTTGAAACTTGCTTAATTCCACGACAACATTGGCCTAATCTTGCAATAAATCATCGTATTGACCACTTTTTTTGATCAATACTAAACCCTGATCCAGCTTATCTGAAAAATAATGTCCGTGTTTATGTGCTCGGGAGAATGCAACATAGATATCGCTGACATGATTGAGAGGCCCTTTTCTAATACTACTCTCAGTAAGGCTCATCGCTTTTAGGGTATGCTTTGCGACTGCATCAAATAGGATTGCGCTGTCGATCCTGCCGAGTCTAAGCATATTGATGACTTGCTCTTGGCTGGAAACTTTAACTTCTTTAAATCTATTTTTATGCTGCTCAAAGAGATCGCCATATTCATAATCAATAATTACCCCGACACTCGTTCCAGCAGGTATATCGGCAATATTTTGGTACCGTTGTGCAGCTTTGTTGTCGTTAGAGAAATAAAAAGAGGCGGATGCTTGCAATAATGCTTGTTGACCAAATAAGAATTTTTTTTCGGTAGAGCCTTGGCGAGTAACATTATATCCTCCAACAAAAATGCCTTTTTCCACTTGATCTAAGACTCTGGCATAGGGGGATACCTTTACCATTAACTTGATTCCTACTGCTGCAAAGGCCTGCTGAACAATTTGGGTAGAAATCCCTTGGCCAGCAGAATTTGCGTAAGGAGGCCAGCTATCCTCAACTGCGAGAACCACGGAGCTCAACCGACTACCTTCAGCATGGCTGGTCGCAGCCAGCACTGTGAGTAAAACTAAAAAGATACATGAGAGGACATATCGAATAGGAAGCATGTAAGTTGCGACGACCCAATAAAGAAATAATGAAATTAGACTAGCACTCTTACTTGTTATTGTAGTTGATGTTCAATAAGGCTGTTTGCGTTCAGCTAGATTAGTGGGCTCTAATACATTAAAACGTCAAATACCTCGACTTTCTTGTAGCTGAGCAATTTCTTTTGCACTATAACCTAGCTGTTGCAGAACACTTATAGAGTCACCGCCTAATGGCTTACCGATTCGATGGGCTGTATTACTTTTAAACGGCAAAGCAGAATTAACCTGTTGAATCTTATTGCCCAGCTCATCAGTTGCGTCAGATATCATGCCACGAGCGACAAAGTGAGGGTGCTTGGCGGCTTCATTCATCGTCAACACGGGTTCAACACAAGCATCGACCTTATCAAATTCAGCTTGCCAGTGTGCTAAGGTCTGAGTGCTCACCTTATCAGAGATGGCTTTACGAATTTGTTGTTGAGCTAGAGGACTTTGTTCGGCCATTTTTTTCTGCCAATCTGTTAACTCTAATACCGTCAGTAGTATCATGGCAAAGTTAGGCTCTAAGCTGCCAATAGAAATATAACGATCATCAGAAGTTTGGTAATAGTCGTAAAACAAGCCGCCATTAAGCATCTCACCGCCAAGCTCTGGATCTTCTCCACTGGCTAATGCATTAGAGCCAAACATGGTGGTTAGTGACATTGCAGCGTCACTCATACTGATATCTAAATACTGGCCCTCATTAGTAGTGCAACGTTGAATATGCGCTGCCATAATGGCCATCACAGCATGATGGGAACCGCCTGCTATGTCGGCAATTTGAGTACCAGATAAAATAGGGCCTGTCTCTTTATGGCCGGAAAAACTGGCCAAGCCAGAAAGGGCTAAATAATTAATATCGTGTCCTGCACGATCTTTTAACGGTCCGGTTTGGCCGTAACCGGTAATCGAACAGTATATTAATTGTGATTGAATTTCTTTTAACGAAGAATAATCCAAGCCTAAGCGCTGCATCACTCCAGGGCGAAATTGCTCAATGACAATATCGTATTCTGCCAGCAGCTTATGAATAATCGCTTTGGCTTCTGGGTGTTTTAAGTCCAGCGTCATACTTTGCTTATTACGGTTTAATGTCGCATGAGCCGCTGATACTTTTCCTTTGCCTGTTTCAGGGTCACCACCGACAAACGGAGGCATCAGCTTGACCAAGTCAGGGCGAGTCGGAGATTCTATCCGTAATACTTCGGCGCCCATATCGGCTAATAGCTGAGTTGCATATGGCCCAGGTAATAACGTGGTGAAATCAAGAATTTTTAAACCCGCTAAAGGCAAAGACATAGTGCACTATCCAGAATATTAAGAAGAGAAATAAAGAAAAATAAATGAAAAAGTAGTGCAAGCTAAAAATCCTTAGCTTGCACTAAACGGAGTTCAAATTTAACGGGTGCCGTTAAACCATGGAACGGCCAATGATCACTTTCATGATTTCATTGGTACCGGCATAAATCTTTTGTACTCGGGCATCGGCGTATGCACGGGCAACGGGATATTCCCACATATAGCCATAACCGCCGTGTAGCTGTAAGCACTCATCTACTACATCACACTGAATATCTGTGGTGAGTAATTTCAACTTCGCTGCCGTAACAGGGTCGAGTTCTTTATTAGTGTGAAGTTCTAAACACTTATCAATAAATACTCGCGCCATGGTGACAGTGGATGACATTTCAGCCAGCTTAAACTGAGTATTCTGGAAAGAAGCAATCTGGCTACCAAAGGCTTTACGCTCTTTCACGTAAGTAACCGTCTGTTCTAAAATAGATTCGGCACAAGCAACAGCAGATAGTGATACAGATAAACGCTCTTGTGGTAACTCCTGCATCAGGTAGATAAAGCCCATGCCTTCAGTCCCTAATAGATTCTCTTTAGGTACTTTCACATCTTGGAAAAACAGTTCAGACGTATCCTGCGCTTTCATCCCAATCTTGTGTAGGTTCTGGCCTTTAACAAAACCTTCGCTACCGGCTTCAACCAAGAATAGGCTGGTACCTTTTGATCCCGCATTCGGATCTGTTTTAGCGACTACAATTACTAAGTTAGCCAACTGACCATTGGTGATAAAAGTTTTAGATCCATTAAGAATATAGTGTTCACCATCATCACTTAATACGGCATTGGTTTTAACGCCTTGCAAATCAGAACCGGTACCCGGTTCCGTCATCGCGATAGCCGTAATAATTTCACCATTCACGCAACCCGGTAAGTATTTTTGTTTTTGCTCTTCTGTGCCGTACGCCATGATATAAGGCACAGCAATATCCGAGTGCAAGCCAAAACCAATACCGGTTAAACCGAAGTTAGCGACTTCTTCGGCGACTACAGCGTTATAACGGAAGTCGACTTCAACGCCGCCATAAGCTTCTGGAACTGTTGGACTTAGGTAACCCATCTCACCGGCTTTACGCCAAAACTCAGTGCTTACCTGGCCGTCTTTTTCCCACTGCTCGTGGAAAGGCACAGCTTCTTCTTGTAAAAACTTACGGAAGCTATCGCGAAACATTTCGTGTTCAGATTCAAATACAGTACGTT
>ENA-OSET01003426-OSET01003426.1-sediment-metagenome-genome-assembly--contig:-NODE-3426-length-14550-cov-11.432391_pt1 | contig 14550 bp, 13 predicted proteins | sample MGYA00237882_ERZ534229 | MGnify/ENA primary metagenome ERZ534229 (study PRJEB26408, sample SAMN06266212) | sediment metagenome | isolation source: Hudson Canyon methane seep mesocosm | place... | reverse complement strand
GGCGTGCTGATTGCAGAACCTTGAAAACCAGGAATAACAATGGCACGAGAACTATCATAAGCATTTATGGAATAGCTTAAGATGGCATCAATATAAAAGTCTTTTGGTAAGTAGTAGCTACCATAGATAGAAAAATTGCCTGAATGGCTTTCCATATCCCCTGCATTACTATCAAATTCAGTATCGCTATGCCCATAACCACTGGCAATACCTATTAACAATTGATCAGTAAATTGATAATCAAACCCCACGGTAATACTTTTAGTATCAACATCGAAGCCGGTTTCAGCATTTGATGATTTTTTATCACCAATATCAACCTGTCCTTTTATGAACACGCCTAATGGCAGATCTCGCAATGGCTCATCGCCACTTCCACCTCCTAAAGCGTTATAAATCATAGCCTGAGCAATTTGCCCAACAGGTATTTTTTGTCCAAATGAATTCAGACTAAAACCTGTCACCGCAATGCGACTAGCTGCACCGGCTGTTTGTCTCAAACTGACTATTCGACCATGCACCATTTTTAACTGCTGAAAACCAAAATCATTCGCAATATTACCCTGAGAAGAAATATGATCAGGTGTCATACTCTCAACAACCTGTATTAATTGTTCATTACTCAAACCAGAGTTAAACATATCCTGACATCGCAACAATAGATCACCTGTTGCCCCTACACACATTTTATCCAGTTCTTCTGCTACTGCTTTTTGATTTGGTGTTAGGTTTTCTAATTCGCTTATTGCCTGAGTAATAGTCACCGTTGCTGTTGACCCCGAGCTTAAAGTCGCAGTGCCAACAAGATTAGCTAAGCTAAGCGCAAATGTTTCATTATTTTCAATTAAGATATCCGCTAATATCGCAATAGTAATTGATTTAACTCCGGCCTCACCGTCGGCCCAACTCAAGGTGCCCGAGACACTACTATAATCACTAGCCGCCAAAGCAGTAATATCTGATGATGCGTAATCTATACTAATCGCGCCATCACTCCCTCCCGTACGCGTAACAGAAACCGTCGCAACCGATCCCTCAGTAACATTAACCGTTGAGCTAGTTAAACTCAGTGTGCCCGGGGCTGGAAAATCATCATTTAGAATCGTTGCAGATGCTGGCAAATCAAACACATCACGATTACAAGTAATAGACGAAGGGGATGGAGCAGAGAATTGCTGTAAACAATTACTCAGGGTAACAACCAGGCTCTCATCAGCTTCTATATCCGCATCAGCAACAATAGGTATCTGAAAAGATTGGATTCCATTAGCCGTCCAGCTTAACGTGCCACTCACCGCAGTAAAGTCGACTCCGGCAGTTGCTGTACCTGCTGTGACTGAATAATCTATAAGAATAGTCTCATAACATTCACCAAAAACACAGCCTGCCGTCAAATTTGCAGAGACCGTAATAACGCCAGAATCTTCTTGTGCAGTAAAATTAGCCGAGGTAAAACTGATATCAGCAAAGCTAACAGGCGTTAGGCAGGAAAAAACAACAAACAAAAAAGCTCTGATCACAAATTTTTCACAAAAATACATGGTAATGCCTACTACACTTTAAAATCAGAGATAAAACGACTCGAACACATAAAAAAATGCTGGGAATTTGAATGCTATCAGTTGCTGCAAAAGTTCTTGCAGTCTATTTCTCCCGGCCTTTGCCCAGGAGAAGGTGATTGAAGTGAACAAATTCTGGAACGCTTATATAGTTCGAAAAACAAGAAAATCAATCCCCTATAAATTACTGTTTCTAACTTATCAGTATACAAGATCCAATAATAACAAACCGTATATTCTATTCCCGCCTCCGCCTATTGCTCTTTACCCCTGCATTCAGCTAGATTAGCTTTAAATACTTATCAGAACAGCTAACAACCGTTAAAATACCTGTCTAAGAATTATGCATGAAATAATGTATCTTAAATTAAGGGCCGCGGGCCTTTAGCCTGCAGTGTACTTTGCGGACTAAAGCCCCTCCAAAAAATTATCGAAATTATTTCATTCATGTTCCTAACTCAATACTTTAAAATTGATATCGACTAGATTTCTAGCTGAATTCATCTAAACTTTAAAATCAGATAGTCTTTAATTTCATTAGGGCAGTATAAATATGGCTTTTCGAACCACCATGGGGATATTAATTCCTTTGCTATTCAGTGCAAATGTCTGGGCTGACAGCATTAAAATCAACCCAAATCACCCTGACCAATATATTGTTGTTAAAGGTGATACTTTATGGGATATTTCAGGTAAGTTTCTGGAAAACCCATGGCAATGGCCCAAATTATGGGGTAACAACCCGCAAATCAAAAACCCGCATTTAATTTATCCGGGCAATACTCTTTATTTTTCTATTGTTGATGGCAAACCTCAACTCAGCCTGTCAAAACATGACGGCATTAGACCCCGTATTAGAGAGTCGACTATAGATCAGGCCATCAAGCTGATTCCAACTGATGCTATTTCTCAATTTTTAACCTCACCCAAAGTGGTCAATGCAACTGAGTTGGCATCATCCCCTTATGTGGTTGAGATTGCGGGGGAACATTTAATTGCGGGGGCTGGTGACAGAATCTATGTGCGCTCAATTCCTGCACCTAAAAGCCTCGGCTATACCATTTATAGAAAAGGTGAAGTGTATACTAACCCTGACAGCAAAGAGATTTTAGGTTACGAAGCCAAATACATTGCTGATACTACAATTGAACGAGCGGGTGACCCTGCAACGCTGCTTATTACTCAGTCTGATAGTGATGTTCGACGAGGTGACCGCTTAATGATCAGCAATGAAAGCGCATTGGCTCTCAACTTTTTTCCTCGCCCGCCTGAAAAACCAATCACTGGAAATATCATCAGTGTCCTTGATGGGGTTTCTCAAATTGGCCAACATGATATTGTCGTGCTTGATAAGGGACGAGTAGATGGCCTGGAAGCAGGACATACATTAGATATTTATCACCGCGGGCGTTTAGTTGTAGATCCATACAGCCCGGAAACAAATGCCACCGTAAAACTGCCCGATGAAATTGCGGGTCTACTGATGGTTTTTCGCCCCTTTGAACGTGTGAGCTATGCCTTGGTGCTTGAAGCAACTCAAGCCATCCATGTGCTTGATAAAATCCAGACACCTTAAAGCCTTATTGAATTATTTGTTCACAAGGATGTGATCATCTCCCTATTATATTAAGTTTACGTGACTACCTCCCCTTCAGCTGAACAGCTTAAGTATTGGCTTGCCTTGTTAAGAGCACCTGGCGTTGGCAGTAAAACATTTTTAAACACCCTCACTTCATATCCGCCCGAGCAACTGTTTCATCAATCCCACGCGACACTTTCTTCTTTAGGTCTAAAACAGAAATCTATCGATTTTATTAAATCACCCGATTGGGATTTAATAAAAGCTGATCTGGCCTGGGTCAATCAGCCTGGAAACTCCATTGTCACAATCTACGATGCGCTTTACCCTGCGCAATTAAAAGAAATAAACAGCCCACCAGCCCTGCTTTTTACCCGAGGAAATAAGACGTTACTGTCTCACCCGCAAATATCCATCGTTGGCAGTCGCAACCCTTCTCCGCTAGGACATCAAACCGCGATTGATTTTGCCCAATCGCTTGCCCAGCAAGGCTTTACTATTACCAGTGGCCTGGCACTCGGAATAGATGCTGCCAGTCATCAAGGCGCATTAAATGTAAATGGCTATACCATTGCGGTAACGGGTACCGGGCTAGATAGAGTTTATCCCGCTCGAAATAAACAGTTGGCAAGCAATATTGCCAACACAGGACTGCTCATCTCAGAGTTTCCTCCTGGCACCTCCGCAAAAGCCAATCACTTTCCTAGACGCAATCGAATTATCAGCGGGCTTTGTATCGGCCTGCTAGTCGTTGAGGCGGCAAAAAAAAGTGGCTCTCTGATTACCGCACGTATGGCACTTGAAGACAACCGTGAAGTGTTTGCCATTCCAGGCTCAATCCACAACCCTTTAGCCCGAGGTTGTAATGCTTTAATTAAAGAAGGGGCTAAATTAGTTGAAAGTACTCAGGATATTTTAGAAGAATTAGGTGAATATAATCAACAACATGAAGAAATCGTCACAGAAAGTTTAAAATCAACACTTGACCTAGAGCAGCAAAATCTATTGAATCTCATTATGTTTAGCCCCACATCGGTAGATTGGTTGGTAGAAAAATCTGGATTTTCGGTTGAAGTTATTTCTTCAATGTTACTGATGTTGGAATTACAAGGTTGTATTGCAACAACCCCTGGTGGCTATATCCGAATTAAATAAACAGGTGCTATGAAAGAAAATATATTTGATGTCCTAATCTATCTTTTTGAAAATTACTTAGATGATGCGATAGAGTTATATCCTGATAACGAAGACATTAAGACAGAGCTCTTGCAGGCAGGTTTTGAACAGGCTGAAGTCAATAATGCATTTGATTGGCTGGAAGCATTAACAGAGAAAAGCGCCATAAAAGCCAGTGTTTCTTCGGCATTCCGTATTTTCTGTAAGCAAGAAGAAATTAAACTGGATATCGAGTGTCGCGACTTCTTACTTTTTCTGGAACGTAGCGCCATATTAACCCCTACCACCAGAGAAATTGTTATAGACAGGGCAATGGCTACCAAAAACAAAACCCTCTCTTTAGACGAACTCAAATGGACCGTTCTAATGGTTCTATTAAGCCAATCAGATGATGATCTTGCCTTTTCCAGAATGGAAGACATTGTGTACGACTTAACACCCGCCCTTTTACATTAGATTCCTGTATAAATATGAGTAAAAATCTTGTCATTGTAGAATCACCTGCAAAATGTAAGACCATTGAAAAATACCTGGGAAAAGATTTTCAAGTACTTGCATCCTATGGTCACGTTAGAGATTTAATCCCGAAAGAAGGTGCAGTGGATACGGAACATGATTTTGCAATGAAGTACCAGATCATTGACCGTAACCAACGCCATCTACAAGAAATCACCAAGGCAGTAAAAAAAGCAGAGACCTTATATCTCGCAACTGACCCGGATAGAGAAGGAGAGGCTATTTCCTGGCATGTGTTTGAACATTTAAAAGCAAAAAAAGCTTTAAAAGATAAAAATGTACAACGCGTTGTGTTCCACGAAATCACCAAAAAAGCCGTTACTGAAGCAATCGCCAATCCAACTGAATTATCCATTACTATGGTTAATGCACAACAGGCACGGCGTGCTTTAGATTACCTGGTAGGTTTTAATTTATCGCCGTTATTATGGAAAAAGATTCGTCGAGGCTTATCCGCAGGACGTGTACAAAGTCCAGCACTACGAATGATCGTTGAGCGCGAGCTTGAAATAGAAGCCTTTGAAAAAAGGGAATACTGGTCACATACAGCAGAATTAATTGCACAAGAGCAGGCCTTTAAAGCCAAGCTTACTCATTTTGAAGGTGAAAAACTTAAGCAATTCAGTATCACTGATGGAGAGCGTGCGGAAAAAGTTAAGCAGACATTAGCCGCTGCGGCTGATGGCCAGTTAATTGTTGAAAAACTAGAAAAGAAACAACGCAAACGTAATCCGGCAGCACCTTTTATCACCTCAACCTTGCAACAGGAAGCCTCTAGAAAACTGGGCTTTACTACCAAGAAAACCATGATGGTTGCTCAGCAACTTTATGAGGGGATTGAGGTTGACGGTGAAACGGCTGGTTTAATTTCCTACATGCGTACAGACTCAGTTAACCTGTCGGACGAAGCACTTGATCAGTTACGTGAACTGATTGCCGAAAAATATGGTAAAGAGAATGTACCTAAAGAACCCCGTTCATTTAAAACCAAATCCAAAAATGCTCAGGAAGCGCATGAGGCAATACGCCCTACTTCTGCATTTAATCTACCTGAAAAAATTAAAAACAATCTTTCAGCCGATCAATTCAAACTTTATGAATTAATCTGGAAGCGAACTGTCGCTTGTCAAATGATCCACGCCACCCTTAATCAGGTTGCTGTTGATTTAAGCTGTGGTAGCAAGGACAATATTTTTAGAGCAACAGGATCAACAATACATAAACCTGGGTTTATGGCGGTTTATCTGGAAGGCAAAGATGACAATAAAGAAAACGATGACAAAGAAAGTTTTCTACCACCAATGGAAGAAGGCAGACCGGTTCCTCTGAATGAAATTGTCGCCACTCAACATTTTACTGAGCCACCTCCCCGTTTTGGTGAGGCAAGCCTGGTCAAGTCATTGGAAGAACATGGTATAGGCAGACCATCAACCTATTCGACTATCATCTCAACGCTACAAAATAGAGAATATGTCACATTAGAAAGCAAACGTTTTCACCCTACCGATGTGGGACGAATTGTTAATAAATTTCTAACTGATCATTTCACTAAATATGTAGATTATGACTTTACCGCTAATTTAGAAGATGATCTTGATGCGGTAGCACGAGGGGAAAAAGAATGGGTGCCTCTGATGCAAGCCTTCTGGACGCCTTTCACCAAACTTATCGTTGAGAAAGAAGAAAGTGTTCAGCGTAAAGATGTTACTCAGGAAGCCATAGACGAAAAATGTCCCGAATGCGGCAAACAACTGTCGATCAGACTTGGCCGTAACGGTCGTTTTATTGGCTGTACCGACTACCCGACCTGCTCATACACTCGCAATCTAAACGATGATGGTACTGAAGCCAATGAGCCTGAAATCGTTGAAGGCAGAGTCTGCCCAAAATGTGAATCCCCGTTAGTAATTAAAACAGGGCGATATGGAAAATTTATTGGCTGCAGCGCTTATCCAAAATGTAAACATATAGAGCCTTTAGAAAAACCCTTAGATACTGGGGTGGAATGTCCGCAATGTAATAAAGATAATATTCTTAAACGTAAATCGCGTTATGGGAAAATATTTTATTCCTGTGCTGGCTACCCAAAATGTGACTATGCTTTATGGAATGTTCCCATAAAAGAAAGCTGCCCAGATTGTAACTGGCCCGTATTAACATTAAAAAGCACTAAAAGGCGAGGCCCAGAAAAAGTCTGCCCGCAAAAGGAATGCAAGTACGCAACGCCTTATGAAGGCGACCCTGAAGATGTTAAAGGGCCTCAAGAGCAGGCTAAAGACTAAAGCTACTTGTAGGGTGGGCATTGCCCACCCTACAACAATCCAGACTACAAAATGACTGTAAAAACTTCTGCTTTTAAAATTCGGCTTGCGGTGCAAAAAATAAATCAGGGAGAGCTTATTGCCTACCCTACTGAGGCGGTTTATGGCCTGGGATGCAATCCTATGGATGAGGAAGCAGTGTTAAAGTTGCTGGCTTTAAAAAAGCGTTCAGTTGATAAGGGCCTGATATTAATAGCTTCCTCTATAGAGCAACTTGATCCTTATTTACAATTAAGCGATGAGATTGTTTCCCGCGTTCAAGCCAGCTGGCCAGGTCCGGTTACCTGGATAATACCGGCTCAACCCTGGGTGCCAAAATGGCTAACTGGAAAACACAATTCCCTAGCCGTCAGGGTAACGGATCACCCTATCGCAAGTTCATTATGTGAAGAAAACCAAGGCCCAATTGTCTCGACCAGTGCCAACACCAGTGCCAGGCCACCCGCGACAAAGTCCTGGATGGTATCTAAAAATTTAAATACAAAAGACCTATTTATACTTGCAGGAGAAGTGGGCAGCTTAAAACAAGCCACCCCTATTTTTGATGTGTTAAGCCATAACAAGCTTCGTTAATGGCTTCGTTCGGATCAAGAGTCGTCTGTCGCTTTTGCCAACTTGACTAATTCATGAAGTGATTGGGTATATTGTTCTTGCGTATCGGCTCTAACGGTCGCATGAGCCACTTTGCGGCCTTTACGTGGTGATTTTCCATACAAATGATGGTGTGCATTTGCAATACCGAGTACGCTTTCTGTTGATGGCAATCCACCAATAAAATTCACCATGCCAGTATATCCACGCTCTTTAGTCGAGCCCAAAGGATAATCTAAAATAGCCCGCAGATGGTTTTCAAACTGGCTAGTTTCTGCCCCCTCTATGGTCCAGTGCCCTGAATTATGCACTCTAGGTGCAAACTCATTCGCAATAAATGAACCATTCACCTCAAACAGCTCCAAAGCAATAACACCCACATACTCCAAGGCATCCAGCAATCGAACCGCATAATCTTCTGCCTGTTGTTGCAATTCATCATCAATACAACACTTTGAGACCCGTAAAATACCTTTGTCATGTGAGTTTTCAGATAATGGATAAAAAGCAACTTCTCCACTAGGCCTACGCGCAGCGATAATTGAAACTTCTCGTTGAAAATCGACAAAACCTTCTACGATAGAATCAACACTTTCCACCGATTCCCATGCCTCAACCAATTGTTCGGCTGATTTTAAAACGACCTGCCCTTTACCATCGTAGCCCATTCTCCGGCTCTTCAAAATGGCGGGATAATTAATATGCACCATGGCCTGCTGCAAATCTTCTAAACTGCTTACAGCCGCATAATGCGCTGTTGGAATATTCAATTGATGAAAAAAGTTTTTTTCATGCAATCTATCCTGAGCAACTGCCAAAGCATTAGGTGCTGGATAAACCTTGGTATGCTCAGCCAAAAATGCAGCAACATCCGCCGGTACATTTTCAAATTCATAGGTCACTACATCTGCTTTTTCTGCAAGTTCAGCGAGTAATTTCTTATTATCATATTTACCATGCAAGTGCTCACCTAAACCCACAGCACCCGCATCGTCACTAGGGTCTAGAATAATAAATTCTAAATCTAATGGATAACCGGCCAAAGCAATCATCCGAGCCAACTGTCCACCACCTAAGATTCCTACTTTCATCAAACCACCTCACGAGGATCAGGGTTAGCACTCACTTTATCAGTTTGGCTTTGTCTATATTGATTGACTGCCTCACGGTATTCCGGGTGTTTATTACTAACAATAGCGGCGGCTAACAATGCCGCATTAATGGCACCCGCACGACCTATTGCCAAGGTTCCAACAGGAATCCCGGCAGGCATTTGTACAATAGATAAAAGAGAGTCCATGCCATTAAGTGCTTTAGACTGTACAGGCACACCTAAAACAGGCACCGCTGTTTTAGCTGCAGTCATTCCAGGTAAATGAGCGGCCCCACCTGCACCAGCAATAATAACCTCAAGACCTTTATTTTCTGCTGTTTCAGCATATTGAAACAATTTATCCGGGGTTCTATGAGCAGAAACCACTTCTACTTCGTGTGGAATATTAAGTTGCTCTAATGTTTCTGCAGCATGAACCATAGTATCCCAATCTGATGTTGAGCCCATGATAATACCTATTAATGCTGTCATGCATAATCTCCTGTTACCAACAGAACCAAAATTACCCATAGTTCTGCGATGTTTTTTGATATAAAAACAGAATTATCTCATAAATAGCTATCTTTAATAGATAGGAAAATATTGATTTATCAATCTCCCTGTCAGGTATCAGTCGATTAAGCGAAAAGATGACAAAAATACGACGGTGACTTTGTTCTGGCACAACGCCTTATTCTCTAGCTAGACTCTTAGCACACAAAAAAATATACATTACAACCAATAACTTAGACAAACAATCAAAGGATAATAAGATATTCAATGATGACAACAATCAAATTAACTACTAAATCATCGAATTAAGATACAATCCATTATTAAGTAGACACTATTATGCTATAAAAAATCATTTCGCCTGTTTCATGACAAATAAAAACCAAGCTAACACAGACAAAACCATTCTTATATCAGCAAACGATCCAGTTGATGATGATGAAACCCAAATATCGCCTCAAGCCCAGCAACCTATACAGAATATTGCAGATAACCATATTCAAGAAAAGACTTTATTAAATGCAGATAAAGACTCAGACAAAACGAAAATATCGGGTACAGGAAGCTTATTAAAAAATCGCTTTGATTTATTAGAAGTTATTGGTTCAGGCGGTATGGGTACCGTTTTTAAATCATTAGACAGGCGTGATATTGAAGCGGGAAATAGTGCATTTATAGCCATAAAAGTCATTAATGATGAATATAAAAATGACAGTGATCTATTAAAAGCTCTGCATAGTGAAACGCGAAAAACCCAGGCTCTTGCTCACCCAAATATTGTCACTGTCTATGATTTTGACCGTGATGGAGACACTGTCTTCATGACCATGGAATTTATTGATGGCGCACCTTTAGATAAAGTCATCAAAACCAACCCTAAAGGCATGTCGCCTAACAAAGCCATGAAAATCATTTCCAAAATGGCCCAGGCACTTATTTATGCTCACAGTAAAAACATTATCCACCTAGACTTCAAGCCCAGCAATGTCTTTGTTGATCTTAAAAACCATGTCAAAGTCTTTGATTTTGGCATAGCAAGACTGGCAAATTCTGCCTTTTCCAGAGGCTTTGATGCCAGTGTGCTTGGAGGATTGACTCCTAGTTATGCTAGTCTGGAAATGTTTAAAAATGAAACGCCTGACCCAAGAGATGATCTTTACGCCCTAGCCTGTGTCAGTTACGAACTGCTTTCTGGACAGCACCCATTTAATAGAGCCAGTGCCGAAACTGCACAACAAAAAAAATTAAAAGCAAAAAGAATAAAATCGTTAAATAATAAGCAATGGAATACGCTAAAACAGGGCTTAGCTTTTAATAGAAAAGATAGAATTAAAGATGTAAGTACTTTCTTGCAAGGCATGACATCAAGTGGCGGACTATCCCCTATAATTATCTTTTCCGCCGCAGCTCTTTCAATTGCAGCAATCGCGCTAGTCCTCAACTTTTCTAGCTTTAAACTCCCTACCCTATCGATCTCCAGCCCAGAAGACGCTCTTATTATTGAACCTGAAACGGCCCCTGTTGCAAGTAATAAAACCACAGCTCCCAGCCAGCCAGAAATTCAAAAAACAACGCCAATTAATAACAAAGCTAAAGAAATCATCAAAGAAACAGGCGCCATCAACCTTTGGACTGAAAAAGACAATTATAAAATTGGAGAAACCCTGCAATTTAGTTTTACTGTTGATAAAGCAATGTATGTCAAAGTTGTCACCATAAACTCCTTAGGAAAACTGATCGCTCTATTCCCCAACCCTTATCAAACCAAAAACTATTGTCAGCCCAATGTTAACTATCAAATCCCCCCTAAAAATGCTGAATTCACTTTAGATATCGGCGAACCCAGAGGGATAGATAAAATCATTGCCATAGGAAGCTCCAGCCCTATTCCTGACCATGCATTGAATTTCAACGCAAAAGGGGAAATAGTTGATCCTGAATTAAGACAGTCTTTAGTTTATAAACAAATTAGTTATAGTATTAATTGACGACATTGAGTTGGGATCAATTGAATTTTTAAAAATGGAGCTTACCCAAATCGTATCATTTTCTGAGCAATTTATTTAAGGAAAAAGCGATTAATCTAAAACCTGGTAATGTTATCCGTACCCGCTTATCTTGAAATAAAAACATGTTATCTTGTTTAGTATTACTGGGCTTAAAGATTTTTTTGACAGATGACTGGCGGTAGAGTGTAATATAACTAGCCCCGAGACAATTACTTGTTATATTTTGGAATAATCATGAAGATATTTGGCTACAAAAGTAATGATACTGAGACAGATGGTCTTATGGAAATGAGTGATATTGCTTTTTCTGCAAGCCCTGAAACATTGAGGTCAATTGCAAAGTTTCTAAACAAATCGGCTGATGATCTCGAAGAAATGGGTGATGAATTCGATCATGTTCATTTAATGGATGAGTGGAGTGGATGGAAGGAAGGCACTCCAGATATTCAAGTAATAAATGAAAAATAAATCATGGTAATATCAAGTGCCAAAGAAAACAGCCCTTTTTTATGTGTAAGGTGTAGTGGAACTACACGCTGGATATTACCTATGAATCTTAGAAACACTTCTATTTTGAGTGTTCATTTACTTAGTTTTATAATTACTCTTTTTGTAATAATCATTTTAGGCTCTAGTAATCTAATATTGTTTTTTTCATCTATTGCAATACAGTTATTATTGTTAGCCTATATTAGGTCGTTATACAAAACAGAACTAAAGTGTGATGAATGCGGGTTGTTACAACAAAAAATATAACAATCAAATTAACGTGGAAAACAAACAGTCTGGCCGCGTTTTTGAAGGTCATTTTTAGTTAAAAACAGTGGGTAAAACTCAGTCCATCTTTTACCTGTTTGTTTCCTGTTATTTGGGCGTTAGACTTTAAGACAAGGACATAGAATGAGCAAAAATAAGGCAAAGATGGTACCTGGCGAAACATTTAATGGATCTTTTGGAATAACAGAAAAAAATACAGGCCTTTCACAAAGGGAAACACTAGAAAATACCATTATCAACCTATCTACTTGCTTAAAAATCGAAGAAATACATAGAGTAACAAGCTCAAGAAGTGCGGTTTTTTATGCTCCTCAAGAACCTTCATTAAAATCACACCACAGAATGAAATATCAAAGTGCATCAAATACAATTCTTGAGTTGTCTAAAAAATTACTATCTCATTCACCTAAATAAATTAACTTGTTAATAAGATAACAGGTTAGGGTCTTTCTGTAACGTAAATCATAGCAGGTTAAAATCAGGTTAGAAATCAGGTCTTTCTGTAACGCATAATGCTTGAATATTACGAAAATAAGTATAGCAAGAAGAAAAAAACAATAGTAAAGGCTTCTCTTTCTGGTGCTTACAGGCTAAAAGAAATAGCTACTTACTTTGCTAAGCATTATTCGGTAATAAGTAGAGTAGTCAAAGCTAACGAATAATATTGCACAGAAAGAGCTGACTCCAACATCTCTTGCCCCCAATATCTCTGCTAAGCTTTTTAGAAGACTTAAAAAAGAGATGTTTTTTATTCTTCTGCTACAGTTAAATCTAGTTAAAAAGATATTTACTTTAGGGTAACAAAGGATTCGTAAATCAGAGCTGACAGTAGTTCCATCTTGTTAAATTGCTAAGTTATTGAGTTAATAGCTTAATTGTTTCAAATAATGCCACTTTTCAGATGTCAATACTCGTCAGGTTTCAGCAAGCTATACGTTATAAATATAATTATAAGAGGAAAAAATGAAAGCACCGTTAAATATTTTAGTCGTTGATGACGCTTTAAGTATGCGCATGGTTATAAAAAAACAACTTGGGGGTTTAGGCCATAATGTTGTTGGAGAGGCGGGTGACGGTAAAGAGGCAATTCAAAAATATGTCGAACTAAATCCGGATGTTGTTATGCTTGATTTGGTGATGCCAAAATTTGATGGTAAGAAAACCTTAAAAAAACTATTAGAGATAGATGAACATGCAAAAATAATCATCTGCAGTTCTTTGGGTGCTGAGCAAGATGTTGAATTTTGTTTACGAGCGGGTGCCCATTCTTATATTCAAAAACCTTATGATGGAGAAGGTATAAAAATTGCTCTGGATAGCCTGATTTAAACTGGTTTGAATTACATCTGGTTTTAACTTAGCTAGTCACTGTTTATTTATAGTAATACAGATGTTGGAACCAAAATGGATAGAATATAAGGGTATAAACTATGTCTAATAAATTTTTTGGTCAGTTTCTTCTTGAAAAAGGCCTTATTAATAAAACACAATTATTAACAGCGATTGATATTCAAAAGATAGCTAATCCAACTTTAGGACAAATTGCTATTCAGAAGGGGTATTTATCTGAAAGCACTGCAAGTAAAGTCAATGCCGAACAACAAAGAACGGATAATAGATTTGGTGATCTGTCAGTTTCGATGGGGTTTATGACTGAGGAACAAGTCGAAGAGGTATTTCAAACACAAAAAAAGGGGCGCAAGTTTTTTGGAGAAATTCTGGTTGAGCAGGAATTCCTTTCGCAGGAAACTGTTGCTGCCGAACTTGCTAAACATGCTAAAGAGAAGGAGGCATTGGTAATAGAGTTTGATGAAGCTATTACCAGTCACCCTTATGCTGAATTGTTATCAGGCACGCTGGATATTGTGTCAAAAATGTTTCTTCGTGTGCCTAAAATTCAACTGCAAGTTGCTGGTGTGATGGACGATAAACTGGTGTTAAATAGTCAACAGCATGCATGCTCTCAGACCATGTATTTACCAGAAGCGGTTAAAGTTGGGTGGGTAATGGAAGACGATTTAATGATTGCAATTGCAAATGGTTTTTTAGGCATGGATGTTAGTGATGAACCTTTGGTTTATAAGGATGCGGTATCTGAGTTTTTAAATATTGTACTGGGTAATATGCTTGCCCATAGAAAGGATCAGCAAACCAGGCTAGAGCCTCCTCAATTTAATGAGGTGGGTGAAGATTATCTGGCGCCTTTTAAAGAAAATTTTCACATTACCATATCCACACCTGAACAGGACTTCATTATTTTTATGGCACATGATTAAACGCAGGATGTGTTGGGGGTAGGTCTGAATGGGTCTTGCTTAAGATTTTGATATGTAATAGGTTTTATTTAGCAAGTGCCGTTCGGGTCAGGTCTTTCAGTAATGCATAATGTGTTTTTGTGCTAGGCTAAAGCAATGGA
>ENA-OSET01003422-OSET01003422.1-sediment-metagenome-genome-assembly--contig:-NODE-3422-length-14562-cov-3.535312_pt1 | contig 14562 bp, 10 predicted proteins | sample MGYA00237882_ERZ534229 | MGnify/ENA primary metagenome ERZ534229 (study PRJEB26408, sample SAMN06266212) | sediment metagenome | isolation source: Hudson Canyon methane seep mesocosm | place... | reverse complement strand
ACACTAAAAAACAATTTTGACGCTGACGCTGCTAGCGGCATCGACTTAGTCTTCCAATTCAACATTGAAGATGATGCAAATTACAGCCTTACAATCAAGGATGGCGCATGCGATTTAACAGCTGGCGACCATGATGATCCTTCTGTTACTTTAATCATGAACACTGAAACACTTAACGGTATCGTTAGTGGTGAAACAGACGGAATGCAAGCATTCATGGCTGGTCAGTTACGTGCTGAAGGCGACATGATGCTAGCAACTAAGCTAGGTGAATTATTCAGCATCGGTTAATTTAATCGACGCTCATAAAAAAAGCCGCATTAGCGGCTTTTTTTATGTCTTTGTTTCGCCCTAATAAATATTGGCGCTTTTTTTATAGTGTCTTAACCATAAGAAATCGACTTTAAACTTTCCTCTGATAACTTTAATAGCTCATCATTCAACGTCTCTTTATAAGACATGCTTTCGATATAATATTCTAACGAAGTCATAGAATCCGCCAATGTTTCAAGAATCCTATCTTCAGGCAACGATTCATTTTCAAATAACTCGACATTGATACAATCGATACAACTCACAATAATTTCAGCCACTCTAGGCTTTTCAATCATTAACATTGCACCACGAATGGAATCCATCACCTGACCAATACTTTCTAAGTGGAGCTTATCCCCTTTTGATTCTACATAAGAAGTAATAGAGCGTTTTGCCAATGCAAGCCCGGATAGAACCTCATCGATTACGACAATTACAGCTTCAAATAAAAATGGGCTTTCACTATTTTCTTTACCGCCTGCATGTAAATTTAGCTCAGGCTCTATACCAGTCTCTTCAAACAATTTTATAGCTTGTTCTATACTTAATACAGCGTCCGCAACCTGAAAGAGCTCTTTCTCGGAAACCAGCTTTTCTGCATCATCCCAAGCTTTAACCATTTCAACTTGCGAATCACATGCTTTACTTATGCTTGCAAGATCAAGCATTGAAAGCGTGCCACTTAAACGCTCAAATACACCACAAATAAATACGACATCATCCTCATGCGGCTCTCCACTTCGCTCAAGAATATCTAACTTATCTTTAAGCTGAACTATTTCTTCTTGTAGAGCTTTTGATAAAGATTTTAAGACATCTGCACCTGGACCAAATAATCGTTTACCTTCAGCCTGTAAAGTACGCTCATCAAAATCAAGCGTTTTCACAGCATAACCATCTAGTATCGATTTTACTTCAACAGAGTCCGATCGACTTAATGCAAGAATGTAAAGCAGGTTTTTACGTAATGAGTCTGGTGCTGCTTTACTGCTAACAACACTACCAACCAACGCCATCTCACGAAGATATTTTTCCACCTTCATGAACAAACGCTTTCGAAGATCAGTTATAACCATACTTTCTTGGAGCATGGTTTCACTTACGACAACCACTAACGACCAAAATTGTGATAAGGGCTCACCCGCACAAAGTTTTACACTGCCTTTTGCAGCACGAGCAATTAGGTTAAGGCTTATTTTAGTGTTCCGGTCACGCAACATATCCAACAAACCAACCTGATACATGTGCCTGAAGCGTTTAGCATGATGTTCGAAGTCAGATAACTTACTGGTTTCACCTAAACCTAGTACGGGCGTAGCATCAAATACAATGCCTGGATCAAAATCAAAAAAGTGAGATTCTGGAAAGGCTTTAGCTTTTCTGGCAACTCTTAGATCATTAATAATTGGAAGTAAAAGTTCAGGATGATCAACTCTTTGATGACTAAAATATTCTGTATAACGCCGCAAAATAAATATTGCGTTACTTAAATTAGTAAGTAAGCCGTTCTTGTCATTATTTGCGCCAACAGGAACCTCATTCGCTAAAGCAACAGATTCTTGACACAAGAGAACACAACCCTGAACCTCAATCACTACAAAAATGCCACGAAGCTGGTTTAGATAGTCAATGCAGTTTTGAAGGTCTTCACCACTATCGCGGTCTTCTTGAAACCTTTCCAAGCTCTGTTCAGCTTGATGAATTGTTGACTCAATCTCAGATTGCACAAGCTCAATAGAACTTACTGTTGTCGAAGGTAGGGACATACGTTATTTGACCCCATTTATAATTAAAACTACTATATTCAAAGTTTTGCCAACTTATTAATTAGTTTAAACAAGCGAAATTCGAGTTAAGAATTTTCGTTAATAATATTTGGTTGTTTATTAATTTATAACACATTTTTTGTGCTTAACAAGGTCAACACTGTTTCATTTTATTTGTTTTCGTTACCAACCCTATAAGGACATTTACGCGATCAACTGAAAACAAGGCTTATTTTTGTTCTACCAAGGAACTAACTCAGTATTTTTGCCAAGGTTAGCCATATATTTGCTGTGTGCCTCTAACTCAATATCGTTTGCTTTTATTACCGATAAGGCCTGACGGTCTGAAGATATCCGCTGTATCGAAGAGACACTACCTTCATCATCTTTATCTAACAGTAATGCAGACTGCCCACCACTTAAAAGTAAATAAACATCCGCTAAAATCTCTGCATCTAATAGTGCCCCATGCAATGTACGATGACTCGTATCGATACCATAGCGACTACATAGCGCATTAAGATTATTTTTTTGACCCGGATGTTTTTTTCGAGCCATCGCCAATGTATCTAATACACCGCAATATTCCTCAACAGGCTTAATTAAGCCCCCCATTAAAGAAAACTCATGGTTAATAAAGCCAACATCAAACGCAGCGTTATGAATAACTAACTCTGAGCCTTTTATAAATTCATAGAATTCTTGCGCGACGCTTTCGAATATTGGTTTATCAATTAAAAATTCATTGGTGATTCCGTGAACCCCTATCGCCTCCTCTTCTACGAGACGTCGGGGGTTTATATACTCATGGTAATGCTTTCCGGTTAGTTTTCGATCAACCAATTCAACACAACCTATTTCAATTATACGATGCCCTGATAAAGGGTTAATACCTGTTGTTTCGGTATCTAGTACAACTTGCCTCATTAACTCACCTCTGCATCAATATTAAACAAAACATTAGCATTACTAATATTTTTTATACATCGCGTCATTTAATTTTATCTTTAATATTAAGTCTATTTGTAGCAGGAAAACCAACTACTTTTGCATTTTCTCGCCATTTTGGCGCCGCTTTAATTTTGGCACCGCTTTGTTTCTGGGCCAATATTGTATAATAAGCACCTAACGGAACTTTTTCGTTCAACACATCGTTCAACCAGATAGAACGCTTCATTAAACCTTGCTGATTGAAGGGTAAGCCATAATAATGAGTCTCTAGCCCTGACACCCTAAAATCAAGTAAATTCAACCAATCTTCTATACGACTCCCCGAAATAAACCTCAAATTCCACGGTGCTTTTTTTCTAGTCGACAAGAAGCGTCGAATTCCCCAAAGACTAAGTGGATTAAAACCTACAATTAATAAATTACCGGAAGATTTTAATATTCTTGCAGCTTCTCTCAAGGTCTGATGTGGGTCTAGTGAAAAATCTAACGTATGATGAAGAATAACCAAATCGACAATATCATGATCGAGCGCTATTTCACCAGAGCAGGATATTATTGAATTTTTAGGCAGGTCAGGCTCCCAGCTAGGCAAAACGTAAAATTTGTGCCCCAAACTACTTGGATTACCCACAGGGACTCGGTGAGAAACGCCGATTTCTGCTTGATGAAAACCAAAAAGTCTATGTATTTTTTTACCTATCACTGAACGTTGATTCGCTAACAGGTTACGCCCTAAAGCGCTCTGAAACCAAAACTCTAATTCTTTTTGAACAATGAGAGGGGATTCTTTTAATCCTCGATTCACAGCCCTCATAGACCCCTCCATAATTTAGATAGAAGCTTATAAAAAGTATAAAACATTATTTGTAAAAAAGATGATAATGCTCGATTACATAAAATTTCTCTCGATCTCAATCTTATGAGACTATACCTATAAGAATCTAAGCTCAACCCAGTTTTAAAAGGCTAGTCATGTTAAAAGTTATTGCGATATCAGCTTTCTCAGATAATTACATCTGGTGCGTTATTAATGAATACAGCAAACAAGCTATTGTAATTGATCCAGGTTGCAGTAAATCAGTACTCAATTTTTTGGATGAACAAAAACTTCAGCTTTCAGGCATATTAATCACACATCATCATCCTGACCATATTGGTGGTGTTGCTGACTTAAAAAGCCAAACAAAAGCCCTAGTATATGGCTTTAGTGATGCAGGCCCAAGAAACTCTAAACTAACATTTATCGATCAAGAGTATGCTGAGGGAGATTCCTTTTCCTTATTGGGGACTGAGTTCCAAGTGCTTGAAGTACCAGGTCATACACTAGACCATATTGCCTTCTATTCAGAGCCTGACCAAGTGCATAGAACACCCTGGTTATTTTGTGGTGACACCCTATTTTCAGGCGGCTGCGGTAGATTATTTGAAGGAAGTGCCTCGCAAATGCACCATTCATTAAGCAAGCTCTCCAACTTACCTAGTGAATGCGAAGTATACTGTGCGCACGAATACACACTGAGCAACCTTGAGTTTGCCGCATCTTTAATGCCAAACAATAAAACGCTTCAAGCTTATATTATTGAGTGTAAAGTCAAACGTGCGAAAAACGAAATCACCCTCCCTTCTACAATGGGACTGGAGCTTGAAATTAACCCGTTTTTAAGAACACATGACTCGGAGTTAGTACTAAGCTTACAGTCAAAAAACAGGAATATAGCACCTGACGCTGACTCCATTTTTGCTGCAACACGAACAGCAAAAGATCTGTTTTAGTAAGAAAATGGAAATTTGTAGCATTAATAACCAACCTATTGATTAAATTTAATGCTCAGAGTTCATTTGCTCGTTGACCCTATTCAGAGATACCCATAAACTTTGACTCCTTTTTCACACACAACTGTAGATTCATCGCTTTTATGCGCTATATACTCGTATTTAGTTATTTTATATTCATCGCTGCTTGCTCAAATTACCAATTAAGCACAACCCAGCCTGCACAAACTCTTGGTTATAAAGGAGTTGTTGATACTACCGTTTTACCAAATAATGACACCCTTATATCAGAAGGAAAGTCACCGCTTAACAGCCCAAGCGACAAACCTCGCACGACTGCACCTATAGCGAACCAACAAATAAACCCCATCGTGCAACCTTCGGATGTCACTCCTGTAGTAATCACTGAGAAAGATAATACCGCGACACTCAACGCTTCAATTAGTACAAAGCAGTCAAATACGGAAAGTTTTTTGTACCATAAACCAAAAGAAGAGGCCTCCACACCTTCATCTATCGGGCAAAAAATCACATATATTGATAAAGATGCCCACAACATAAATGCTCTCGTTGATAAACTTTTAAGACTTAATACGCAAGACGCCTTAAACCCTGAATTGGAAGATTATTCGGAATATGGCTTTATAACACCTTCAAACGAACTTCAGTCCCGTGTAAACAGTGAACTACGCGAACTTCGTAATACTGCAGCTAAAGTTAAAACAACCGCCAACCTGCTTGATCGTGTTAGAAAAAACTTCAAGCTTGATTTAAAACTTGAAAATAGAAGAATTACCAACCAACTTAATTGGTATATCAGAAACCCTAACTATTTAGATCGTACTTTTAAACGCTCTGCACGCTATATGTATTTCATTGTTGAAGAGATCTTAAAGCGAGATTTGCCAATGGAGCTTGCACTACTACCCTTTGTAGAAAGTGCTTATGATCCTTTCGCCTATAGCCATGGGCGTGCATCAGGTCTTTGGCAGTTTATACCCGGAACAGGAAAAATATATGGTCTAAATCAAAGCTGGTGGTACGACGGTCGTCGGGATGTTCCAGCTTCTACTAAAGCTGCTTTGGATTATTTAAGCTATTTAAACAAACGCTTTGATGGCGACTGGCTTCACGCTTTGGCTGCTTATAACTCAGGCTCTGGTAGAGTAAGTAAAGCTATTCGAAAAAATAAGAAACTCGGAAAAAAAACAGACTTTTGGTCACTTAAGCTACCTAAAGAAACTAAAGCTTATGTGCCTAAATTACTCGCACTATCCAAATTAGTTTTAAACCCAGAAGGATATGGATCTGTTCTCCCCCCTATTCCTGACCAGCCATATTTTAAAATCGTAAAAACTGGCGCTCAAATTGACCTTGCCCAAGCAGCAACATTGGCAGGCATAGACATAAATGAGATCTATAAATTAAACCCTGGATTCAACCAATGGGCCAGCTCTCCACTTGGGCCACACCGTCTACTAATCCCAATAAATAAAGCTGACGATTTCACTATAAACTTAAAAACACTACCACCTAAAAAACGCCTAAATTGGAACCGCTATAGCGTACGTAGTGGCGATTCATTAAGTGTAATTGCCAAAAAGTTTAATACGACACCTACACTGATAAAGCAGGTGAATCATTTAAAATCGAACATGATTCGTGTTAAACAAAAGTTACTCATTCCAATCGCCTCAAAAGGCAAAAGTTACTACGACCTAAGCCAGCAAAATAGACTTTCAAGCAAACAAAGTAATTTAAAGGGCAGTAAGGGTAGCACCAAGCTTTATCACACAGTGAAAGCTGGTGATACAATTTGGGACTTGGCACTCAAACATAAAGTAGGCGTTAGATCACTCGCCAAGTGGAATGGCATGGCACCTAGAGACGTACTTAAACCGGGGAAGAAGCTTTTAATATGGTCGAAAGCTAATAAAAACTCCGTGACCAGCACTGCAACTAAACTACCAGCGCCATTCGCAAAAAAACGAGATATGATAAAACGCATTGGCTATAGAGTTAGGAAAGGCGATTCACTTGCAAAAATAGCAAACAAATTTAGTGTAAGTATTAATAACCTGATTGTATGGAATAAACTCAACAAGAAAAAGTATTTACAACCAGGGCAAAAACTAACGATTTACGTGGACTTAACGAATAGCTAGTTTATTTATTAGCAAGAATATTTAGCGCCAACTTTGCCTGCTGAATAAATTGGCTGTACCCAACAAAATAGCTTTTATCTAAAGGCCTTGAACTAATTCCCATATCTGCATAAATTACACCTACCCTTTTACCTTGAGCACTTAGTGGCGCAATAAAAAAATCTTTTTGCCCTGTAATCCCTTGATACTCTGAAGTTAGAAATTGTGTGATTTTTTTATGCTCAGAGCCTCCAACCCAAACAGCTTGATCACTTTCAAATAGATTATAAAGAAAGCCAGATAGACTACGTTCATAGCGAAGAACAAACCGTTCCCTCCATTTTTCAGTTCCCTTACCCACAACATATTTTGCAACAAGTTTTTGATGGCTTTTATCAAATATAACCAAGGTCACACGTTCAATACCAACACCATGATGAATGCCTTTTAAAATAGTTTTAAATACGGTGTTAAGATTGAACTTACCCATCATTAGCTCAGTAATTTCCTGCAGAATTTTTAACTGGGCCTCTGAGTCTGGTTCAAGTACTTTGATTTCTTTCTCATTTTCTTCTGAATTCCGAGCCACTTTATGCGTACTACTAGGTATATATTTAGTGAGCGTACCGTTCCCATATTCTTTAATGGATTTTGCAGCTTCATCGGCTACACCAATCGAATGCTCATGAGCCTCTTTAACACTAATGTCTTTAAAATCTGCTACCCGCTTCATGACATCTTGGAATTCCAACGAATCCCAACCAAACAAGGCTGCTCGGCTAATTTCATCCCCTAAGATGATAGCCTCAACCACTCTTTCAGGCTCCTCTGGCTTCGATAATACTTTATGTACTAAGCCCTCTATACGCCATTGTTTCATGAGCGTTTTAGATAAACGTGTCAGACTAACCCCTAAATGTTTCTCAGCTGAACGATTTTTTTGTTCGTCCGTAGATTCAGAGTTTACATCTCTATTCATCAATTTAACTTCATCTTCAAGTGAACCCTGCACTAAGAGTTCAGCTAAATGACTTAGCAATGAAGCAATAAACACCTCTTCTTGACTGGTGTTAGATAAATCTTTACATAAGGCTTTCGCTTGAGTCGCGCCATGCAAAGTCTTAGCAAGCATAGAAACAAGTATTGGTGAAGGCCTATCTTTTAAAACCGCTTCTAATACCTTTAAAGATAAACACACAGATCGAATATTTTTAAAACCAATATTAATAACAGCCCGGCTAACTGTTGTGACCGGAACACCACTAGGGTTATAAAAAACAGAATTTGAAACACGAATAATATTAGACGTTAGGCTTGAATCTTTCAGAATCACTGCGGCTAGTTGCATACCAGAACTATCATCATCAGTCGTAATACGATCAAGTTCTGTAAGCAATGTTGATAATACGGCAGCCTGGCTCGATTCCAACACACGCATCCATCCATTCAAACCTTTCATTCAGATCTTTCTCCAACTTCATTAAAACGTTATTAATCAAAGTGTAGCAAGAGTTCTAATGAATGCTCGCTTTTATCACAAACAAACCCGTTACACTCAATGCCAATGCTTATTTTTTAAATTAAACTACTTATAACTATCCTACGCACTGAATTGACAAATAATTTTTAAGCCCTATAGTTATGCAGCCCTAAGTATCAATATATAAGGCTCGGCAGAACAAACAGTTATCATTACAAAAACTCTAAAAAACGCACCACTTTGGCAATTAATCCACACTGATGCATCAATTTAGAACATAAATTTTAACTAACCCTAATAGATTTACATATTCTGTAAGTTACTTCGTATTGGTTGCTTAACCATACGTGACTATGGTCAATCTATTTGGCATAATGCCCTTACTTTTTTAGTCGACCAGAAGTTATTCATCTAGAAAAACCAAAATGAATAATTTGCTCTGGCCAATCCCTTTCAAAGTTACAGGAGACCACCGTGACTGATAAAAAAGCTCAGTTATTGGTTGATGGAAAAACCATCGATTTACCCACTTATTCTGGTTCTGTAGGCCCAGAAGTACTAGACGTACGAGGCCTCGTATCTGAAGGCGTATTTACCTATGACCCTGGGTTTGTATCCACTGCGGCTTGCGAATCAAAAATCACCTATATAGACGGTGGAAAAGGTGTACTACTACACCGTGGCTACCCAATTGAACAATTAGCGGAAGGTTCTGATTATTTAGAGCTATGCCACTTGTTACTTCATGGAGAGCTTCCTACCCCTGAAGAAGACGAGAGCTTTCGAGCAACTGTTCGTAACCATACGATGGTTCACGATCAAGTAAATCAGTTTTTTAAAGGCTTTAGACGTGATGCTCACCCTATGGCAATCATGTGCGGCGTTGTTGGTGCTTTATCGGCGTTTTACCATGATACGATGGATATCTCTGACGAGAAACATCGTGAAATTGCAGGCTTCCGCTTAATAGCTAAGATGCCTACAATCGCAGCAATGTGCTACAAGTACTCGATTGGCCAGCCTTTCATGTATCCTAGAAATGATCTTGATTACGCTGAAAACTTTTTACACATGATGTTTAGCACACCAGCGGGTGATGAAAAGGTTGATCCTGTTATTGCAAAAGCAATGGACAAGATCTTTATGCTTCATGCTGATCATGAGCAGAATGCTTCAACATCTACAGTTCGTTTAGCTGGCTCAACTGGTGCTAACCCATTCGCATGTATCGCATCAGGTATCGCAGCTCTTTGGGGTCCTGCTCACGGTGGTGCTAACGAAGCTGTGCTAACAATGCTCAATGAAATTGGTGATGAATCTCGTATTGATGAGTTTGTTGCTAAAGCAAAAGATAAATCTGATCCATTCCGCCTAATGGGCTTTGGTCACCGCGTTTATAAAAACTTCGACCCTCGCGCCAAAGTTATGCGTGAAACTTGTGAAGAAGTTCTAAATGCTTTAGGCATGGAAAATGATCCTCTATTGAAGATTGCTCGTAGATTAGAGCAGATAGCGCTTGAAGATGAATACTTTGTAGCAAGAAAATTATACCCTAACGTAGATTTCTACTCTGGTATTATTTTAAAAGCGATTGGTATTCCAGAGTCTATGTTTACAGTTATCTTCGCTATGTCACGTACCATTGGCTGGTTCTCTCATTGGAACGAAATGGTAAGCAGTGACTACCGAATCGGTAGACCAAGACAACTTTACACAGGCCATGCTAAGCGAGATTATCCTAAAGCTTAATTTATGACCCTGAATAATTAAAAAACCCGCTTTTGCGGGTCTTTTTATGTGTATAAAATATTAATATCTATTCTTATCATGGCCATGCTCATGGTGACCATGCTTATCGTGGCCATGCTTATCTTGACCATGCTTATCGTGACCATGCTTATCGTGACCATGCTTATCGTGACCATGCTTATCGTGATCATGCTTATCGTGATCATGCTTATCGTGACCATGCTTATCGTGACCATATTTGTCATGACCTGTGTATTCTTTTCCAACTGAAATATAGTCACAAATCAGGACGCCTGGGGATTTTTTGCAAATTGAATTAACTTGCCCTTTAGGTAATAAAGCGACTATTTCTTTAATTACATCACTAACATTATCTTCAACAATCGCATTCACCCCACCCAAGTCAAATAAATTACAACTTTCAGGGTCTGTTATACAACCTAATTTTCCAATCTCCTCACCTGAGATCCAAACCTCGTCAACATCATCCTGATTGAATAAACCACACAATTCAGGCGAATCTATACATTGCTGGATACCATCCTGTTGACCTAACTGAAGAGCCAGATCCAACTCCTCTTTAGAAAATAGACCACACAACTCTGGATCATCGATACATTGCTGGATACCATTCTGTTGACCTAACTGAAGAGCCAAATCCAACTCATCTTTCGAAAACAGCCCACACAATTCTGGATCATCGATACATTGCTGCTTGCCTATTTTAATAGCATCTATGCTACTGTCACTTTTAGAAAATACAACATCGTAGATCATACAACCATCCAGTTCAGGCACATATCGGCCAACAGAGTAATGGTCAATTTTACCACTTAACAAGTCAAAAAATGATCGTGTATTTTCGGAGCTATAACTCGAATCGACCTGGCTTCCAAACTCTTTAGGTATGACACTCCCCCATTCATTAGGGTTTGTTGTAGGTATAACTCGATTTGTTGTTACACCATCACACGTTACTGAATATTCTGTATCTGCATAAACCCACGGTGCATAAGTGGGGCTTCTGGCATTAATATACAGCTGATAATAAACCTTATTAATTGGCTTACTATCTCCATCATCTGACACTTTAAATTCATGTGGTTCATACCATCTTTCAGTTGAGCCACCCTCATACCTAAATCCGACCTCACAAGCATTTAAATCGGGATCATAATGACTAAAATCAGCATCAATTTCTGCACCTACAGCAGCCGCTTGCTTAAAAAAATATGAAGGCCAAAATCTTGCCAACAAATAAGGAGTAGTCCCCATACTTTTACTATTTTTATTTATAAATATTTTATTAGTCACATTCCCATCACATGTCAATTCACGATCTACCGTGAAAACAACTTTTGAATCAACCTGATTTGGTTTAGGTGCGCTATCAATATAATAAAATGACGAAATAACGAAAGTTTCTGAATGAGAAATATTTGTTGTCAAAACAAACAATAACAAACAAAAGAAGGTCTTCATAACTACTTCCTTTTAATATAGTTAACAAGGTTTTATGACAATTGATATTAGAATATAACAGTTAGGATAAACGTTATTAAAAACTAAACTAATCGTACAAATATATAAAGGAAGTATCAGTAAGGAAACTAAGAAGAATTGTATAGGTAATGTAATAAACGTTATAAATATACAACAAAATCATTATTTAAATCAGCGAAAAATCACTTAGAAATTAAAGAAAAAAATGTTCAATTTCCATTAAGCCTTTGAAGGATTTCATCTCTGGAGCGCGAACTCATTTCCTTTCTTCCTAATATTTTAGAATCCATTGGTGGAAGAAAATGAACATGTGCATATATTTGATCAACCAGAAACATTCGAGCTAAAGTTTCGCCAAAAGTGTCATCATCAATATATGCAGGCTCTGGCAATAAATCCCCAGCAGAGTCCGTATAACTAATAACGACAGCTTGAACCGGCCTACCAGTCCGAACGGCGGTCTCATAAAACATAGAGTAAAAAGGAAGAGCTGTTTCCCCAACAGATGTAGTACCTTCAGGAAAAACATGAACAGAACGACCTTCATTTAATTTTTTTTCAATCGCTGGCATCGATCGATATGCATGAAATTTATTATCTCGATTAATAAAAACAGACTGCATGCGAGACGTAAATTTTCCCAAATATGGCCAGTGCTCTAAGTCATGCCGAGCAATAAAACTTAGAGGTTTAATTCCAGATAAAACAATCGTATCAAGCCATGAAATATGATTTGAAACAAACAATCCTTGTTCAGGCATTATATCCCCCGATACACGGACTTTAACATTCATAGAGTGATTTAAATCATTCACCCAAAGTGAAAATAACCCGTAATCGTTTAGATATTTCGACTTAATTTTAGAAATAGAAGGGAACCTGTAGCAAGACTCTATAAACACCCCTCCAGATAATAAATTAAGCCCTAACCTAGAGTAACGAAAACCTTGCCTTAACTTAACCCCCATAGAAATGATAGGAAATCTAACGCTTGGTATATGAAAGGTAAACATTAAACTTTAACAGCATCACGCAAGAACACCCAGCTCGATTCCGTGGACTCTTTTTCACTGTAATAATACCCTGAGTAATTAAAGTTTTTTAAAGCTTCTACATCTGATATCTGATGATCCGCTGCATACCGAACCATTAAGCCGCGAGCCTTTTTAGCATAGAAACTAATAATTTTATATTTATCCCCCTTAAAGTCTTTAAACACAGGCGTAACAATCCGTGAATTAAGTTTATTTGCTTGTACTGATTTGTAATATTCATTCGATGCAAGGTTAACCAAAACAGCATTTTCCCCAAGCTCATTATTCAAACAAGATGTTATTTTATCCCCCCAAAACTCATAAAGACTATTAAAGCTATCTGACTTAACTTTAGTACCCATTTCTAATCGATACGCCTGCATCAAGTCCATTGGTTTTAATAAGCCATATAAGCCTGACAATATTCTAACGTGAGATTGAATGAAATTAAGCTCAGTCTTGGTCATTGTTTCAACGGCTAATCCCGTATAAACATCCCCTTTAAAGGCGAAAACAGCTTGCTTTGAATTTTTCTCTGTAAATGGTAACTCCCAATCCTGAAAACGCTGTACATTCAGCTTCGAAATTTTTTCACTTACCCCCATCAGTTTATGAAGACCTTGCCAATCAAAGTCACGCATAACATTTATAAGCTGTTTTGATTCATCCAAAAAGACAGCATTTGTATATTCTGATGTAAAACTAGATGTTTCAAAGTCTAATGTTTTCGCGGGGGATATTAAAAAAATCATGATTACCTTTAATGTTTTACTGATTACTTGTTTAACTAATTGAATGGTTTTACTGCATGGGGACTATAGTAGTATCTAGCACAAAAACACAGCGGTATAAGTTAGCTTTCTTGATGGATTTCACACAGATAAAATACTTTAACGCAGTTTAAAATAGAAAAATACTACGCTAACCATTTCTCCAGGGTAGATGCTAATTTCTCACGCCTAATTGGCTTGCTAAGGTAATCATCCATACCTGCGTCTAAGCATTTTTCAATATCGCCCGACATTGCATTTGCTGTTACAGCTATAATAACAGGCTTCGTCTCAAAGCTTAACGCCCTAATACGCCTTGTCGCCTCCAAACCATCCATTCTAGGCATTTGCCAGTCCATCAATATCAGGTCGTAATATTTATTCTGCATCGCCTCAACTGCTTCAAGTCCATCACTTACGACCTCAGCGTTTAAACCAAGATGACGCAACATAATCATAATAACCTGCTGATTAACTTTATTATCTTCAACGACTAAAACTTTTTTGTGATTAAATGGTGTTAACGATACATTCTCGCTAGTAGCTTCTAATTCAACATCGGAATTCTGGTTAAATTGCTTATTAAAAACATCAAACTTAAGTGGTAATGTGATCGGTAATATATTTAATTGAGGAGCCATTACTTTTAAATCATTGCCAGAAGCATCGTTTTGTGATTTCAATACAATCATTTTATGCTGATTAAGGTGGGGTGGAAGAGCATTACTTAGCCACTCCAAATCTCCCAGTAACCCTAGATCACCACACAAACTAACACATGACTTTGACTCACAATTCTCTACAGCACTTAACCAGCTTTGTAATGTGCTGAATATCTGGCATTCATAATGTGCTGCTTCAGCATAACGCTCAATGACCGCATTCTGAAAATGATTTTGACCTAGAACAAAAAGCATATTTTTTTCATGACTACCCGTTTGTTCAGGGCGGACTTTTTGAAATTTATGCAGAGCTTTAAGTTTGACACTAAACGTAAACGTTGTTCCTATATTTTCAACGCTTCGATATTCAATACTACCACCCATCAATTCTGCGAGATGTTTGCTTATTGTCAAA